>Ga0068714_10003783_pt1 | contig 17519 bp, 9 predicted proteins | sample MTBNYHSulfiMetaG_FD_62988 | JGI IMG/M metagenome (GOLD analysis project Ga0068714, IMG submission 62988) | Enrichment culture microbial communities from rom New York Harbor, USA that are MTBE-degrading - MTBE-NYH (New York Harbor Sulfidogenic)... | ecosystem: Environmental > Aquatic > Marine >...
GGCGGACACGGAATTCGACTACCTCGCGCCCGATGCGCTCTGGCCCATCGAAGTCGGGCGTCGCGTCGAGGTCCCGTTCGGCAGGGGCAACAAGCCCGAGGTCGGCTTCTGCGTCGAGTCGGACGTTGCACCCGAGAGGGCCTTCGACGGTGGGAGCCGGCAGGTCCGTCTCAAGCGGGTCGCCCACGTTCTCGACGAGGCGCCGCTGCTCGCCCCCGATCTGATGGAGCTGGCGCGATGGATTGGCGACTATTACGTCTGTCCACTCGGCCAGGTACTCGCGGCGATGGTGCCCGGTGCGGTCAAGCGGGCGGCCGGCGTCAAGAAGCAGCGCTGCGTGTATTTGGTCGCGCGGGCCGAAGAGATCGCCGCGGAGCTTCGCAGCGCCAAACAGAAGCAGATCGTCAGCCTGCTGAGCGAGCGTGAGGCGCTGACGGTCGACTCCGCGATCGAGATGGATGAGGTGGTCGCGGCGGTCGATTGCCAGTCGTCGACAGTCAAAAGACTGGCCGAGAAGGGCGTCGTCAAGGTCGCGGTGAAGAAGGTCCTCAGCGCGTTGCCGGCGGTGCCCGAGTCGATGGCCAATCCTGAACGCCAGGTCGTGCTGAACGCCGACCAGCAGCGGGGGCTCGAACAGATCGCACATCAGATTGAGTCCGGCCGATTCGGCGTCACGCTCCTGCACGGTGTCACCGACAGCGGCAAGACCGAACTGTATATCCGTGCGATCGAGGCGGTTCTCCAGAAGGGCAAGGCGGCCATCGTGCTGCTGCCGGAAATCGCGCTGACCGCCCAGACCGTGCAGCGGTTCAGCGCGCGGTTTGCGCGGATCGCCGTGATGCACTCCGGCCTGACCGCCGGCCAGCGCAACGTCCAATGGCAGAAGATTCGAGGCGGCGAGACCGACGTCGTGATCGGCGCGCGCTCGGCCATCTTCGCGCCGCTGCCCAACGTGGGGATCGTCATCGTCGACGAGGAGCACGAACCGAGCTACAAACAGGACACGGTCCCACGTTACCATGGGCGGGATGTGGCGATCAAGCGGGCGCAACTGGCCGGCGCGCACTGCATCCTCGGCAGCGCCACGCCGTCGCTGGAGAGCCTTCACAACAGCCGAACCAAATCCAGCTTCACGCTGGTCCGCCTTCCCAAGCGGGTGATGGACCTGCCGATGCCCGAGATGAAGCTCGTGGATATGCGGGCACGCGACGCCGTCGCCGACCGGCAGGACCTGCTCAGCCAGCCTCTGGCGGCGCATCTGGCCGAGACGCTGGCGAGGAGGGAACAGGCGATCCTGTTGCTGAATCGACGAGGCTACAGCAATTTCGTCTTCTGTCCATCCTGCAAGCACACGCTGCAATGCCGCAACTGCGACGCGGCGCTGACCTTCCACAAGACCCAGCGTTCGACGGCGCCCATGAAGACCGTCACCGGCAGGCACATGGACTTCGGCTACGCGATCTGCCACCACTGTCTGGCCCAGACGCTGGTGCCCCGCAACTGCCCCGTGTGCGGCAAGGCGATGACCATGATCGGCCTGGGCTCGCAGCGGCTCGAAGAGGAGCTGGCGGCGAGATTCCCGCAGGCTCGGGTCCGGCGGGTCGACAGCGATTCCATGGCCAGCCAGGACTACTACCGGCTCCTGAAAGAATTTGGCCAGGGTCACATCGACATCCTCGCGGGCACGCAGATCCTCGCCAAGGGCCTGCACTTTCCCAATGTCACGTTAGTGGGTGTCGTCAGCGCCGACACCTGTCTGTATTTACCGGACTTTCGGTCCAACGAGCGGACGTTTCAACTGATTTCGCAGGTGGCGGGGCGGGCCGGACGTTCCGAGAAGCATGGCACCGTCGTCGTCCAAACGTATTTTCCCGACCAGCCGACGATCCAGTTCGCCCTCCGACAGGATTTCGAGGGATTCGTCCGCGAAGAGATGAAGCACCGCGAGATCTGCACGCTGCCTCCGCTGTGGCGTTTGGCGACGATCGTGATGCGCGACGAGACGTACGACCGTCTGGAAAACGCGGCCAACAAGATGCGTTTGCGGATCGATGAGGTCGTTGCCCACCACGGCCTACAGGTGAAGGTTCGCGGCCCGATGCCCGCGGTCATCAGCCGGATTCAGCGGTTTCACCGCATCCAGATCGTGGTCCAGGCGCCGACCGCCGCCATCATGGGAAAGCTTTTCGCCGGCCTGCGGGGGGCACCACCGATCCGCCCGGCGGTAAAAATTGCTGTTGACATCGACCCGGTCGACTTGTTATAGCTTGCAGTCCTTCGCGGGGCGTGCTATACTGCACGTTTCGACGACCGGGGAGTAGCTCAGCTTGGCTAGAGCGCTGCGTTCGGGACGCAGAGGTCGCAGGTTCAAATCCTGTCTCCCCGATTTCCCCTTTTGCTCTGCTTATTCCCGCATTCCATCGTGTGGCAGTGGCGAACGGCAGCTTGCCGGTGGTTTCCGAGCCCTGTGGCGCGGACCGATCCACTTTATGGAACTTGCCTTGGGTCTGCGGCGACGGTATAGTTGGGCGTCTTCGCGGCCGCTCCGCTGGAGCTGTGTGACTCGGGTCGCCGCGCGGGACTGTGAAGGCTCAGCGCCGTCGGCCTGGCGCGTCGGAACATGGATGGGAAGAAGGGTTCTGGGCAAGGAAAGCCGTGGCAGATTCGGGTGCGGCAAGTCTGGACTACGAGCAACTTGAAGAAGACGGATTGCGTCTCGTCCTGAAGGGGACGTTGAACGCCGCCGGTGCACAGCAGCTCTGGCCGCAGGTCACGCGGAAGGTGGCCCAGTCCAGTCCTTCCACCCTCGAAATCGATGCCCGGGGCGTGGAAAGCCTGGATGCGGCGGGCATGGCCCTTCTGCTCGAATTGAAGGCCGGACAGGAGCAGCGGCAACAGGATTTTCGCATTCGGGGCTTGCGGGACGACCTGAGCGAGCTGATGAGACTGTTCGATCCGGGCCCGCCCGCGCCGCCCAAGCCAGCCCCGACGTGGCTGGTCTGCGCGATCCATCGAGTCGGCGAAATCTCGCACGGATCCCTCGTGGGTTTTCACACGCAGGTCAGCTTTTTGGGGGAGATTTTCGTCCGCCTGCTCGGTGTTCTGGTTCACCCGCATCGCCTGCGCTGGGCCGATACATTCCTGATCGCCGAGAAGGCCGGAGCCAACGCCGTGGGGATCGTCGCATTGATGGGCTTTCTGATCGGACTGATCCTGGCCTTTCAGTCGGCGATCGGCATGCGCAAGTTCGGCGCTGAGATCTACGTGGCCGACCTTGTTGTGCTGGTGCTGTTTCGCGAGTTGGGACCTTTGATCACCGCGTTTATCCTGACCAGCCGCAGTGGATCGGCCTTTGCGGCCGAGCTGGGCACGATGAAGGTCAACGAGGAGATCGATGCGCTGGTGACGATGGGCGTGGACCCCGTTCAGTTTCTGGCCTTGCCTCGCCTGGTGGCCGCGATTTGCGTGATGCCGCTGCTGACGCTGTTCAACGAGCTGTTCGGCCTGATCGGCTGCGGGCTGGTCATGCGCTCGTTCGGGTTTCCTCTGGCGACCTACATCGACCAGATTCAAGAGGCCGCCAGCCTGGGCGATTTGTTCGGCGGCCTGGTCAAGACCTTCGTATTCGGCGCCCTGATCGCCGGCATCGGGTGTCTGCGAGGTTTGCAGACAGGCAAAAGCCCCAGTGCCGTCGGCGATTCGGCGACCCGCGCCGTCGTCAGCGGCATCGTCGCCATCGTCGTCGCCGATGGAGTGTTCGCCGTGATGTACTATTACCTGGGGATATGACGGAAGATGGGTTCCGACGCACCACCGATTGTTCAGGTGAGCGACGTAACCGTGGGTTACGATCACCACATCGTCCTGAAGGACGTGACGTTCGAGGTGCGCGCCGGCGAGGTCTTCTGCATCCTGGGCGGTTCCGGTTGCGGCAAGAGCACGCTGCTCAAGCACATGATCGGACTGCATCGGCCGATGACGGGGAGCATCCTCGTCGATGGGACCGACATCGTCAGCGCCGAAGGCGAGGAGCGCCGTGCGCTGCTGGGCCGGATCGGTGTGGCCTATCAGAACGGCGCGCTGTTCGGCTCCATGAGTCTGATCGAGAACATCTGCCTGGTCCTGGAGGAATTCACGAGCCTACCGCGACAGGCCATGCAGACGATCGCGCGGATGAAGATGAAAGTGGTCGGGCTCCAGGACGCGGGCGACCGACTGCCCTCCGAACTCAGTGGCGGCATGCGCAAGAGGGCGGCCATCGCGCGGGCGCTGGCTCTGGACCCGAAGATACTGTTCCTGGACGAACCTTCGGCCGGACTGGACCCGATCACCGCGGTGCAGCTCGACGACCTGATCGTCGAACTGTCGCAGACCCTGAAGATCACATTCGTCATCGTGACGCATGAGCTGGCGAGCATCTTCACCGTCGCCGACCGCGTGATCATGCTCGACAAGGAACGGCAGACGATCATCGCCAGGGGCACGCCCGAGGAGCTTCGCGATCGCAGCGACGATCCGTGGGTGCGGCAGTTCTTCCATCGGCGGGCGTCGGCATGAATCGGGTGGAAGGCATGTTTCAGACTGGTCAACAGAGAGATTGGGACGGATTGGCCTGATGGGAAGAAAACCGAGCTACTTCAAAATCGGCGTCTTCGTGATCCTCGCAACGACCTTGTTGCTGGTCGCCGTGGTCCTTTTCGGTTCCGGCCTGCTCGCGCAGGACAAGCTGAAGTTCGAAACCTACTTCAACGAGTCCATCACCGGTCTGATCGTCGGCTCTCCGGTCGAGTTCCGGGGTGTTCACATCGGCCAGGTTGAGACGATTGCATTTGCTGGCGGCACCTATAGCATCCCGCGTAAGGGCGGACAACTGTCCACGTACGAGCCTTTCGTTCGCGTCGTGTTCTTTGTGCCGCGGCAGACCATGCCCGAGTTCGCGGTTGAGGATACGGATGTCGTGCTCAAGCAGATGATCGCGCGCGGCCTCCGTGTCCGCGTCAACTCGAACATCCTGACCGGACAGGGCTATCTTGAGGCGAACTACCTCGATCCCAATCGATTCCCTGTCCTGGAAGTGCCGTGGACGCCTGTGCACACCTACATTCCATCGGCGCCGAGCGAGCTAACGACATTGAAGGACTCCCTCGACAAGATTTTTACAAGGTTGCAGGAGATCGACTTCGAAGGGCTGGTGGATTCGTTCGGACGGACGCTGGTGGCCGTCGAGAGGGCGGTGGGCGATGTGAATCTGGCGCAGATCAGCACGGAAGCCACGAGCCTGCTGGCGGAAACGCGGCAGAAGGTCCAGGCACTCAATACCGCGGGCATCAGCGACGCGACGCAGCGTCTGCTGGCCTCGCTGGATCGAACCGTCGCGGACGCCAACGTGCCGGGATTGAGCGCCGAGGTCACGCGCTTTGTTCAGGAGATCCGCGTGACGAACGACAACCTCCGGCGTCTGCTGGCGTCGCCCGAAGGAATCGCCGGCGGGACCAACCTTCCGGAGGTTGTCGCGCGGTTGAACCGGGCGCTGTCGAGCCTTGACCGTCTGATAACGACGGAGAAGCCGGAGATCGAAATCATCATCGGCAACTTTCGGGAGATTTCCGACAATCTGCGAGACCTGACCGAGAGTCTCAGAGAGCATCCTTCGGAGCTGATCTTCAGCAAACCCCCACGTGAATCGGAGGCATACAAATGACCTGCAAATGGACCCGGCTCTCGCTGTTTCTGGCCCCGACGATGTTCGCGCTTGTCCTGGCAGGTTGCGCGAGGCCGCAGTCGGCTAACAGCCGCTTCTACATGCTTCAGACGTCGCGACCGGCCGCGCAAGCCGTCCGCGAAGGCAAGGCCGTCCTGGCGGTCCCGAGGTTCACCATTGATGCCGCATACGCCGGCAGGGGGCTGGTCTACCGGCTCGGCGAACATCGATACGAATCCGACGCCTACAATGAGTTCCTGGTTTCCCCGACCGTGATGATCACTGAGAAGACGCGCGACTGGTTGACCCAGTCGGGTCTGTTCGCGCAGGTTCTCGGCTCGGGCAGCGGCGCCGAGCCCACGCACCGAATCGAAGCCAATATCGCTGTTCTCTACGGTGACTTTCGCGACAAGAACGCGCCCAAGGCTGTTATCGAGATCCGGTTCTTCCTGCTGCGGACCGAAAGCGGCGTCGACCCGGAGATCATCATGGCCAAGTCCTACGCCGCGACCGCCGATGTAGCAACCGCCGGTCCGGAGGGCCTTGTCGCCGGCCTCGACCGCTGTCTTCAGACGATCCTGACGGAGTTGGAGAAAGACCTGGCCGGTGCCGTCTGACGTCATGTCGTTTGAATCAGGGCAGCATGATCTTGCAGGCGATGTCACTTCGCACCGGTGGCACGGCGACGCTCAGTCGGCCCTGGTCGTGTCGAACGTCGTGCGTCTCGACGCAAATGCCCTGACCTGTATCCCACCACTGGACGGCATACTCGCCCGGCGCCAAGCCTGGGATTTCGAGGGTTGCGCCTTCCACCTCCTGGGGCGACTGCCTGGCGACGACGATGTTCCACCAGGTAGCGTCCCGGCTGGACAGCCACAGGTAGGCGCGATCCGTTCCCTGATAGCCCAGCACACGCAGACGCTCGTCGGAGGCGCTCGCGGCTGTCGCTCTCAATCCTTCGAAGGAGATGTCCCGCAGGTATGCTGCCAGCGGACGATAGTGACGGTAGGCGTCCTGCTGGTCCAACTGCTCCCACCACCAGAACATGGCCGTGCCCGATGGGCCCGCGAAGGCCGATGCCCAAAGGGCGTTGTGTAAGTGGACGCCCTCGCGGTCCTGCTTCATGTAGTCGCTCATGCCCCACTTGTCGGTGGCCAGCCCGAATTCACCGATCAGTGCGGGCTTGTTCGGCGCGTGCTCGCGGAGGAAGGCTGCCTTCTCGATGACCGCCTGAACTTCATCCTTGAAGTCCGCTTCACCAGGGCGCAGGTAGTGGTGCAGTTGTGCGATGTCGAGAGCCGAGAGGCGACAGTCTCGGGCCGAGGGATGCCACGTGCTGGTGGTCCGCAGGTGGCGGTAGATGTCGATCTTGTCGAGATAGCGGCCAACCTCCTCGTAGAACCGGTCCGTCGGCTTGCCCGGGTCAATCTCGTTGAAGTACTCCCACGCGCCGACGCTGGTCGAATAACCCCACCGCGCGACGGCGTAGCGCACAAACTTCTTGGCGTCTGCGATGGCTCGGTCGTAGGGCACGCTGTTCGAGTCGGAAAGCGTATTCATGTAGAGATCTCGCGTCAGGACGCACAGCATCAGATGGATGCCGTGTCGCTCACCGGCCTGGATGATCTGATCGAGCATGAAGCAATCGAGCGGATTGTAGTAACCCCGCACGGGACGATTGACGTCTGCTTCCCAGAGCAGCTCCGCGCCGCCCGCAGCTTCCTTCAGCGACAGATCGGTCAGCCACGCGGCGCCTTCACCCGAAAGCGCAATCGTGGTGCGGCCCAGCCAGTATTCATCGGGGCCGGTGGAGAATTCTTCCGCGAAGTTCTGCCAGATGGCGGCGTTTGCCGGCACCCGCCAATCGTGCCTGCCGACCTGGATTCGCAGGCCGCTGGCTCCGTCGGTCTTGAACCTTCCGCGGAGCGTGTACCGCGTGTCCGGGCGCAGCGCCACCCGATGCGAGGGTGAAACCTCGATGGAGGCGCCCTCCGAACCCTGGAGCGTCACGCACCGCCCCTCGCCATCCGGCGACGGCACGATGGGCGACTGCCGGTTCCACGAGCGTGTCCAGGCGCTCTTGCGGGCCTCGATCGCGATGGCCCAGTCTTCGCAGCACGTCCAGAGACGCAGGAAGTTGGCGCCGTTCCGCTCCAGCTCGGTGAAGATCGCCTCGGCCTTCGGGACATTGACGTACTGTGTTTCACCGATGAAGGCGAGGTTCTGGCCGATGGCGAAGAACGGATCACCCTCCGTGAACTCCATGAACCTTGGGTCGCGGCGGCCGGCGCGCAAGAATCCCTTGCTCTCGGAAGGGATGCACTCGATCCGGATGGCCTGCGACAGCGATTGATCCTCACGGTCGTTCAGGCGAGCCCGGATCGTGTATGTCCCCGTCTCCGTGGGTGCGAACCGTGCTTTCCACGTCCCTTGACCGATCGGGTAATACCAGGCCACAGTTTTGCCACCGCTCGGGAAATCGCGCCGCTCGTAGTCCTGGCCGAAGAAGGCGGGCAGAACGAGCGACCGGCCGCTTGGGCATTCGATCAGCAGATCGATCGCGACTTGGCATGGGTCGAAGGGATTCTCGTAGACCCGCTCCGGCTTCAGTGTCAGTTCGAGCTTGTCATACTTGCCGACATGGGCCGGAGAGGGCCCGATGGCGACCGGCCCCAGTGCGGCAAAGAGGCTGCCGGACGCTGCCAGACAGCCCGCGAACACGTGGGCGAGAATCATTCTGCGTCGCATGCAATGTTCTCCTTTAGACCTGACTGTTCACGAGGCACAGCCTACCATGCCCCGTCCCTTCGCGGAAGCACCCTTGCATTTGCCTGGCGAAGATCGCATACTCGATGTGCGTGGTCTGTAGGGGATGGTGTTCAGACGGCAGGCCCGATTGGGGCGAAGGAGGTTTGCACTATGGCAGATCGATTGACGACGCGGCGGGCGTTTATGGGCGATGTGGTTCTGGCAGGCGGGGCAATTGCACTTTCGCCGGCTCCAGTCCGTCCGGCGATGGGCGCCCAGGACGAGCGGATACACGTCGCCTGCAACTCGTACTCCTGGACCGTGTTCTATCAGCGTCAGGGACGCAACTTCGACCAGTCGGTCGATGAAGGTCTGGCTGAGGTGGCCGCCAGCGGGCTCGACGGGTTCGAGCCGTCGTTTGGCGACGTCGCCCAAGTGGCGCGTCTGGCGCCGCTTCTGAAGAAGCACCGCCTGGGGATGCGATCCTTTTACGTCAACAGCCTGCTGCACGAGGCCGACCAGGCCGACGAGAGCATCCGCCAAATTCTCACGGTCGCCCCCAGGGCCCGAGACGCCGGAGCGCGGATCGTCGTGACCAACCCCAACCCGCTCGCCTGGGGCGGCGCGCAGGACAAGAACGACAAACAGCTCAAGGTCCAGGCCGATGCGTTGAACCGGCTGGGGGCTGAATTGAGGAAGCTCGGCCTGACGTTGGCCTACCACAATCACGACATGGAGCTGCGGCAGGCCGCACGCGAGTTCCACCACATGATGCTCGGCACCGATCCGGCCGACGTGACGCTCTGCCTCGACGCCCACTGGGTCTATCGCGGCTCGGGCAACTCACAGGTCGCCCTGTTCGATATCGTCAAGCTCTATGGCAGGCGCATCCGGGAGCTGCACCTGCGCCAGTCGCAGAGTGGCGTCTGGACTGAGGCGTTTGGCGAAGGTGATATCGACTACCATGCCCTGGCCGATGCCCTGCGCCAGGAGGGCGTTCGTCCGCACATTGTCCTGGAGCAGGCGATCGAAAACGGCTCGCCCAACACCATGCCGCCCCTGGAAGCGTTCACAAAGAGCACCGAGTACGTCCGTCGGCTTTTTGCCGGCCTGGGCGAAAAAGCTTGAATTGCGGCGCATGTTCCGATAAAATGATCGTAGTGAATTGAGGTTCGAAGGCTGGCCGGAATTGACCATCATATCCGTGCTTGTCGCTATCATACTATTGTCGCATATCATCGCACCGGCACCTTCGGAAACCTCGCGGAGATAGCTCAGTTTGGCTTGAGGGATTTTCGGAGTACCGCCAGCAGTCCCAAGGACCGCAGAGGCGAATGAGGATTCGCCCGCACTATCAGCGAAAGAGGCGCCCTCTATCCGGTCGAAGAGAGGGCAGGTGCTGAACTTACGGTTATTATCCATTCACTTATCCCAATCTAAGGAGCGGCACGATGGCACGGAAAATCAGATTCGCAGGGCTTCTAGTCCTGGGGCTCGTGGCGGCAGTCGCCCAGGCAGGGACCGTCGATGTGATGATGGTCGTCCCCAAGACGTTGTACAGCGGCGCTTCGGCCACGGCGACGATCACGGTGGTCAGCGCACGCCAGTCGTCGGCGGGGATCGGCGTAAGTTTGCGTCTCAAGGCCCATGAAGGGAACGTAGACCTTGCCGCCGGGCAGACCGATGAGGCAGGGCGATTCATCGCCCTCTTCGATACCCCCAACGTGGCGGAGGGCTCGTACATCCTGGAGGCATACGTCGACGGCGCCGAGGAGACTGTGGCGACCCAGATCATGATCCGGCGGATGCCCGTGGTGTTGATCGAGACGGACAAGCCGATCTACAAGCCGGGCCAGACGATCCAGGGCCGCGTGCTGGTGCTGACGAACGAGCTTCGGCCGACCGCCTCCGACGTAACCGTGCAGATCACAGACGGCAAGGGCGTCAAGATCTTTCGCAACGACCTCAGGACGAACGGCTTCGGGGTCGCGCCGTTCGACCTCGACCTGGCCAGCGAGCTGAACTACGGCACCTGGAAGATCACCGCCGAATCCGGGGCCGGCCGGGGAACCATCGACCTGCGAGTCGAGGAGTACGTGCTGCCGCGATTCGAGGTCAAGCTCGAGACGCCGCGCGATTACTTCCGCACCGACGAACAGATCCCCGGGACCGTCACGGCGACGTATTTCTTCGGCAAGCCGGTCGACGGCACGGTTCAGATCAGCGCCAGTCGCTACGTCGGGGTCTGGGAGGAATACGCCCGCTACACGGCGCCGCTGACGGAAGGGCAGGCGGAGTTTTCCTTGCCCGAGGTTAAGTACGTCAGTGGGACCACGGGAGCCGGCGGCGCGGGCAGCGTGCAGCTCGACGTGACGGTCAGCGACACATCGGGGCACGAGGAGAAGACGACCAAGCTGCTGAAGATCGTCTCGTCGGGAATCGAGCACCGGCTTATCGCCTCGTCGCGGTCGTTCACGCCCGCGCAATCGTATGACGTTCTGGTGGTGGCCGAGACGCCGGACGGTGTGCCTGTCTCCGTGACAGGGCAGTTGATCTGCGAGTACTACGCCGAGTCAAGTGAGCTGATTTCCAAAGAGGCCCATTCGCTGGTGTTCGAAGGCTCGACTTCGATCACTCTGAGGGCGCCGCAGAAGGCCTCTTGGGCCACACTGAAGAGCGAGGTTCGTGGCGACGGCGAGAGCGGGCAGGCGGAGCTGTACGTCTATGCGACGTACTCGCCCAGCGACAGTTTCCTGCATCTGAGCCGCGAATCCACCGACGCCGTCGGTGTGGGTGACACGATCACCATCGATGTCTTTCGCACGCACAGCGCGACAATCTACTACGATGTCTTTGCCAACGGACATACGGTCTGGTCGGACGCGGTGACCGGGTCGGCGATCCGGTTCCAGGCCACGCAGCAGATGGTGCCGGCCGCCCGGGTGGTGGCGTACGTGATCAACCCGAACAACGAGATCTCGGCCGACACGATCGAGTTCGATGTTACGATGGACCACTCAGCCAGCCTGGCCCTGGGGGTCAGCGCCGAAGAGGTCGGGCCTGGCGAGCCGGTTCGCGTCTCGGTCCGTTCGGATGTCCAGTCGATGGTCGGCCTGGCCATCGTCGACGAGTCGGTCTATGCGTTGAACGAGGGCCGGCTCAACATGCAGGAGGTGTTCCGCGAGCTGGAACAGCGTTTCATGGAGCCGCAGGCGGAAACGCACGACCAGCCGTACAGCTACGGCGCCCGCAACGTGTTCGAGGACGCCGGGCTTGCCGTGGTGACCTCAAGCGGGCTCGACGTCCCGGAGGGCCAGCGGATCAACGGGCTGTGGTGGATCGGACCTATTGTCCGAAGGGGTGGCGCCGACGATGTTGCCGAAACCGGCGACAAAGGCGATGGCCTGGCCGAAGTCGATCGGGTCCGCCAGTTCTTCCCCGAGACGTGGGTGTGGATGCCCGATCTGCTCACCGAGCCCAATGGGACCGCGACGCTGGACCTGACGGCGCCGGACAGCATCACAACATGGCGGCTTCACGCGGTGTCCACGAGCGACAATGGGCTCGGTGTCACCGAGTCGTCGCTCCGCGTGTTCCAGGAGTTCTTCGGCGAGCCCGATCTGCCGTATGCGGTGACGCGGGGCGAGCAGTTCCCGGTCCGCATCCAGGTGTTCAACTACCTCGACGAACCTCAGGTGGTCTATGTGGAGATGGCGGACGCCGACTGGTTCAACCTGCTCGACATCAGCGAACAGCAGGTGCAGGTGAATGCGAATTCGGTGTCGTCTGTTTCGTTTGTCATCGAGCCGACGAAGCTCGGGCGTCATCCGCTGGAGGTCCGTTTGCGTTCGGTCCGGCGGGCCGACGCCGTGCGCAAGGAGGTGCTCGTGGAGCCGGAAGGCACTCGGCGCGAACTGGTCGCCAACGGCCTGATCCGCGCGGGCGAAACCGTCGTCCTCGACGCGAATACACCCGGATTTGCGGTGCCCGATTCGCAGAAACTCCTGCTGAGCATCACGCCCAGCTTGGTTGCCCAGAGCATCAACGGTGTGGACGACCTGCTCGGAATGCCCTACGGCTGCGGCGAGCAGAACATGATCTTCTTCGCCCCGGACGTGGAGATTCTGCGCTATCTCAACGCGACGGGCCAGCTCACGCCCGAGGTGCGGGCCAAGGCCGAGCACTTCATCACGGTGGGCTACCAGCGACAACTGACGTTCCGCCATCAGGACGGTTCGTTCTCCGCCTTCGGCGAGAGCGATGCCGAGGGCAGCCTCTGGCTGACGGCGTTCGTGCTCGGCACGTTCAGCGCTGCTCGCGAGGTGACGACGATCGATGAGACCATCCTGGCCGAGGCGGCCGCGTGGATCGCCACGCACCAAGCGGCCGACGGATCATGGCCGCCGGTGGGGTTCGTATGCCACAGTGAGATGGTCGGCGGGGTGCAGGGGACGTATGCGCTGACCGCGTTTGTGTCCATTGCGATGGCCGACTACGGCATGGCCGATCCGCACGTGCAGGGAGCGGCAATGCAGTATCTGCGTGACAACCTCGCGTCGGTCCGGGACGATGCCTATGCCTTGGCGATTGCGGCGATGGCCTTCGCGCGGGCGGGCGATCCGGCCGCCGACGCCGCACTCGACCGGCTGCTGGCCATTGCCGTCACCGACGCCGACGGGCTGCACTGGCAGCCTCATCCGGTGGAGACAACCGCCTACGCGGCGCTGGCGATGATCGAGAAGGAATGGCCGCAGGCAAACGAAGCGGTCAAGTGGCTTTCGCTCCAGCGCAACAGCCTGGGCGGCTACGGCAGCACGCAGGATACGGTCATGGGGCTGAAGGCTCTGATGATGGCGGCCCGCAGTCAAAGCCGCAACGTGGACCTCACGGTGACCGCCAAGGCACGCGGCGGGGACACGCTGGCGCAGTTCACGGTGGACGGCACCAACTTCGACGTGCTTCAGACGGCGGAGCTGCCGCTCGAATCGGCCGTTGAGGTCAGCGCCGTCGGCTCGGGGCAGGTGCGATTCCAACTGGTTCGACGGTTCAACGTCCTGCTGCGCGACGATCTGGTCGAGAAGGATATGACCCTGGAGGTCACCTATGACGCCGACCATGTGGAAGTCGACGATATCGTCAACGTCACCGCGACGGTACGGTACTTCGGGCAGAAGGATTCGACGGGCATGATGATCGTGGACGTCGGCGTGCCCACAGGATTCGCCACCGTCACCGAATCGCTCGACGCCTTATCCGATGAGGGTCTCATCACGCGGTACGAGGTGGCCGGACGCGAGGTGATCTTCTATCTCGACGGCCTGGAACGGGGCGAGCAGCGGACGCTGCGCTTCCAGGTCAAGGCCCGCTTCCCGGTGCGCGCGACAATCCCCGACAGCCAGGCATACTCTTACTACGAACCGCAAGTGCGTGCCGAGGCCGGCGGCAATGAGATCACCGTAGAGCCGGCCCCGCAGCAGTAAGCGAGAACTGTGGCGTCAGGTCCAGGCGTACTGCTGCGGGTTGCTCACGGCCCGGCCCGGCCAGAGGCCGGGCCGGCAATATCGTATCGCCCCTCGAACGCCGAGTCCTACAGCGTTCGGCGCTGGCGCAGCCAACTGACCACCCCTGCGCCAATGCCGGCCAGAAGCAGGGCTCCCGGAGCCGGAATCGGTGGCGTCGTGCTACAGATCTTCGCCCACAGCGAGGTACAGGTGGTGTAGCATTCTTCCGTGCTGAGCGACGAGATGATGCTGCTGGGGCAACTGCCGAAACCCAGCACGCACAATTCGTAGTCTACGCCCCCGGCCTCAAAGGCGATGGGATCGAACGAGGTCGGCAGGGTAATCGTGTCTGCAGGGTGGCCCCCCGGGCCGATCGTTTCCACGATGCCCAGCGTCAGGGACGTGTTGACCGGCGTTCCCTGGAAGTTCAGCGCCAAGTCCAGATCGACCGCCGTGATGCCCGTGTTGACGACTATGGGCGTGTTGGAATGGCGCAGCGTGCCGACGACAAAGGGCGTGTCGAGCAGGATGCTGGCCGGCGTGGTGACGGCCTTGAAGCCCAGGCTACTCTTCAGGCCACCCAGATACGCCGGGGTACCCCACGAAATGATCTGTTCGCCCATCCAAGTCCAGTAGACAGGGACAGGGGCTGAGGACTGAAGGACAGGATCGCTCCAAGTGCCGCTCGCACTGGAAAGCGTCAGCGCACCACTGGCGGTGCCGACGATGGCGAGCAGCGCCACCGCCGGCAGTATTGCAGGTAACCGTCTCATCTTGTGTCTCCTTACACTCCGTGTGTGACTCTGTGGAAACCGTTAGCTTACCTCATATCTGTGGAACCCCCGGGGCACCTCCTTTCTCAGGGCTTCTCCCCACTATCACGAGGTCTCCCCATTCCCCCGTTCGGGTAGACCTCACCCCGAACGGACTTGCCTCATCCCCACAGCCTCCGTATTCCCATGGAGTCTATGTATAGAAACTCCAAGCAGAAGTAATCACATGTGTATTCATCACCGCCCCATCCGATTTGAATATACACAGAATATAGGACGCCTTGCAAGCAATACCATTGAGGAAAATACTTATTCTGATGTGGGAGGATTGGGGGACATGGGAAAGTGTGTCGGGACGTCGCTCTCTTTTCGAGACTCAACCTCCCATCCGGCTGCCCGGCATCGCGTTGGAGCGGGTCGACATCGGGCGGACCACCTGCATCATCGGTTGACCTGTGGGACTCTCAGGCGGGCGCCGCAGCGGGGACACTTGCCGGACCGGCCGCCATACTGCGAGGGGACCTTCATTCTCTTTCCGCATGTACAGGCGAAGTGGATGAAGCCGTCATCGGGTGTCACCATGTCGGTCTGCGCGGTCGACGGCCTGTCACGCCCTACGGCTATCTCTGCCTGGCAATGGGGACACCGCACGATCTGGCTGGCATATTGTGGTGACAGTCGCAGGGACTTTCCGCAGACGCATGTCACGCGCCGACGGCCGTCCGCAGGCGTCGGCGCCCGGCCCTCGTGCAGGGAGAGCAGCGGAATCGATTCCGGCGGCCGAGTCGGTGACATCGGTTCCACGGACGCCGGCCACGTCGGCGCGGAGGACGGTGTCTCCTGCCGCGCGGTGCGAAGGGCCGCGTCGAGTGATGTCTGGCGTGACCCGGCCTGGTGCTGTTGCCACCACTGCCAGAGAGACTTCTCGTAACGCTCCATCGTGATCCAGTTCTTCCGGCACAGGTACAGCGCGAGGGCGAACCCGGCGCCGAAGCCGCCGAGATGCGCGAAATAGGCCACGCCCGAAGCCCCGCGCACCGCGCCGACGATGTCCCAGAATAACCAGATGCCGATCATCCAGAAACTGCTCACCGTGAACTGACGCAGCACGAAGAGAAACAGCACCCAGACGAAGTAGTAGCACGTGATGGCATTCTCGAAGAACAGGACCAGATAGACGCCCACGATTCCATTGATGGCGCCGCTGGCTCCCACCGCCGCGCCGGACGACAGCGTCAGATGGGCGATCCCGGAGACGACGCCCAGCGTGACGTACAGAAGCAGGTACTTCAGATTCCCGATCTTCGCGCAGACAGCATTGCCGAACAGCCACAGGAACCACATGTTGCCGAGAAGATGCATCAGGCCCGCGTGCAGCCACATGTGGCCCAGCAGACCGCGCAGGCCCCAGCCGTCCAATACCATCGTGCTCGTGATACTCTGTGCGACCGGCGCATCGGCCGGCCCGACTGCCGGAGATACAGTGTCGACCGCCTCGCTCACTTGTAGAACGAAGACGGCGATCGTCGCCAGGATGATAAGCCAGTTCATCACGGGCCAGCGGTCCTGGGGGACATCCACCTGCCATGGGAAAATGAGAAACAGCATTTCGCTCCATCCTCGCCGACCGGCGGAACAGCCGCCGGACTCTACAGCGATCTTAGCAGAAAGACCGCTTCGAGTCTACCCCGTCGCGCGTCTCGGGCACTGTCTCTGGATATGACCGGTGGCATTTGTCCGTGTTCTTCACCCGCGCAGGGTGTTCAGTACGGCGGAAAGCGGCAGCTTGGCGGAGCAGACCGTCGTGTCGGCGGCGCCATAGTAGACCCTGAGGGTCTTCTCTTCGAGGAGCAGCCCGCAGGTGAAGACCACCTGGCCGAAGAAACCGGCTCGCTCGTATTCGGCCTGGGGCTCGAAGATCGGCTGCGCCGAGCGGGCCCGCACTATCCAGGGCTCGCGTGCGTCGAGCAGAACCGCGCCGAGACAATAGCGATGATTGCGGTCGGCGCCGTGGTAAACCTCCAGCCAGCCCTCCTCAATGCGGACAGGCGGTGCGCCGGCCCCGATGCGGGTCTCGTCCCAGAACCCGTCGCGCAGGCCCATGAGGTGACGATGGCGACCCCAGCAAAGCAGGTCGGGCGATTCGGCGATCCACATGTCGTTGGTGTGGCACAGCGGTGAGTGCGGCCGATGCAGTGCGTAGTATCGCCCGTCGACCGCCTCCGGGAAGAGGACGACGTCCTTGTTCTCGGGGCCGAAGATGACGCCGCGACGGTCCCACGTCGCGAAGTCGCGCGTCGACGCCAGCGCCGTGGTCACGCCCAGAGATGAGACGGCGACATAGCTGACATAATACGTGTCGCCAATCGGTGTGATGCGCGGGTCCTCGATGCCGAAGCTCTCGCAGGCGCAGGCCGGGCCGAGGGTGGGGCGCTCATCGACGGTAAAATGGATGCCGTCTCTGCTGCGCGCCGCACGCAGATGCGATATCGAGGTCAGGTACGTCTTGTCCCGGCGTACGATCAAGCGAGGATCGGAGAAGTCGTTGGCCGGGTCAGAGCGAGCGAATCCTATGGTGACAATTCGGCCTTGAGCCGAATCGAGGAACGCGGTCTGCACCGCGTCCGGATCGGTCTGGATCGGACGCTCGGCCACGCGCACCAGCAGGACAACCTCGTCGCGATGGCGGGCCACTGCGGGATTGAAGACGCCGATGACCTCGAAACCGTCACGCGACGGCGCCACATCCTGCGGGGTAAGGATCGGATTGGCTGGAGCGCGAAATGCCGCCATGAG
>Ga0068714_10003784_pt1 | contig 17518 bp, 13 predicted proteins | sample MTBNYHSulfiMetaG_FD_62988 | JGI IMG/M metagenome (GOLD analysis project Ga0068714, IMG submission 62988) | Enrichment culture microbial communities from rom New York Harbor, USA that are MTBE-degrading - MTBE-NYH (New York Harbor Sulfidogenic)... | ecosystem: Environmental > Aquatic > Marine >...
TCAAGGCGTTATTGACCTCCACGGAGACGATGGATACCGGGAAAACATTCGTTGAGTCTCTGGGCAAGATATGGGTCGAGGCGGTGGACTATGCCGGATTCATCGCCAGTCGAGTGCTGGACGTCATGCTCAACGAGGCCGTATGGTGCGTGATGGACGGCAACAAACCGGAAGAAATCGATAAAGCCATGAAGGTTTGCACCAATTTCCCCATGGGTCCCCTGGAGCTCATCGATTTGGCCGGAGCGGATATTCTCTTGAACGTGTTGGAAATACTGCAGAAAGAATTCGGAGATAAGTACCGCCCCGCCCCCTTGTTACGGCAAATGGTCCGCGCCGGTCATACAGGCCGGAAAGCGGGGCGTGGTTTTTATGACTATACCCATAAATAACGGATGCTGACTCGAACCGAATAGACATCCCGGCACCCATTGAACCGATCGTTGATAAACCCCATTTCGTGCAGGCTGGTGCAAAACGATGAGATGCAAGCCATGCCCTCGACCACACCTTCGGGCCGCCAATCCTGAGGAATGGGACGTACCTACAATCCGTCGCAACGACGAAAGATCCAAGGGTCGCGCCGAAGGCGTGACCCTTGGCGTGTCAGTGGATCGCGTTTTTCAACAGCCTGATACCCGGGCCCCGTTCCTCGCCTGTGCACCCACTTTTGTCCAACAAGAAAGAACACGTCGAACAGCAGCGTCCGAGCCGCATGATGTCATGAGCACGCGTCAGGTCTTGTAGTACGGCTTGAATTCCTCATTGGGCTCGCGCTCGGAATAGACGTAGAGAACGATTCCGTTCGGGTCCAGGACGGCGAAGCCGCGATCCCCCCAGGGATGGTCCTCGAGAGGCATGACCGCCTTCAACCCCCGGGAGGTGAGGGATTCGTATTCGGCGTCCACGTCGGCAACGTGGAAGTTATAGATGAGCCCCGCCGGATTGCAGAGGGGTTGCCCCGGTTGTGGAGCCATGAATTGAAGCGTGGAGGACGCTTTGCCCAATCGGAGATTGACATACCATCCGCAGTCGAAGGTTATTTCGGCGCCGAAGTAGTTCACATAATAGTCTCGCGACTCTTCGACCTTCGAGGTGGTGATGCATGGAGACAATTCGATGGCAATCATAGGATACTCCTGGATACGAGCGTTTCAAAGTGCTCCGAGTTCGGGACAGCCGCCCGGACGGCTCCGGATGGAAAAAGCCGTCTTCGGGAAATCCCGGGACTCAATTCCTCTTCACACCGCATTGTCGCAGCAATGCCCTTGCCGCCTGTTGAAACGTTGAAAGCCAGCCGCCGTTCAAGGCTTCAAATGCCCCTCCGGACATCCCCGAACACGGGTGAGAAGCGAAACACAAGGCATATCTTATGCGCGCTTTCTTTCTTGAGATTCGCGCCGCGCAGGCCACGGTTCATTCCCGACCCGCCGGTAAATCGGTCTTCCCGATGCGAGGAAGAAATCTCCAATCCCCGCCCAAAACAGCCGTGGGTTGTTCTTTTTCTCCGACAGGCCGTTCCGCTCATGCGGAACCTTCCTTCAAATCCGAGGAGTCTTCCTGTTTCTTGGGAACGACGACCACGTGTCCATTATGATGAAGGATATCCACTTGCACCCCGTACACCGCCGCCACCATGCCGGGACTGACTTCATGGGGCCGGCCGCACGCGAACACACGGCCTTGTTTCAGAAACAGGAACCGATCCATGAAGCGAAATGCCAGGTTCAAATCATGCATGGTCATCACTGCGGCGATTTGGTGTTCCCGGACCACTCGTCGGATCGTATCCAGAATTTCGAGCTGGTTCTTGAGATCCAGACTGCTGGTGGGTTCATCCAGCAGCAGCACCCGCGGTTCCTGGACCAGGGCCCGGGCAATGCATACCTTCTGTAGTTCTCCGCCGCTCATTTCATCGATACGGCGCAGCGCCAAGTGCTCCAAACCCAGGCGACGCAGGGCCCCATCCACTTTAACGAGGTCCTCTTTTCCCACTCTCCAACGCAGATGCGGTTTTCGGCCCAGGAGGACCGCATCAAAAGTCGTAATTCGCCCGGCCTCGTTGCGTTGCGCCACATACCCAAAGTACCGGGCAATCTCCGCGGCGCCCATACGAAACACGTTCGACTTCTCAACCTGCACATATCCGGACCAGGGTCGGATCATGGCGTTTATGCAGCGCAAAAGGGTGGTTTTCCCCACTCCGTTGGGCCCCAGAACGGCCAATATCTGACCGTGTCCCAGGGTAAACCCCAAGTCCTCCAAAACCAGTCCACCGGATTTATATCCGACACGGATATCCCGAACCGCAAGCATCATCGCCTCCGTCCGCGAATGAGCAGGTACAAGAAGGCGGGGGTGCCCAGAAATGCGGTCAGTATGGCTACCGGCAGCGTCTGGGGTGCGAGCATCAACCGGGCAACCGTGTCCGACGCCAGGAGTAAGGCGGCGCCGGTCAGACAGGAGGCGGGCATGACGAAGCGATGATCGTCGCCGATGAGCCGACGGACGATGTGAGGGCAGATCAGGCCCACAAATCCGATGACGCCCAAAAAAGAGACGATGCAGGCGGTGATCAGGGAAGCCACGATCATACCCGTCATACGGACCCGTTCCACCCGGACTCCAAGGCTTCTGGCGGTTTCGTCACCGGCGTCGATGGCGTTGTAATTCCACCGATTCAGTACAAAGAAAACCACTCCGGAGACCACGACCGCGGACATGAACCCAACTTCCCTCCAGCCGGCACGGCCTACATCTCCGAAGGTCCACAGCACCATGGCGGCCAGTTGGGCATCATCGGAAAAATACTGTAGGAACATGGTTCCGGCGGAGAACAGAGATCCCAGGGCCACTCCGCTCAACACCATAACCTCGGGGGTGGCCCCGCGTATGCGCGCAATGGCGATGATGATCAGGGAAGCGACCATACAGGCGATGAACGCGGACAGGGTGGTCAGGTAGGGATCGGCGACGGTCACAGCGCCCACCTGTGTGGACTGCATGGCGCCCGTTCCCAAAAGCATTACTGCGAACGCCGCGCCAAAGGCTCCGGCCTGGGAAAGTCCCAACGTAAAGGGAGAACCCAACGGATTACGCAGGATCGACTGCATGGCGGCGCCGGCGGCCGCCAATCCGGATCCGGCCAGGAGGGCGGCCAGCGCATGGGGCAACCGGATCCCATGGATAATGACTTGAAACCGGGAATCCGTTTCCACGCCCACCAAAGACCTCAGCACCTCAGCCGCCGGTACGCGCACCGCACCCAAGGATATGGCCATGATCCACAAGACGGCGGTGGTCAGGGCAAGCCCCAGAACAAACCAGACCTTTCGACTCACGTACGCCGAATACTCTCCCGGAATCCGCCCGTGGTTCAAATGCGCCATGATACCGGTTCTACCTGACTGCTATCCGGCTGAAAGCCAATCCTTCAAATTGGCGGTTCAGCTCAGCAAAGGCCGGTCGTCCGTTCAAGAAGACCGCGATCTCTTCCGCCTTGGCCATGGGGTCCGTGTCCACAAACCGCTCCGGATACAGCACCTTACCCACGTAATAGGCATTGGCGAAGATCGCTTCGAAATTCTGATTGTATGAACTGTAGGGGAACAGGCCGTACACCCGGTTCTCGCGCACGGCGGACAGAGTCCGGTAGGCCGGATCCCTGCGCAACTGCTCCAAGGCATCGGCCCCCGCCGTCAAACACAACGTGGAGACGTCCATAAAGATCACCTCGGGATCCCAGAAGACGATCTGTTCCTTGGCCACAGTGGCATGGGACACGGGACTTTTTGCCGCCAAGGGCGCCGCCGCGTTTTTCGCATGGGTGAACACGAACGGAGCAAACGATGGTTCCGTGGATTGGATGCCATGCGGACCGCTCTGCCCAAGCCCCGCGATGTAGCAGGAAGGTCGTTCGACCTCGGGCGCATCCCGGGTCCGTTGCCTCAAGTCTTGCTCCAATGCATCGAAATAGGCGATGACCTCCTCGGCCCGGCGCTCCAACCCCATGACTCCGGCCATAAGGCGCAGGGTATGTTTCAGATGCTCCCTCCCATACGTCAAATTTCCGTACTCCATACCTATCACGGGAATCCCGGTCTTGGTCTGAAGACGATCCAAATCCTTCCCCTGCCCGGCGAAGATCTTGAAAATTACCTGCGGCTGAGGACGCAGACCCGCGATGAGTTCCGGATTGTCCTTCCCCCGAAATTCCCCGAACAGGGGGTAGCTCCTGAACTGTGGATTGGCTATCGCATAGGGCCGGGCGTCGATGGGCGAACCGTGGACCTCGATGCTGTCCACGGCTACAATCCGATCGTGCCCACCGAGATACGTGAGCAGCCGCAAGCATCCGGCTCCGGAGCAAATCACCCGATTCACCTTCTCCGGCAGGGCCACCACTCTGCCGGAGGAGTCCGTTATCTGCCTGCCTTCCCCGGCCGGACCCTCACCCATGAATAATGCGGAAGCACACATCCCAACCACTAAAGAATACGTGATGATCCGCATCCTGGAAGTCGTCGATCTCGGAGGGTATAACCTCATTCTCACTTCTTTTCCGGTTTTCGCAGCAACGCATCGGAAAGGTCCCGTATCTCCGGACACATGGCGCTGCGAAGACGTTTTCCTTCCAAACAGGCGGTCTGAAGCGCATCATGAAATCCAACGGCCCCCAGTATCGGCACCGCGAGCCCGAGCAGCCTCTCCTGCAACACCTGCTGTTGTTCCCGTGAGGATATCTTGTTGAGCAACACACCGTAAAAATCCGCCCCGGCCGATCGAGTGAGTTCCATAACCTTCTCGGCAAGCATCATGGACTCCAGCGAGGGTTCCACCACACTGATCACCCCGTCGACCCAGGCTTCTATCCCCCTGCCGAAATGCTCGATCCCCGCTTCCATATCGACGAGGAGGATTTCGTGTTCCGTCAATTGGAACTTTTTGAGGAATTCACGCGTCACGGTCCCCATCGGACACGCACAGCCTTCCAGGGTCTGGTGAATCTTACCCGTGGATACCAAATTGATTCCGTCCGATTCCACCACATACTCCGGTGGAAGAGAGCGGCTCGCCAGCACGTCTATCTCCCAAATCGACATGGCCGGCTCGTCTTCACCCTTCGAAAACCGCGCCATCATGCTTTGCTGCACTTTCTTCTTTCCGCCCACAAAGTCCATCAGGGGAAGAGGAGGCGCATCAAAACCAAGCATCCAATAGAGGCTCGTATTGGACTCATCGGAATCCAATACAATGGGTTGTTTTCCCCGTTCCCTGAAGGCATGGGCCAACAAGGCGACTACCGTACTTTTTCCGCTGCCACCCTTTCCACATACACATATTTTCATAACATCGCCATTCCTGTTGATCCAATTCAATCACTTGCATCGAAGCAAACATACCAAAAGCGATCTCCGGCACTATCCCCAATTCATCCGCGTTCCAGCCGTCTGTTAGAACTCAGACTTCACTCCACCTGAAACAATTATTCCAGGAGCAATGGTATCGCCGGAAGAAGGCGAAATGAATATCGGATACTCTCTGTCGAATATGTTCTCTGCGTTCACATACACGGTGAAACGATCCAAAAACTTGCGCGATATAGCCGCATCTACTGTCCAGTAGTCACCGGTCTTTATGGTGTTCTCATTATCATAGTATATGTCTGAGTATACATTTACACCTATCGATATATTAACAATATTAGGGTTTTGATACCCTACACCGAAATGGAAATTATGTCTCGGATCGTTCGGTAGATAGTTTCCTTCCAACTCTGAATTATTATCGTCGTTGTCTACTTTTGATATGTTGTATGTGTAATTCAATAATAATGTAAGTTCCCTAAGGGGATGCCAATTCAGTTCCGCTTCAATTCCGTAGATATCGACTTCATTGATGTTGTCTAGTTTATAATCGTAACGGGTCCTGCCTCCCGAGATTGGGTTCGTTCCTATCAGGCGATCCCCGATGTAATCCTTGGCAAAGGACTGGTAGAAGGTCAGCCGACCCCACACGTTGTCCAGCAGGAACCGTTCCGCGCCCACATCGTACGACCATATCTTTTCAGGCTCCAGGTCCGGATTGGCCTCTCGATAGTAGGTGCCGCCGCCCCGCACATGAACCTTGTACAGCTCGAACAGGCTTGGGGCCCGAAACCCTTTCCCACCGGAAGCCCGTAATGTGGTCTTTCCATCCGGATGGAAGGCAATGCCGAGTTTGGGTGAAAAGCTTCCCTCCGTTGTGGAATCGTAATCGTTTTCATACGCCGGTCGTCCGGCACTGGCCTGAGTATCCCAGTTGGCCCCGTCCGAGGTCCTGATCCAGTCGTATCGTGCACCCAGATTCAAAATGATGCGCTCGTCCAGGAAGCGGAAATCGAGATTGGCAAAAGGCGAAACGAAGCGTTGTGCGCCCTCGGCCCCGGCATCCCGGGTAGTGCCGTGATAGTCTTCGTCATACTCGAAGGATGCCTCCTTGAATGCAGCGCCCAAGGTAAATTGCGCCGACTTCCAATGGAGAAGCGTACCTTGCAGGTCGGCGCCCCAGGTGTAGGCGCCTTTGAATTTCTCATCCCGAAACGGTGAGGTGTAATTGTTATCAGCCGAATCCTGAAAAGCGGTCTTATCCGCACGGTTCAAGTAGACCAACCCTTTCAGGCCAAACAGTTGCCCCGCGTGTGCATACTTCAGCCAGTATTGATCAAGCTGCAAATCGTTGTGAAAAAACTTCCGTCCCTGTCCCATGTCGTGATCGTAGTAAAGCGCCGCAAGCGATATTTCCGATGATGGACCCAAATCGTAAGCAGCCTTACCCATCAGTCTGACCACTTCGCGGTATCGCTTGATTTCATAGCTCTGTGGGTCTTCCACCATATAAAACCCGTCGCTCTCTTCATAACCACCGGCCACCATAAAACCGAAATCCTTGATCTTTTGGCTGTGGACACCATGAACACCGTAAGTATCCGCTGTCCCGACCTCGCCCCGGATGGAGGTGTGCTTGTCCGCCTGGGGCTTCTTGGTAATGATATGGATCACGCCTCCAAGGCCTTCCGACCCATAAACCGCCGAAGTGGGACCTCGCACGATTTCGATGCGCTCGATGCTCTCTTTGGGAATATGTCCCCAGCCCACCCACGCAATGGCGTTATTGAAATTGTCGTTTTGCGGGACGCCGTCCACCAGTATGAGCACTCGGTTCTTGCCCACACCCCGCATGCTTAGAGGACTCACAATGCCATTGGTCTGAAGACCGAAATGCCGGAAGTTGTAGACTCCGGGTACGCTTCGAACGATGTCTTCCAACCTGTCGAACGGGGACGCCATGATCTCTTCGGCGGAGAGAACCGTCACGCTCTGGGGGGCGTCAAAAACGGGGATCTCCGTGCGCGTGGCGGAAACCACCACCGCATCCAGACGGTGTACCGGCTTGTATGAATCCTGCGCAACGCAAATCAGGGAATACCCCAAAATAGCACAAAATCCCATGAATCTTAAACAGAGGCATGCTTTCATCGCGTATCTCCCTAAGGCCGCTTGTCCCGGCATGGATGATGGCGATTTCTGTGGACGGACAAAAAAAGGCCACAAAGTCGCTTCCCTTTCCGGGGTTACGGACCTTCGTGGCCTTCTGCTTCGCCTTACAATGTCGTTTCCGCCGCTGTCCGGCGGAGAATACGGCGTCTATTTACACGGCTTTGATTTCACACCTTGAACGACTTCAGCCGCCCACTATAAGAACGCTTATTACTCCATGTGGTTGTGGAAGGTCAAGGGTTTTCCTCCCACAATCGGGTTCCGGGCTCAGCCTCGAACGGTTTCCCCCCGCTATAACCCCATCCGTGATAAGGGGATCCGTATAACCGGATAATTTTCGATCGGAAAAAAACAAGGATTTAGCGACGAGTTCCGCCCCCAGCGAATCATCGAGCCCGGCGCATTGCCTCTGCTGCCTCACGACTCAATAGGATACCCTCAACCCTCAACCCCTGACGCCTTTTATCCTTGCGTCATTGACGTCGGTGGACTTGCCCTGATCCGCTAAAAGGACTATCCTTCTCGGCATGCGGGGAAAACGGGATCCCCGGCTGAGGGAGGACGTCTCGTTTCTCGAGAGTTGCCCGCCTTGCATCCCCGGCGTTTTCCGACTTCCGGCAAGCCCGGGTGCAGCGGAATAATCGCCGAGTAAATCGAACCATCCGATAGACGCACCATCACGGAGGAATGAGGCCATGACGCATAAGGGATTGGCCGTCGTCACCGGCGCAAGCAGCGGTATCGGCCGCGAAACGGCCCGGGCGCTGGCCTCGGAGGGATATCGGGTCCTTGCGGCGGCGCGCCGCCGCGACCGACTCGAAGCACTGGCTCAAGAATTCCCGGGAATCGCGCCCTACCCGGTGGATTTCGCGGACACCGCCCCGACGGAGGCCTTTTGCAGGACCCTGGTGGAATCCCCGGAACCGGTGTCCGTTCTGATCAACAACGCCGGATACGCGTTTCGGGGCGTCGTGGAAGACGTGCCCATCGAGGACACCCGAAGGTTGTTCCAAGTGAACCTGTTCTCTCCGATCCGGGTGATTCAGACCTGCCTTCCCGGCATGCGCCGGGCGCGGTCCGGATTCATCGCCAACATCAGTTCCGTGGCGGGCCTCCTCTCGTTTCCGTGCAACGGGAACTACTCGGCCACCAAACACGCCCTGGAAGCATACACGGAATCGTTGCGCCTGGAAGTGGCTCCCTTCAACATCCGGGTGGTAACCGTACGACCCGGCCCCATCGCCACCGAATTCAGCGCCACGGCCGGTCACATGACCGGTGACCGCATGGAACACGGTCCGGAAGATTACCGGCCCATCTATCAGGCCATGACAGGTTTCTTTGCCCGGCTCTTCGGCGCCATGGAAGTCCCCGGACCGGAGGCGGTACGGGACACCATCCTCGAGGCCCTGCATGATCCCGCTCCCCGCCGGGGATATCCCGTGGGCCCCATGGCCGGCGAATACCTCCCGTTGCGCAAACGCCTCACGGAAGAGGAGTGGGACCGATTCGTGACCGAGAGGCTTGCAGGTAAACCGGATGAGGCGCCGGACCGGTAACAAACCCCGATACGCAGGGCCCGAACTCTCGGGCTCCGTTGCGCCATGCCCCCGCAGTGCAGGAAGAAAGCGTATCCCGCGATTCGTCGGGAGGACACCATGAACCGGGAGGAAAAGCCCATGAAACCCCACGCTCCCTTTGCCGTGGTGGTCGACGATGATCCCTCTCAGCTCCGTTTGCTCTCCCGCCTGTTGCAGGAGGCAGGCGTCACCCCCCGGCTCTTCACCTCCGCCGAAGCCGCCCTGGCGGACATGACTGCTTGTACCGGAGCCGTGAATGAAAACCCCGGCGCTTTGCCCGCCCTCGTCGTCACCCACCTCTGCCTGCCCGGCATCGACGGCCAGCGCTTTCGCCGTCTGTTGCGTTCTCCGGAATATGCCCCCTTCAACCACGTGCCCCTCCTGATGGTTTCCGCCGGCTCTCCCGGCGAGGACTCCCATCGTACGACCGCCGACCTCGGGACCGAAGCCGTGCTTTCCGCCCCCCTGGACTGCCGGTGCTTTGTGGAACAGGTGCAAGCCATCCTGCGGGGCGAGCGGATGCGCATTCCGCCGTGCGTTCTCATCGTCGAAGAAAGCGGGACCCTGTCCGGCCTACTCCGGAAAGCCTTTGAAGACCGCGGCTATCGGGCGGATTCGGCGTTCACGGCCCGGGAAGCCGCCGAGGTGTTTTCCCGAACCGCCTACGACGTTGCTGTACTGGACGATCATCTCCCCGACGGCGCAGGCGATGCGCTCCTCGACATGTTTCGCACACAACGGCCTGAATGCGTCTGTCTGAGGATGACCTCGAACCCGGGACCGGAATTGGCCCTGGACTGGATGAAACGCGGCGCGGCCGCCTATGTGCGAAAGCCCTGCACCCCGGAATATATCCTGGAGCTGTGCGGTGAAGTCCGACGGGAACACGCCCTCCTACGGGCGGAGGAACAGCTCAAAGCCCAGACCCGTAAGCTCCGGGAAAACGAAGAGATTCTGAACGCCACCCAGCGGTTGACCAGGGTGGGCGGGTGGCAATGGGATGCGGTCACGCAGACCATGAGTTGGACGGAAGAAGTCTATCGCATCCACGGCTTCGATCGGAGTGATTTTCCGCCGGGATCCCCGGAACACATCTCTCGAAGCCTCGCATGTTATGCCCCCGAGGATCAACCCCGGGTTCTCGACGCGTTTCAACGTTGCCTGGAACAGGGCGAGCCCTATGATCTCGAACTTCCCTTCACCGCCGCCGACGGCCGCCGGCTCTGGATCCGCACCACGGCCGAACCGGTAACGGTGGACGGCCGGATCGCCAAGGTCGTGGGCAACCTCATGGACATCACCGACCGCAAACAGGAGGCCGAAATCCAACGTTCGATGGCGGAGATGCTCAATACGGCTCCCAATTCGATTACCGTACATGACGCCGACGGACGATTCCTGTACGCGAACCGGAAGACGCTGGAACTTCACGGATACGACGAAAGCGAGTTCCTGGGCTTGAACCTGCAGGCCTTGGATGTCCCTGAGAGCAAAACCTTGATCGCGGAACGAATGCGCCTCATTGCGGAAAGGGGCGAAGCCTCTTTCGAGGTCGGCCATTATCGCAAGGACGGGACCATCCTCCCGTTGGAGGTGTTCGTCAAGCAAGTCCAATGGCAGGGCGCCCCCGCGTTTCTCAGCATCGCCACCGATATCACCGACCGCAAACGGGCTCAGGCGGCGCTGCGGAAGAGCGAATCCAAGATGACAAGCGTCTTCCGGGCGGCGCCCATAGGCATCGGTATCGTATCCGACCGCGTATTCTTGGAAGTAAACGATCGGTTCTGCCAAATCACCGGGTATTCGCGAAACGAACTCATCGGGAAAAACGCCAGACTCATCTATCCTTCGGATGAGGAATATGCATTCGTCGGTGGGGAAAAGTACAGACAGATCCGGGAAGGGGGCACAGGCACCGTCGAAACGCGATTCAAGCGCAAGGACGGCCGCATCGTGGACATACTCATGAGTTCCACCCTGCTCGATTCCGCCGACCTTTCGGCCGGCGTCACGTTCACGGCGCTGGATATCACCGACCGCAAACGGGCCGAGGCGGCGCTGCGGGAAAGCGAATACCGCTTCCGTTCCTATGTGGAAAACGCCGGAGAAATCGTCTACGCCCTGAATCCGGAGGGTATCTTCACCTATGTTTCACCGAATTGGATGGATTTCATGGGCGAACCCGCCGAAGCCGCCGTCGGTCGATCGTTCGAACCCTATGTTCATCCCGAAGACGTCCCCGCGTGCCGCGATTTCCTCAACGAGGTATTGAGTTCCGGTAAGAGACAGATCAACGCGGAATATCGCGTCCGACGCAAGGACGGACAGTGGCGCTGGCACGTTTCCACAGGATCGCCGCTCCGGGACGGATTCGGCAAGATAATCAGCTACGTCGGCATTGCCCGCGATGTGACCGATCACAAACAAACCGAGGAATCGCTGCGGGAAAGTGAGGAGAAATTCCGGCTGACCTTTGATTCCAGCCCGGACGCCGTGAACATCAACCGCCTGGAGGACGGTCTCTATGTGGACATCAATGCAGGGTTCACGCAACTGACCGGCTTTACCCGGGAGGATGTCATCGGAAGAACTTCGCTGGAAATCGATATCTGGCACGACCCCGCCGACCGAAAGAAGTTGGTTCAAACATTAAAGGAAAAGGGGGTTTGCAGAAATCTGGAGGCTGTGTTTCGAAAGAAGGACGGCAGTCTCGCCACCGGCTTGATGTCGGCGGCGGTCATTACCATAAAAGGGGCGCCGCATATCATCTCCATCACACGGGATATGACGGAGCGCGCACAGGCCCAGGAGGAACGGGAGAAGCTGGAAGCCCAGTTGAGCCAGGCTCAGAAGCTGGAATCCATAGGTCGCCTGGCGGGCGGGGTGGCCCACGATTTCAACAACATGCTGGGCGCTATCCTGGGTCACACGGAACTGGCCATGGAGCAGCTGGAGCCGGAGCATTCCGTCTTCGCTGACTTGCAGGAAATCCGGAAAGCCGCCGAACGTTCCGCCGATCTGACTCGGCAATTGCTGGCCTTCGCCCGGAAGCAGACCATCCGCCCCAGGATCCTCGACATGAACGAGACCATCGAGGGCATGCTCCGAATGCTGCGCCGGCTCATCGGCGAGGACATCGATCTGGAATGGAAATCCCGCCACGCTTTGTGGCCGGTCAAGGTCGATCCCGCCCAAGTGGACCAGATCCTGGCCAACCTGTGCGTGAACGCCCGCGACGCCATCACCGGGGTGGGCAAGGTAACCATCGAAACGGAAAATATCGTCTTCCATGAAACCTCGTGTACCGCACACGCCGGATGCACCCCGGGAGAGTATGTGATGCTGGCGGTGAGCGACACTGGGTGCGGCATGGACATGCAGACCCGGGCCAAGTTGTTTGAGCCCTTCTTCACCACCAAGGAGATCGGCAAAGGCACCGGTTTAGGGCTTGCCACCGTCTACGGCATCGTCAAACAGAACAACGGGTTCATCGATGTTTACAGCGAACCGGGCTTGGGAACCACATTCAAGATTTACTTCCCCCGGCATGCCGCTCATGCCGTGCGAGCGCCCCAAGAGGGTCCCAAAGAACCGGCCACAGGCGGCCAGGAAACCATCCTGCTGGTGGAGGATGAGCCGGCCATTCTGAATATGACCGCTGCCATGCTCGAGCGTATGGGATACACCGTGCTGGCCGCATCCACTCCGGGCAAGGCCCTGGATTTGGCCAAGGCGCAGCGCGGCGAGATCCATCTGCTCATGAGCGACGTGGTCATGCCCGAGATGAACGGCCGCGAGTTGGCCGAAAACCTTGCCTCCCTGCACCCAAACATCAAGCGCTTGTTCATGTCCGGCTACCCGGCCGACGTCATCGCTCACCACGGCGTCCTGGATAAAGGGATCCATTTCATCCAGAAACCCTTTTCCATGGAAGACGTGGCCCACAAGGTTCGAAAGGCGCTGTCCGAAAGCGGATGACGCCGGAGACCGGCGAATGCATGGGTGTCAAGGTAACCGCGGCCTGTACTTCGGTTCTCGGGAACCGAGACACCATCAAGAGCAAACCAGGGGGGAGCGTATCCTTATGCTCCGCCCGGCTCCAGGATACGAAACGGAACAGCCATTAGGAGTCCAAGATCCAAGCGGGAGGCGCCCCCATCCCGATCCGTATCCAACCAGAGATGTCCTCTATGGCACAGAAGAACCGCATCTTATGGTACATGAACCTGAGCGTCTTCCTGGGCTATCTCCCCTGGTACAATTTTTCCGCCGTGGTGGACTATCTGGTCGAATCCATCCACCTGACCGCTTCGGACATCGGCCTCATCATCTCCTCCTTTCAAATCGGCTACGTGGCGGTCGTGCTTGCCACGGGCCGCCTGGCGGACCTCATCGGTCCCAAGAAGGTCATCGCGGGAGCCATGCTGTGTTCCGGCGTCTTTTCCACCCTGTTCGCCCTGTTCGGCAACAGCCTGACCACCATCTTGATCTTCCGCCTGCTTTCCGGCCTGGCCAGCGGCGCCGTGTATGCGCCGGGGCTGGCCCTGCTGTCTCAGTGGTTCGAGCCCCACGAGCGCGGGCGCGCTCTGGGGGCCTATACGGCCGCCACGGTCGCCGCCTATTCCGGGGGGTATTTCGTGGCAGGCCCCGTGGCGGCCGCCTTCGGTTGGCGTATGGGAGTACTGGTCACTTCCCTCCCGGCATTGATCGGCTTCTGGATCGTTTTTTCTCGGATTCCGGAATTCCCGGAGCGTCCTTCTTCGGAAGCCCAATTCGCGAGTTCCGGAGTCTCCGGGGCGGGTTCGGCGGGGGTGCGGTTTTTTTCGGACGCCCGAGCCTTTCTGGCGCCCATGGTTCTCATCACTCTGGCGTATATGGGTCACATGTGGGAGCTGTTTGCCTTTTGGGGATGGATCGGTCCGTTTCTGGTCTCGTCCTTGGCGGCGGTCCCCATGGAGATCCCGGCGGCCGTCGCCTTAGGCGGAACCCTGGCCGCATTCATTGTTCTGGTGGGGGTCCCCGGTTCCGTCCTCATCGGAATCGCGGCCGACAAGTTCGGCCCCCTACGGATGATACTTCTCGCATCGCTCTTGAGCGCCGTCCCCAATGCGCTCTTCGGCTGGCTCCACGGCCGGGGAACCGGAGTCGTCCTCCTGGCGGGCCTGTGGATCGGGTTCTGGATCGTAGCGGATTCCGCCCTCTTCAAGGTCGTGCTCACGCAGGTCGTCCCCGTCCAGTGGAGGGCCACGGCTTTAGGCATTCAATCCGCGGGAGGGTTCGGCATGACGGTCTTCGCCCCAGTGGTGTTCGGCCATCTGTTGGCGGCTTACAACGGCCCCGTTTCCACCCTGCAAGCGGCCGTCTGGTGGCCCTCGTTCCTGTCGCTGGGGGCGGGCAGCCTCATCGCCCCCCTGTTCACCCTGGTCTTCCTGCTCTGGATGAGGGCGGCGGGCAAAACCTCATAGCAGGCCGTTGAAGGACGCGATCTGCGGCGTTGTGCTCCATCCTTCGTCATTGCAGCGTACTGGTTGTACTCCTCATTCCTCAGGATTCGCCCACGCCAAAGGCGTGGCTCATTTTTCATCGGCCCGCCCGTAATCCCAGTTATCAACGAGCTGCCGCCAACCCCCTGTGAGAATTAAGGGAGCCCTCTTTCTAAGTTGGCTCCAATGCCTGGACGAAGGGCGGTTCACAGGAATCCCGGCCCTCCGCGGGAGCGAGTTCCCGCTCCTGCGTGGGTGGTGCCGATTGACCATCGGATCCCTTATTCAAGCAAGATCAGTCCGGTCCAGCGGACATTTTCCGAGGACGACAAATGGATGGCCAGCCCGGCGTTTCCCACCGTTTGGAACACGTCAATGCCGACGCCTTCCATGGCGGGCCGGGCCCGGAACGGGTGTCTGCAGGGCTCGGAAACCTTGTCCTCCACACACTGTTCGCACAAGATGCAACTGCCCCCGATGAGTCCCGTGGCGAAACGCAGGCCCTTCTTGAATGCGGCCGCTTCCACCTTCTCGACGATTTCGAGGAGCCGGAGCTTATAGGCGCCGTGCAGCTCCCGGACTTCTTTTAGAAGTCCTTCGTCGATGCGGCCGGTACTCTTGTCCGACGAGCCGATATCCTGGGCTTCCACCTGCACCACGAGGCACCAGTGGTAACGGGACAGGACCCGGGTAAAGTCTTCCACGGAAAAAGTGTGCGGCGGGCACGTAAGATACCGGTTGTATCCCCCGCAGAGCGGTACCGTGCATTTAAGCCGCACCCGTTCGTCCACCGCCACCCCGCTCGCCGGGATGATCCGTGCGGCCACGGCTCCCTCCCGTAACGCCAACTCCACGAATTCCTTAAATCGTTCCTCCGGGTTCGTTTCCATGTTCCCGCTCCTTAACAACCCTTGATAAAAAGTATTGCAGGCAGGCTGCGGAAAAACGATGAGATGCAAGGCGGGCGAATCCTGAGAAGTGAGACGCACCGCCGGTACGCCGCAAGGACGAAGGATGAAGCCCATCCACGCAGATCGCGTTTTTCACCGGCCTGCTAGTGCATCCGGGCGACTTCCACCAGAGCCCTCAGATTTTCCGTGGGCGTGTTGGGAGCCACCGCGCAGCCCGGACCCAGGATTTGGATGCCGCGGGCGATGGATTCCTCGCTCTCCCTTCTCACGTCCTCCACAGTGCCTGTAAACAGCGTGGTCATGGCCTCCACGCCTCCCATGAGGAGCGTATCCCGGCCGCAGACCTTACGGGCCAGGGCAATGTCCGTCTTGGGTTCCACGCAGAGAACATGGGGTTTGGCCTGCGCGATGAACTCCAGAATGGGGTTCAGGTTTCCACAGATTTGAAGAACTTTAGGCGCGGACAACGCGGCGAACTGCTTCTTCTGGAAACCGAGCACGTGTTCGGCATAGCGGGCCGGAGCCAGGAATTGGGTGGCCGTGATGTCCTCGCAGGCGATGATGTCCGCTCCCGCGTCCAAAAGGGCCCGGGCCAGCAGGGTCCCCGCTCTTTCGGCCACGTCCAGGAAAGGCAGCAGTTTCTCAGGCGTCCGGTACACGACCTTCAACATGGGCTTCGTGTACAGGAGATACAGGACCACCGTCAGGGGCGCCACGATCCCGCCGATAATCGCCGCTTCCTCACCCGCTTCCTGTTTCAGGATCCGCACCGCCTTAAGAATTTCCGGGATGGCGCCCCGGTCCAGGAAATCGATGGGAAACGTCGGCTCGTCGTCAATGGTGTACAAGGGAGGGAACTCCAACGGCCTCATTTCATCCGTGTCGCCGGGAGTGATCCGAGCTCCCAGTGCCTCGGCTTCCGTGGTCAAACAAAACGGAACCCGCACCGCGTCAAACCCCAAGACCGTATGCGCCGCCAGAGCCTGTTTGGCCATGGCTTCCGCGTGCAGGTGTCCCTCGGGCCAGAAGGCCCGCACCGCTTCCATCTGCTCGTAGGTTACCGTGGAACCCGCACCGAAACAGGGCATCCGATCGGGTTTCTCCCCTCGAAGCACCCGCATCACGCGTTCTCTTCCCTTCATCGAATCCTCCGGGAACTGGAAGCATTTTCCGTCATGACCGTCGATACACCCATTATCCTTGAACGGCTTCCCGAGTGCAACTTGCGGGCAGGGTGAAAGAGAGGGATTCGTGGTGGGCGTTGAAAAGGAGCAGGAACGTATCGTCCGTGATCTTCTCGCCGCGGGAATCCGGACGGGCAAGGGCCTGACCGTTCAGGAACACGCCCATGGACTTGGCAAAATCCTCCCCCCAGTTTTCTTCAACCATCTCGATGCCGTCCGGAGTGAACCACGCGATATCGGACACTCCCTCACCGTGGAAGGCTCTTCCCTGGAACCATCTGCGCCGGCCGAAAACGGGATGGCTCTTGCGAAACTCGATGAGGCGCCGTGTAACATCCCGCGTCATCTCATCGGCGTCTACCCAGAACGGCGCCCAGGACCAATCCGAAGATGAGCGTTTTCATGGTTTGCTCCCTTTCTCCGTTTTCCTTGCCACATCGAGTTCCAGTGTTTCTCCGGGCTCAAGCGGGTACGTCGCGCCCCTGAAGGATACTTTGGTCGCCTGTAGCTCGCATTCCCTGGAAACTACGGTCATGGTCTCCGAGCTCAACGCGATGTCAAAACACTTGCCCCGGTACTTGATCGTCATGGATAGTGTCGGTAACCCTTCCGGAATACTCGGGTTAAGATAGACGACGTCGTCGTGGAACTCGAGCCCCGTGTAACAACGTTGCAGAATGTCCACGGTTCCGGCCATGGCCCCCAGGTGAATGCCTTCATGGGTCGTACCCCCCTGAACATCCGATATATCACTCTCCAAACCGCGACAAAAAAGCTCCAGGGAGCGCCGGCGGTCGGATCGGGCCAGGACCCAGGAATGAA
>Ga0068714_10003789_pt1 | contig 17502 bp, 17 predicted proteins | sample MTBNYHSulfiMetaG_FD_62988 | JGI IMG/M metagenome (GOLD analysis project Ga0068714, IMG submission 62988) | Enrichment culture microbial communities from rom New York Harbor, USA that are MTBE-degrading - MTBE-NYH (New York Harbor Sulfidogenic)... | ecosystem: Environmental > Aquatic > Marine >...
GCCCGGCTGCGTCCGGCGGCGGTGGAGATCATGGACCGGACGGCCTGCCGGGCGGCGATGCTCCATGTCCCCGGTCTGGAGCTCCCCGATGGAGAAGCCGTGCTTTTCTTCCAGGTCGACGGAACTCCCCCGGCGGTGAGCCACGAGGCCGGGAGGGTCGCCGAGGTCTGCCGGCGCCGCGCCTCTCACGTCGAGTGGGCGGAGGACCCGGCCCGCGTGACGGCGATGTGGCAGGCCCGGAGCGTGGTCGGAGCCGCCAGCGGGCGGGTCCGGGAGGACGCGACCAGGGTGTATGCCGGAGAGGATATCTGCGTTCCCGTGACACAGGTCCCCACGGCCCTCGAGGAGATACAGAGGATCGCAGGGGACCACGGGTTCCCGATTGTCACCTACGGCCACATCGGAGACGGCAACCTGCACGCCGCCCCACTGGTTGACATGCGGGACCAGGATGAGGTCAACCGGGCGCACCACGCGGTCGACGAGATCCACCGGATGGCGCTGCGGCTCTCGGGCACCACGACCGCCGAGCACGGCGTGGGCGTTGTCAGGATAGGGTACATGGCCGAGGAGCATGGTCCGGCGCTGGCGGTGATGCAGAAAATCAAGAGTGTCCTGGACCCGACCGGAATGCTGAACCCCGGCAAAATGCTGCCCGAGGCAGAATCCGGCCTTTGAGCGAAGGGTCCCGGCCCCGCGCGCCCGCCTCGCCGGCTCCGAACGATGGCTGCAACGTCTTCGCGGCCTGCGGCGGAGGAGAGGACCTGCTCAGGTACCTCAACGAACTCCAGAAATGCGTGCGCTGCGGGCAGTGCCGGGCGTCGTGCCCCGTATTCCGGGAGTCCGGCCTGGAAGCGGACGTCGCCCGCGGCAAGCTTGCCCTGGTACTGCACTACCTGACTCCGGGAGAGGTCCCTGACCGCGAGCTCTACGGCCGGCTGACACAATGCGTCAACTGCGGGCGGTGCCGGCTGGAGTGCCCCAGCGGGACGGACACCGGGTACGCGCTCATCGAGGCCCGGGCCAGGCTGCTGAAGAGCGTCGGCATGCCGGCGGTCAAGGCCCTAGCGGTCCGCGGGCTGTTCGGGCACCAGGGGCTGCTGAACGCGGCAGCCTCGTGCCTGCGGCTCGTTCAGCCGCTGATCTTCCGCCCGACGGGAACCGACCCCCGTCACGTCAGGAGCCTGTGGAGGCTGCCGCCCTTCGGGCAAAAGGTCCTGCTTCCCAGGCTCCGTCGCACCAGCAGGGCCGTCCCGGACGTGCGCGGGACACCAGGCGGACCGGCACTGGGCGAGGAAGAGGGGACGCTGGTCGTATATCCTGGTTGCCTGATCGATCTCGGCTACCCGGACCTGCTCGACGACCTCCGGACCGTGTTTGCCAGGCTTCGCTGGCGCGTGGTGGTACCGGAGGGGCTTGTCTGCTGCGGAGCACCGGCCGCCTACGCCGGCGACGTTGAGACGGCCAGGCGGCTTGCGGCGGTTAACCTGAGGGCTGTCTTGCCGCACGTCAAGGGCGCCGGGAGCGAGACCACCCGGCTTGGGTTCCTCTGCCCGTCCTGCGCTGTCGCGTTCAAGCAGGATTACCCGGACTATCTCTTTGGCAAGCTCAGCGGCAGCGCCATGGCCTTGAGCCGGTCCGGTGGCCTTGAGCGCGAGGACCTGGACCTGGTTTCCTCCCGGGTCGAGGATGCCACTGCGCTCGCGTGGCGGTTGGGCATAGCCGAGTACCTGCGCCCGGGCGCGGTTTCCACGGTGACATACCACGACCCGTGCCACCTCAGAAGGCTGCTGGACGTTGTGGATGAGCCCAGGGCCGCGCTTCGTGCCCTTGCCCACGACGGGTACCGCGAGGCCCCGGCCCCGGATAGCTGCTGCGGGTTCGGAGGGACCTTTGCGCTGGAACACCACCAGGCGAGCGCCGGTATGCTTGCCGCGAGGTCGAGGGACCTGGCCTCGACCGGCGCGGACGTGGTGGCCACGGCCTGCCCGGGGTGCATGGCCTGGCTTGCCAACGGGCTGGACCGCATCGGGAGCGGCCAGAGCACCGTACACCTGATAGAGCTTCTCGCGAGGGGGCTGTGCTGAAACCCGTGGTGCGCCGGGGCCAGGGCCTTCCTAGCGGGGCCCTTCGGGCGGCGCGGTTCTGACCCGTTCCAGGTATCGCACCACCGCGGGCGTCACGACGTCGTGCCGGAGCGCGGCAAGCCCAGACTCCAGGTCCGTCCAACCCCAGCTCAACCTCGAAGCCGCGTCCTCCAGGGCGGCGATGCCCAGCTCGGGCCCGCGTCCCCCTGGGAGCAGAGCAGGCGGGCAGCCGGATGAGGGATTGCACAGGAAGAAGACGTGGAGCAGCGGCGTCTGGCGGCCGGTTGTGGGGTCGGGTCCCCGGCGGGCCAGCACGTCGAGGCAGCCGGCCGGCTCGACCTCCAGTTTCGTCCGGTCCTGGACCAGGCGCCGCACCGCGTGCTGCGGGCTCTCGCCCTCGGCCACGTCGCCTCCCGGCAGGTGCCACCGCCCTGCCGAAGGCGCATACCTGCCGGGCTCACCTCTGACCAGAACCAGGCGGTCTCCGGCTACGACGACGGCGCGGGGAATGACGCAGTAGCGGCGTGACATGATCTGACTGCGCCTCAAAGCCGGGCCAGGGGATCAAACAGGACCAGCTCGTTGCGGTGGGCCTCTTTGCCCAGCCAGTAGACCCGGCCGCCCTCGCGCGCGAAGCGTTCGAACTGGGAGTTTGCCGTCAGCAGGATGGCTCCGGGCGCTCCTGCCAGGACCGCGGCAGCCGCTTCAGCCACTCCCAGATCCCAGGTCAGGCCTGCTATTGCGGCATCCATGGAAATCTGGAGGTCCATTGGGGCGACCTCAACGGGTAGCCGCTCGATAGCCGACCGCAGGTCGTCGAGTCGCTCAGGAGTGAGAGAAGGAGCCACCACCGCCAGGGCCTCACCGAAGCAGAGGGGAGGGGATACCACCCTTACTTCTTCTCTCCCGGCTGCCTCCAGGACCCGTTGGACCGTTGACGCCCCGGCCTCGTCGCTCAGGTAGGCGAGCAGGGCCGAGGAATCGAGGACTATCGTCTGCGGTTCAGGTAGGAGCGGCATTGTCAGGTCCCCCCAGAGGAAAGACGAGCACCCGTGCGCCCGCCCGTTCCGGGCAATCAGCCGGCCGGCGGGTCAAAAAGCGTCCGCGGCGCCGGGACGTCCGCCGGCTCTTGCTCCACGCGTTGCCTCGCCTGGCGTCCCCCCCGAGCCGCCGCGCGACCAGCGGGCGGTCGTTTTCCCTGCAACAGGGCCTCGGTCAGAGACTGCTGCTGTCCTGTTCGCAGGATGCCGCGGGCCGCCGCCACCGGATTTTCGGGAAGGGGGTGTAGCGATATGTAGCCCGAGCCTTCCCTCAACTCGAGTTCGGTCCCGGTGTTGATTTCGTACCTGGTGCGGACCTCAATAGGGATTACTACCTGGCCTTTGGAGGAAACGCGGACCTTGATCATCGGCCACACTCCCGGCTCGGGGTAAGAACGAGCTATCCCGAGCTTACCACAAGTGCTAGGAAACGTAAAACAAGGGTCTGCGGCCGCGGGGGTCCGTGGCCGTAGTTCTCCGGCCGCCCAAGCGGTTGAGGCAACAAACGCTCGAGGCTTCGAGGACCGATTCGAATCTCCAAAAAGCCCAGCCAGGTTACAGCTTCGGCCCTTCCTCCATACCATGTCACGGAGGTCAATTCCGCTGTCTAGCTGGGGGTATCGGTTTGGCCACAGGCTTCCCGAGGCCCATGTCCCGGAAAGAACAAGAACGCTGCTTCAAGCTGGCGCGTCAGGGCGACAGGGCCGCCCGGCAGTGCCTCATCGCCCGTAATATGCGGCTCGTCGCGCATAAGACAAAGTACCTTCGCGGCAAGGTGGCAGACATCGACGACGTGCTTTCGGAGGGGATGGTCGGCCTAATCAAGGCCGTGGACCACTACGACCCGGACCGCAAGACCCCGTTCGCGAATTTCGCCTGCCAGTGCATCGAAAACGAAGTTCGCATGTTCTTGCGTAAAGACCAGCGGCAGAGGCCGGACGTCTCGCTGGACGTCCCGCTGGGGAGCACAGTAGGGGACCGCACCATTCTCGATTTTCTGTCGGACGACGAGGATATGGCAACCACAGTCAGCCGGAAGATCCAGGCCAGGAGCGCGCGGGCCTTGGTGGCACGCCTACCGGACCTCGAGAGGGACGTCATCGAGCTCCGGTACGGCCTACGGGACGCTCAGCCCTTGACCCAGCGCTCGGTGGCAGCCCTCAAGGGCGTATCCCGGCCGTACATCTCGCGCATCGAGAGGAGGGCGCTGCGGCGGCTCTGCTCCTGGCTGAGCGATGGATTTCCCGGGTCAGGCAGAGATGCTGCTTACCAGTGCGCCGCGCCCTCAGAATAGCCGGACCGGTCAGCGCTGGCTGCGCGTCCTTCTTGGAGGGTGGTTGGATTCCTGCTCGGCGAACAGCCCGATCATCCCCGGGAGCGAGAAGCAGCCCGTGTCCGGAAGCGCGGCCTGTATCTTGCGAAGCGCACGCTGGGCCGCCGCCGCCTCGCTGCCGCTGACCAGCCGGCTGGCGAGCCCTGCGCCAATCGCCAGTGCCACTGCCTCGTCAAGCTCAAGCTCAACCCGGCGTGCCCCGGCCTCGCCGAAGATCGCGTACCCGCCATTGGGACCGGGGATCGCGGCGAGCGGAAACCCCTGGTCAGCCAGGCGCTGCATGTCGCGATAGACTGTCCGCTCGCTGACGCCGAACCGTCCGGCCAGGTCAGAAGCCCTCAGGCGCTGGCCTGAGGCTAGCATGATGGCGATGGTGGCAAGGCGGTTTTCACGGGCCATAGTCCGCTTATACTCCATCGGGGATGTCAGGTTCCTGCCGGAATTACATGTTTCGACCCATTCTGGTACTTTCGTGTTAGATTCGACAGAACCCGCCAATCCGTCCGCCCTGGAGTAGTCGTCTGCCAACCGGACCACGTCTCCTAGCTCGGATGTTGAAACCTCGAGGACCAGAAGTTCCGACAAAGCGGCCAGCCGGTGGGGGGTCAGCGGCGGGATGTGAGCGACCGACCCCGGACGCAACACCGCCAGGCGGTTTCCCAGAAGCAGCAGCCCCTCGCCCTTCATGCAGAGCATGGTTTCCTCCTTGCGGCGGTGGTACTGGAGACTCAACGAGCAGCCTGCCCTGATCGTCAGGAACTTGGAGGCGTAGCCCGCGGAGAGTGCCCAGACGAACTCGGAGCCCCAGGGCTTGGGAAGGCCGGGGGACGCGGTCTGTGCTGACATGGCTCACCACGGCGTCGCCTGACGGGGGCGCGTTTCTGCCATGATATGCGGCAGTAGGATAGCAGGGTGAATCGGTCAGGCCCACCTGACCTCGCCTTCGTGCAGCCTGAACGTCACCGGTCCCGGCAGGAGGTCCGCCACCTTGAGGGCCGGGCTGCCGGTGATCTGGATCTGCGTCCCCGGCCAGACCTTGTCGCTGACGACGACGCACGGGCCCTCGGTCACGTAGGCTTGCTCCAGCCAGAGCTTGCTCTTTTCCTCCAGTACCCTGACCAGGTGCGTGAGCTCCTCGGCGGTCAGCGGACGGGGCTCGCCGGGGAGCTCCAACCCGGCAGCGTTGGACGCCAGCTGCCACAGCTCCTCTACCGGCTGCCTCGCGGCCGGTCCGGCGGCCAGCAGACGCCGCAGCTGCTCGATCTCGTCACCGGCCTGCGCCCTCCTCTCAAGCAGGGCGTGGTCTACCCCAACCTCCAGCTCCGTCTTGGTGCCGCCCGCATTCCCCAGCACCCGGCAAGAGATCCGGTTGCGGGCCGAGGCGCGTCCACCGACCAGCCACCCGGTAACGATGACCGCGTCATGCGAGGTGAGGTTCATATTGATCGCTTCGCGCTCAATGGTCAGCGTCCCCGCGCAGCGGACCGTCTGGTTGCGGCCGAAACCCAGCAACACGCTACCCTTGGCCTCAATCAGGCCGTGGCCCTGCCCGATGAATCCCCGGCGGACAAGCACGTTCCCGCCGACCTTGATGATGGAGTCTTCAGCCAGGCCGGCGACCTGGAGGTCGCCGCCGACCTCCAAATTGAAGCCGCCCTTGACGTCACCCCTGACGATGACGGAGCGCCTGTAGATGATGTGTCCCGTGGAGTAGTCGACGTCCCCCTTGACAGTGAAGCACTCGCTGACCTCCAGCTCGCCGAAACCGATATTCCGCACGTTGCCGTCCACCTGGGCGATGAGGGAATCCGGATCGTTCGGGTCCTGCGCGACGTTGCGCCCGCGAGGCAACCGGACGTCGCGGCCGTCGCGGGCGGGCAGTGGCTTGCCGGTCACGGAGAAGCCGTGGATCCCCTTGCTCGCGGGGTGCCGCCGCACCAGAACCTGCCCTGCGCTGACGCTGTGGATGACGCTGATGCTCTTGAAGTCCACACGGCCGCCCTCCTCGGCAAGCGGCGCGGCCGCCGAGGAGGGATCCACGAGATACTCCAGTCGGGCGTCGGCGCCGTGCTGGGGAGTGCGTCCCCGGGCCGCCTCGCCGGCGGCCTTGCCGTGCAGTCGGGCTTCGGCCACCAGGGCCTCGATCGCCTCGGGGACGACGCCTGCCTTGACCCCGGCTGCGGCTAGCCTGGCTGCGACAAAATCCACGGTCAGAGGCGATCCTCCAGGCCCTTCGGCGACGAGGGCAACCGAGCAGCTGAGGCCGTCGGGAGCGACGCTCACGTCTACGGCCGCATTGAAGTCAAGCGCCAGTACGCCTATGCTCCGGCCGTCCTGGAGCACGATGCCGCTGCCGGTGGCCGTTACTGTCAGCCTAACAGGATCGAACTCGACGCACGGCCCCAAGGACAGCGGAGGGCTCGGCGGGCCGGGCTGCAGGGGCGCTCCGTCCACCGCCGTGCCCGGTCGGCCCTCGACGATTGTCTCGAAGCGCACCAGGACTTGCCCGGGATCAACCCTGGAGGCGCCCGTTTCCCGGACGTCCTCCGCCAGTTGCTGGTAGTGCGAGGGGGCCAGAAGACGGAGCCTTTCAGCCATGGTAAGGTCGGTTACTGCTGCTACAAGGAATACCGGGGGGCCGGTCGCGGTGGGGACCGGAGGAGAGGCGCGGGCGACCACTGCGGGTCCCGCAGGCGGTTCTCCAGTGTTCCAGAGGCCGACCAAAAGGTCTATAGCTGCGTTTTCGAGGCCATGCACGACGCCCGCCTCGGCGAGGCGGTCAAGTACGTGCTGCCGTGCAACGGGTTGCGCCGGCCCGCCCGTGCGCGCGGAGATGACCACCCGTGCTTCCAGGCGGTCGGGACTGATCTCGACCTTGATCTCCGGCAGGAGAGCTTCGGGACCGGCTGTACTGTCCAACCCGGCTCAACTCCTTCGCCACTAAGTCTATCGGAGAAAATATTGGCCGGCCTTCAGGTCGGAGGCGAGACTGCGGGGTTTCTACCGGTGGACTGGCAGGGCTTGCAGCGGCTTGGTCCCGGCTTGGCGCTACCCCTGTTTGCGCTCCAGCACCTTCAGCACCTGGGCGGGCGCGTCGACGGCTCCGTACCACCGGACCTGTCCGAATACCCACTCGACCAGGGACGGCGGCACGTCCGGCTCGAACACCAGGCTGCCCGTGCCGAAGAGGTCTACCTTGGTGCTCTCCCGGGCCAGCCCTTCAAGGTCCTGGCGCGTATAGCGCACGGTGCCGGAGACCCATGAGGGCGCGCGCGAGGCCTTTGCTGCCAGCGCGTCCTGGTGCCTGTCGAGCTCCCTCCTGATGCAGGTCCTGATGAAGTCGCTTCTGTTCTGGTAGAAACCTTCCTCGACGAGCATGTCTATCCGGCCGAGGTCCACCGGGGTGATGTTGAACGTGATTTTCTCCATGTCGGCCACAGGGTGTCACCTGCCTTGTATTGAGGTCTGGCGGGCTGCCCGGGCCTGGGATGGTATGCGGATGGCGCCGGGCTTCCAAGAGGAGGGTACGACGCCGCCGCGCCCGGGTCAAGGGCCGCGCGGCGCCCGTGCCTGGCGCCCGGCGGCCAGGCCTCGCAGCGGCTCCATCTCCGCCAGCAACATGCCGGCGACGACAAGAAGACCGCCCAGCGCTCCCCGCATGCCCAGAGACTCACCTGCCAGGAGCCACGCAAAGAAGGCCGCGAAGACCGGCTCCATGCTGAACATCAGCGCGGTGTGCGTCGGGGTCGTGTACCTCTGCATGACTGTCTGCACGAGGAACGCGCCCGCCGTGGCAAGCACGGCGGTGACCAGTATCGCGGGCCAGGCGCCAGCCGGAATACCGGCGATGCCTCCGACCTCACGCCAGTAATCGCCCTCGGCCGCGAGCGACAGAAAACCGGCGAGAACCGATACAGCCCCGATCTGCAGCGTGGCCAGGGCGCCGGAGTTGCTGTCGAGGTTTCCGCTGTATTTCCCGACGGTGATGACGTGCATCCCGAAACAAACGGCGCAGGCCAGGACCAGGAGGTCGCCGGCACCTGGGATGAGGCTGTCCTTGAGGGTGAGGAGCGCCAGCCCCGAGACGGCGGCGAGCACCCCGGCTACGCTGTCCACGCGGGGCCGGTGTTGCAGCAGCACGGCCGAGAAGAGAGGGACAAACACCACCGAAAGCCCCGTGATAAACCCGGCCTTGCCTGCCGTGGTCCACTGCAGGCCCGCCGTCTGAAAGGCGTACCCGCCGAAGAGAAACAACCCGATGAGCAGGCCCTGCCCTAGCTGGGAGCGTCCGCCGCGGGCGATCCCCCGGGCGTAGAAAGGCAGAAGGCAGAAGAAGGCGATCCCAAAGCGCACGCTGAGGTAGGCGAGCGGCCTGATGTGGGCCAGCGCCTCCTTGACGATGACGAACGTCGCTCCCCACACGAGGGCAACGGCCAGCAGAAGCAGGTCGGCCACGATTCGTTGGCGGCGAAGGACGGCGGATTCCACGGCACCTATCGTAGCACGGGAGCGAGTGGCCGCGCTCGACGTGCAGCAGCTTTCTACAGCAAACCGCACGAAACTCCGCAGGGGTCTCCCTCCCCCGGGGAGTACCCAGCGGATAGACCCTGGAAAGGGGTGGTGACAGGTGAAACCTCAGGTCCGCCCGCCTTTTGAGCCGATGGTCTCGGCAAGAACCGCCGGTATCCTGTTCCTATGTCTGGGGCTCGTCGTGCTTAACGTCTATACGCTGTGGCGCGTTATCCGCCTGGAACGGATGGCTGACCGGCCGATCAACGTTTCGTGCCGAGGCAGCACAATCCCGGCCGATGCCCTGCGGGGGATAACCAACGTGGGGGCTCGCGCGGCTCCAGAGGTTCTCCCCGGCGAAATGGTGCAAATGCTGCTCAGCTTCACGATGTTCGAGAAGGAGCCGGGGTCGGATGTGAGTGTCCTCTACCGGTCGGAGGAGGATGCTGTCTGGCTGCAGGCGGCGTGCACCGAGACTGAACCGCTGGCGTTCGAAGCCCGCGTGCCGGCCAACCCCGCCGACCGGCTCCGCTGGCAGGCAGTCGAGAAAGTGAGGGGCGAAATCATCCGGGCTTCGCAGGTGACGCACTGTGAGGTCGGGGAGATTGCCGGCGACCCCGGTGTCAAGTTTTCATACACCAAACAGCAGGGCGCTTCGACCATCGACTATCACTTCCGGCAGGAACGGGGCGTGCCGGCCATAACCGCCTGGCAGGTCGAGGAGATCGTCCTCAACGTCACCCGCAAGGGCAAGACTGAGGTCCAGTCCGCGCAGTTTGATGGTGACACCTTCAGCTGCCGGGTCCAGGACACCGATCTGGAGCTGGTCGAGGTGGTTGTCCGCTACCGTGACGGCGCCGAGCGGCGGGCGGAGATCCGGCCGCCGTACTCCAACCTGCCCGATCCGCTCGTGACGCGCTGAAGGTGACAAGGCGTGCCGCCTAGCTTGAGCGACGACGAACGAAAGCTCCTCGAAGCCCTGGCAAAGGCCAGGCAAGCACAACCCAGCTTCCCCGGCTTCGCTCCTGCTGCCGTACCTGCCGCCATCGTGGGCCTCGACCGGACGCTTCTGATCTCGCACCCGGACCCGCCCGCCGGGTTTAATGAGGTCTCGCAGGGCGTCTTTGGCGGCCCGCGGGAGCCTTCTTCCGGGGCCACGGCCGCGGTCATCGGCAGCCGTTGGTGCGCGTCATGCCGGTGGCCTACGCCCGCCTGGCTGGACCGGCCGAGCTCCAAATGACCTGGTTGCATGAGGCATTTCACGCCTTCCAGGCCTCCCGTGGTTGGCGTTTGACGGCTCCGGACGCCCCGTGGGTCGTGGTCCCGCCCGGGGCGGTGGCTTTGGCAAGGGCCGAGATGGAGGTCCTGTGTTCCGGGCTCGATGTCTCCGCAGACAGGACTGCAGGCGCGCCTGCGCTCGCCCGTCGTTTCCTGGGAGCGAGAACGGCCAGGCGCAACGAGCTTCCGGACCTTGATGATCTCGCCCGCTTCGAACGAGCCGTCGAGATCCACGAGGGGGTCGCCAACTGGGTGATGGGGCAGCTTGACAACGAGGTCAGACACGGTATATGGGCACAGCTGATGCGCACCGTCCTAGGGCGGCCGGCCGGGCCGGTGTTTTCCCTCTTCCGAGGTCCCTCGCTTCGGGGGCAGCCGTCTGCTGTCTTCTCGAAGGGCTGAGCCCCGGGTGGCAGGGGCTGCTGCCGGATAGGTCACCAGGAGAGATTCTGCGTGAAGCCGCCGGTGGCGAAGAGCCGGTGTTTCCACAGCAGGAATGGGTCGAGGAGGCGAAGAGCCGGCACAAAGCGTGGGAGTCGCAGCGAATTGCCCTGATCGCCAGGTACCGTCAGGGCTCCCGGTTCAGGATCGGCGGCGTTAGGTCGCAAGCCGTGGATCCGATGAATTCCGAACGGCTTGATGCTTCAATTTGGGTCCACACCCGGATGCTGTCCATCCGGGGCGATGACGTAGAGGTGAGCTTTGACCGGGCGATTCCGGGCTGCCCTGTCGAGGGAATACTCGTCGACACCGGCCGGTCGGAGATCTGGATACTGCCCAAAGGCGCACCTGAGGGACCGGGTTTTCGGGTCCGCCGTCATTGAGAACCAGGTACTGGAGCGGGGGCAGCAGCTAGCCGTCTGCGGCTTTCCTTTCGGGTGTTTCTAATGTAAGGATAGTGCCATCATTCCCTTTCAAGAGGCCGGCTCCGGTGATATAATCAGCTCTGTAAGGAGACCGCTGAGTTCAGTCCGCAAAGGGGAGACACCTGTGTGGCGGGACATATGGCTACCATTACGTCAAAGGGACAGGTGACCGTACCAGCCGAGGTCCGCCGGTACATGGACTTGCGGGAGGGAGATCGCGTCTTGTTTGTGAGGGAAGCCGGTAGGGTGTATATCGACCGGATACCCGCCGGCACGTCGGCGGCGGAGGTATACGGCGCGCTTCGGCGTCCCGGTGCCCAACCCCTTGACGTGGAGCAGGCCAGGGCCCAAGCTCGGAGCTCAAGGAGTCTCCGGTACAAACCCTCCCCGAGTCAAGACGCCAAAGGAAAGAGCCAACAGGATGGCTGCTGATCCAGGCCGTGTTTCCGGGACGCCCACAGATGGCTCTACCGGATGGATCGACGCCAACGTAGTACTCCGGTTCCTGCTCGGTGACCATCCGGAACACAGCCCGAGGGCTTCGTCTTTGGTTGCGCGTGCCGAATCGGGCAAGTTGTCCCTGGTCCTCGTCCCCCACATCATCTGCGAGGTAGTATACGTTCTGGAAGGGCAGGGTTACAGCAGACACGACATCTCGCAGAGCCTGACCCGCTTCTGTCTGATTGAGGGGATCAATGTGCAGGAGCTGGACCTGGTCTTGACTGCACTCCTCCATTACAGGGACACAGACCTCGACTTTGCTGACCTGCTGTTGTATTCTGTTGCAACTCACCATGGTGGGGTGCTGTGGACTTTCGACAAGAAGCACTTCCGGCGCCTGGGCCAGGGTTGGCAGGAGCCGTCCTGACCGGTCAGCGCTGCAACTTGGCCCTCCGTCACCTGCTGGTGTGCGCTCGTCCCCGGTCACCCTTCGGAGCGCTCCCTCAATCCCTCATGCGGACGCTCAAGCACTCCCGCGGGCAAAGCTAAACATCGGCTGATCGCCGCATAGCAGCCTGCAGACAGGACCTGGTGAGGGGGAACGCGTGGGGGGCGACCCCGAGCCGCGTCCGCAGGAGCCGCCGGTTTATGCACGAATGTATAGACGGCTCAGATCGGAGGGGTGACCGTGGATGCCATTCGCCTGGTCCACTGGGGTCTCGGAGCGATGGGAGCGGGCATGGTCCGCCTGGTTCAGGAAAAGCAGGGGCTGCGCTCCGTAGGCGCCGTGGCCAGGACGCCTTCCAAGCACGGCAGGGACCTGGGCGAGGTCGCGGGCCTGAAGACCCGTTTGGGTGTTTCGGTTGCGCCGGCGCTCCGGCAGGCCCTTCCGCCTGACGGGGCGGATCTGGTCTTGCTCGCAACGGCGTCGTTTACCCGGGACGTCGCCCCGGAGATCATCGAGGCCGCCTCCGCGGGGCTCAACGTCATCACAATCGCCGAGGAGATGGCATTTCCCTGGCGGAGCCAGCCGGAGCTGGCCAGGACAATCGACGCCGCGGCGCGGGAGCACGGCGTCACCGTGCTGGGCACGGGCATCAACCCCGGGTTCGTCCTGGATACCCTGATAGTCGCGTTAACCGGGGCGTGCGAGCGGGTGGACTCCATCCGGGCCGCGCGGATCAACGACCTCTCGCCGTTCGGGCCCACCGTGCTCCGCACACAGGGCGTAGGGACGACCCCGGAGGAGTTCGCGCGGGGCCTGGATGAAGGGACGATCGCCGGTCACGTCGGATTTCCAGAATCGATGGCCATGATCGCCCGCGCACTCGGCTGGCACCTGGCCGAAATCCGCGAGGACAAGGAGCCGATCATCGCCAACGTCGCCCGCGAGACCCCGCACGTCAAGGTCGCCCCGGGGATGGTCGCCGGATGCCGGCAGGTGGGCTACGGCTACTCGCAGGACGGGCGCCTGCTTATCAAGCTCGAACATCCCCAGCAGGTCCAGCCTGAGGCAGAGGGCGTCGAGACCGGGGACTACATCTGGATCGAGGGCCGTCCGCCGGTCAACCTGACCATCAAGCCGGAGATCCCGGGGGGCATCGGGACGATCGCCGTCGCGGTGAACGTGATCCCGCTGGTTGTCGCCCACCCGCCGGGCCTAATCCACATGACCGACCTTCCCTTACCGCGTTCGATCCCCGCGCCGGCCGGCGTTGCGGCGTCCGGAAGGCAGGAGGGAGCGGTATGAGCGAGAGACGTTCGGCGGAGCGCGGCGAGTGGGTGCAAATCCACGTGATCGTGCTCGAGCCCGGTGCCCGGGCGCCACAGGTCCCGCCGGAGACGCAGGGCGTGCCCCTGGAGATGTGGGCAAAGGGATTCCTGGTCTCCGGCCGCGCGGCGATCGGTGAGAACGCCGAGATAGAGACCGTCACCGGGCGCAGGCTGTCCGGCGAGCTCTCGGCCGTTGAGCCGGCGCACGAGCACGGCTTCGGCGAGCCGGTGCCGGAGCTGCTGTCCATCGGTTCCGAGGCCCGAAAGCTTCTCGGCCGGGAGGCGTACGCCTGGAGCGCGGTTTCGTCCAGGGACTGCCGGGACCTCGACTCCCGGAAACGCGGCTGCCGAGACCACCATTCCCCGGACGGAGACCCGGCCGTCCCCGGCGCAGGCGGTGTAGCCGGATGAAAAGCTACTCCGAAGTGATGGCCAGGCGCGGAGAGATCGTCCGGAGGGCCGTGGGGATCGACTACCAGCGCTTCGAGCGCGGCCCAATGGCCTTCGACTACGAGGGAATGATGGCCGAGACCGGCTACGATATCGAGGAAACCCGGCGTATTCAACGTGAGACGGGCGTCGGCGACACGCCGCTCCTGGAGTTGCGGAACATCACCCGCCTCGCCCGGGCGACGGCCCCGCCCGGTAAGGGGGCCCGGATCTTCGTCAAAGACGAGGCCGCCAACCCGTCCGGGAGCTTCAAGGCACGGAGGGCCGCCCTATCTGTCTATCAGGCCTCCAGGCTGGCCTACCCCGGGGTCGCGGCCGCGACCAGCGGCAACTATGGGGCCGCCGTCGCGTCCCAGGCCTGCATGCGGGGGCTGGGGTGCATCATCGTCCAGGAGGTTTTCGACAGCCGCGGCGTGGGGCAGCCGGAGATCATCGAGAAGGGCAGGAAGTGCGAGGCCTACGGCGCGGAGGTCCTGCAGCTTACGGTCGGTCCGGAGCTTTTTTACGTCTTCTTGATGGTTCTTGAGGAAACGGGCTACTTCAACGCCTCCCTCTACACGCCGTTCGGCGTCGCGGGCATCGAGACGATCGGCTACGAGCTTGCCGAACAGGTCAGGGCACGCGAGGGCCGCGATCCCGACGTCGTGGTCGTGACCCACGCGGGCGGCGGCAACGTTACCGGCACGGCCCGCGGGCTGCGGAAGGCCGGCTGTGAGCGCACGCAGGTGGTGGCCGCCAGCGTCGACCTCTCGGGGCTGCACATGGCGAGCGACCGGGATTTCAACCGGAAATCGTTCACAACCGGGCACACGGGCTTCGGAGTGCCGTTCGCAACCTGGCCGGACAGGGCCGACGTGCCCCGCAACGCGGCCCGCCCGCTGCGCTACATGGACCGCTACGTCCTCGTCACCCAGGGCGAGGTCTTTTACGTCACCGAGCTCCTTGCCCAGCTCGAGGGGTTGGAGCGCGGCCCGGCGGGCAATACCTCGCTCTCGGCGGCGATCGCCCTGGCCCGCGACCTTGACCGGGACCAGATAGTCGTGGTCCAGGAGACCGAATACACGGGAGCCGGCAAGCACCCCACCGCTCAACTGACCTTCGCGCGGCACAACGGCGTGACGGTCAGACGCGGCGACCCGGCGGACAACGTCCCGGGCAAGGTCATCGTCATCCCGGAGCACCCCGGGCAGCTGCGAGTCAGCGACTACCCCCTCGACGCCCTGCGGCGGTCGTACATCCGCAACGCCGTGGAGAGATCGGGGATTTCCGCCGTCGGGCCGGCGGAGATGGAGTTCCTGCGGGAGGAGACCCGGGCCGGCGAGGGCTTCATCCGTTCGGTTCTGGCCGAATTCGGCACGGGGGTCACGGCATGATCAGGGAGGACGACTACCAGTCCAGGCGCGCCCACCTCGCCGGCCTGGACGACCGCGGGCTCGAGGAGCGGTTCTGGCGGCTTGCCGGCGAGGTCGTGCGCCCGCTGGCCGAGATGGCCGAGACTCACACCTCACCATCCATCGAGCGATCCGTCCTGCTGCGAATGGGCGTCGACAGCCTCACCGCCAAGGCGGTCGTCGAGAGGTGCCTGGAGAACCGGCTCCTCGGGCACGGGGCAGGGCACTGCCTCCTGCGCATGATGGACGCGAGCGGCGCCGGTGTCCGGGAAGCGGCCGAAGCTCTGGCAGAGGGCAGAGGGTGGGGCCAGGTGCGGGAGTTGCTGGCCCAGGGGCCGATCCGAGGCGTCCCGCCGGAGGCGGAGTCCGCACGGCCCGCGCAGGCGGCCACGGGGCCTGCTTCCGGCAGGCCGGACCGCGTGCCTCCGCCACCTCCGCTCGACCCCGGCCGGAAGCTTGACATTGACGCCATTCTCAGCGACCTCGAGCACTACCGCCCGCGGCGGCGCGGCTGGACGTGGCGCGCGAAGCCCGCGGAAGGCCGCGGGGACCGCGGCGACTGCAGTGACCCGGGCCGGGACCAGAAGACCCCCGGCGCACGCATCGGCCCCTTCACCTACCGCGAGGTATCCGAGCCCCTGGACCGCAGTATACCGCTGCCGGCTGCCAGGTACTTCGGCGGGATCGACCCCCAGCCGGAAATGGTCATCACCACCGAGATCGCCTCCGGCCGCTTTGAAGACGACCTCCGCCGGATGCGGATGGCCGCCTGGCACGGTGCAGACCACATGATGGTCATCCGCACGGCCGGGCAGAGCCACTTCGACGGGCTTATCGAGGGCACTCCGGAGGGCGTCGGCGGAGTCCCGATAACCCGCAAGCAGGTCCGGGCGACGCGCAAGGCCCTGGACCTGATCGAGGACGAGGTCGGGCGGCCGATCAATTTCCACAGCTACGTAAGCGGCGTCGCCGGCCCGGAGATCGCGGTGCTCTTTGCCGAGGAAGGCGTCAACGGGGCCCACCAGGACCCGCAGTACAACGTGCTCTACCGGAACGTCAACGTGTTTCGCTCGTTCGTCGACGCGGCGGTGGCCAAGCGGCTTATGAGTTGGGCGGGGATGCTGCAGATCGACGGGGCCCACAACGCCAACGCCACCGCCCGCGAGGCCTGGAAGGTGACCCCCGAGCTGCTGGTGCAGCACGCAATCAACTGCGCCTTTTCGAGGGCCGTGGGCATGGACCCGGGTCTGATCGCCCTCTCGACGGTCCCGCCGACGGCCCCGCCCGCCCCCGCGGTGAGGATGGACCTGCCGTACGCCCTCGCGCTCCGGCGGCTCTTCGCCGGCTACCGCTTCCGGGCGCAGCAAAACACCCGCTACATCGAGTCCGACGCCCGCGAGGCGACCGTCACCCACGTCCTCAACCTTCTGGTGACCCGCCTGACGTCGGCCGATGTGCAGAGCACAATCACGCCCGACGAGGGCCGCAACGTACCCTGGCACTATAACAACCTCGCGGCGGTGGACACGGCCAGGCAGGCACTTGCCGGCCTTGACGGGATCCGTGACCTGGTAGCGCTCCGCGAGGACGGCGAGCTGGCTGCCCGGTCGCGGGAGCTGGTCGAGCGCGCGGTGCTCTTCCTGGAGGAAACCCTGGCCGCCGGCGGGTACGCGGCCGCGGTAGAGGCCGGTTTCTTCGTGGACTCGGGTTTCTACCCGGAAAGAAGGGGCGACGGCATCGTCCGGGATGCCGCCGGAGGGGTGGGGGCCGGCCTGATCGTCCAGCGCGAGAGCGACTACCTGGCGCCGGTGTGCGCGCACTTCGGGCAAAACAACCTGCCGGAGGCGACGGGCAGGGCGTGCGACCTCATCGGCGGGTGCACCCTCTGCCGCCCCGAACGGATCGCCTACCTGGACGAGCTGGACGAGGAGGACAACGTCCGGCTGCGGCTCGAGCGCAGCCGCCCGTGGCTGGGTGACGCGGGCCTGATCCGGCCGGAGGCCCAGTGGGCGGGAGACGGGACGGTACTGCTGACGCTGTTCCTGCCGGTCGGCGAACGAGTGGCGGAGGCCGCCGCCATGGAGATCGCCCGGAGGATGGGGCTGCGCGACCCGCAAGTGGTTCACAGGCTTGTGGCTCACCCGGCCGAGGGCACCCTCTGCGAGGTTCGCGGTGTCGCGGAGCTGGACATTGACCCGGCCAGCCTGGTGATCCCGGAGCGCGAGGAGCCCGCCGACGAAGAACAGGTCCGGGAGTGGATCCGCCGCCGTCCGGTGACCGTCGTGGCCGCGACCGCCGGCGAGGACGAGCATTCGGTCGGCATGAGGGAGATCA
>Ga0068714_10003790_pt1 | contig 17496 bp, 16 predicted proteins | sample MTBNYHSulfiMetaG_FD_62988 | JGI IMG/M metagenome (GOLD analysis project Ga0068714, IMG submission 62988) | Enrichment culture microbial communities from rom New York Harbor, USA that are MTBE-degrading - MTBE-NYH (New York Harbor Sulfidogenic)... | ecosystem: Environmental > Aquatic > Marine >...
TCTACCCTTCTTACCATTCTGGGGGGTCTCAACCATCCTACAAAGGGTGATGTGGTCATCGATGATATCCCTATTTACAAACTTTCATTGGAGAAGTTAGCCGACTTCAGAAGAGAATATCTGGGTTTTATTTTCCAATCCTTTCAGCTCATTCCCTACCTTACGGTGATAGAGAATGTGATGCTTCCTCTCTCCATCACGGAGAAGTCGAACAGGGAGCAGTTTAAGATGGCCGAGGAAATACTCGATAGGATTGGGTTGAGAGGAAAAGGGAAAAGACTTCCAGATCAACTCTCAGGAGGAGAGCAAGAGAGGGTGGCGATTGCCAGAGCGCTAGTGAATTCACCACCTATCCTTATGGCCGATGAGCCCACGGGGAACCTGGATTCCAAAACCGGAAAAGAGATTATGGAACTTTTCAAGACCCTCAATGAAGAAGGACAGACCATTGTCATGGTCACCCATAATCCAGAGAATATAGCCTTTTCCACCCGTACTATTTTCCTCAAAGATGGAAGAGTTGAAGAAAATGGTTCCATGCGATTGTAAGGTGAACGGCGTGAATCCCTGAAATTCTAAAACACAGGGTCCGGTCCAACCCTGCACCTGACTCCCGTAGCTTCAATGCAATTAGATGATGACTAACATTCTGCTGATCACTGCTCTTTGAGCCATCAGCCGTCATATCAACCCTCAATCGGATCTATAAATTAAGGCAGGCATTACAAGTAAGAAAATCCCCTCCACAGTACAGGGTTTTCAGATCTTTTCTTAATAAAATTCAATGAATCATGTTGTAAAGATTATAGGAGGTCTCTTCTCTTCCGCTCATATTCTTCTTTGTCAATCTCCCCTCGTGCATAGCGTTTCTTCAGAATATCCAGGGCGGACTCTTCAACCCTTGTTGTCTTGGTTGTTCCGACAAACCATCGAATAAGAAAGATCAAACCCAAAACAATGAGCCCCCAGAAAATGATCATAAATATCCACCCCATTCCCCACCATCCCCACATCATGCCTGGTCCCATACCATAATCTCGCCAACCCGATTGAGCCCATAACACTTCCATTCGATTACCTCCTTCTCGGTCTCTCGCCGAGGGTCACCTTCACGTCTATAAAATTTTCTTTACGAAAAACTTTGAGAAGAATCGTATCTCCCGGCTTCTTCTCTCGAATAAAATGGACGAATTCATCATTCGTTTTCACCTCTCGTTGATCCGCTTTCACCACAATATCTCCACCCACGAGTATAATCATATTCCCCACTTGAACCCGCTGAGTTCCTCCTTTCAGACCGGCTTTATCAGCGGGACCGCCTTTTATCACTTCCGAAATCATCGCTCCTCGTTCTATTTTAAGCTTGAGATACTTTGCCATCTCCGGGATGAGAGATTGAATGGTGGCGCCGATATAAGGATAAGTCACATAACCCTTTGAAATGAGTTCAGGAACCACTTTTTTTGCCGTATTAACGGGAATGGCAAAACCAATCCCCACGTTTCCACCGGTTGGGCTGATGATGGCACTATTGATCCCAACGATTTCCCCCTCTGAGTTAAGCAGGGGGCCTCCGGAGTTCCCTGGGTTGATGGCCGCATCTGTCTGAATGACATCATCGATTAAGGTTCCCGCTTCGGAGCGGATGGTCCGACCGAGAGAGCTAATAATCCCTGTGGTCAATGTTCTCTGCAGGCCAAAAGGATTTCCAATAGCGAGGACTTTCTGCCCGATTCTCAAACCTTTTGAATCTCCCATTTGGATGACCTTTAATTTTTCTTTAGGGGCATCAATCCTGATCACCGCCAGATCGTTATCCGGATCTGAGCCAATCAATTTGGCAGGCCATTTCGATCCATCTGCTAAGGTCACTTCTAATTTTTGGGCGTTGGCCACCACATGATAGTTAGTCAAAATATGACCTTTCGTATCAATGATGGAGCCGGACCCTGCTCCCTGAGTTGGAAAGGCATTAAAGAAAAAATCCAGCTGCACGGCGGTACTGGTAACATTGACCACCCCATCCGCCACCTTCTCATAGACAGTGATATTATTCTTTTCGTCCTCCGTAATCGAAAAAGTGTTCGTACTCCAAAACCCGATGAGCAGAACAAGGATAACAATTGGCATTCTTTTCAAGAACATTTTCGAATTCCCCCTTTGTATCTCAAGGCGTTAGCCTTGATTTATATCAGCCCTGAAGGGCTGAGTTACATCTTATCTCTAACGATCCCATAGGTTAGATTCTCGGAAGACCGGCTTCGTCAAAAACCCCTTCGAACAAAGGCCCGCTGAGATAGCGTTCGCCCGAATCAGGGAGTACCGCGACAATAGTCTTCTCATCGAACTCACCACTTCTGGCAAGCCTTAGAGCCACTGCAATCGCTGCACCACAACTGACGCCTGAAAGAATTCCTTCTTCGCGGCCCAGTCGCCTTGCATGCTCGATCGCCTCTTCACTCATCACCTGTTCTACGCGGTCCACCATGGACAAATCCAGAGTATCTGGAATGAATCCAGCGCCAATTCCCTGAATCTTGTGGGGACCGGGCTTGAGCTCCTGCCCCGCAAGACGCTGTGTGATGATAGGGCTTTCAGCAGGCTCAACGGCAACGCTGATAATTTTCTTTTTCTTTTCAAATTTGACATATCGTGAAACACCCGTAATGGTCCCTCCAGTTCCCACTCCAGAGACAAGGACATCAATCCCGCCATTTGTCTGCTCCCAAATTTCAGGACCTGTGGTCTTAAAATGAATCTCCGGATTGGCAGGATTCTTAAACTGTTGTGGCATATAGTAATTAGAACTCGAAGCTAAAATTTGCTCGGCCTCTTCGATCGCCCCCTTCATTCCCTTGGCTCCAGGTGTCAGGATGATGTTTGCACCAAGAATAGCAAGCACCTTCCGCCTTTCCATAGACATGGTCTCAGGCATAGTGACACTCAGTTTATATCCTCTTGCAGCGGCCACATAAGCCAATGCAATGCCGGTGTTTCCGCTTGTCGGTTCAATGATCTCCATTCCGGGCTTAAGCAACCCCTGCTTTTCTGCTGTCCAGATCATATTCGCCCCTATCCGGCACTTGACGGAATAGGCAGGATTACGACCTTCGATCTTAGTCAGGATGATGGCTTTAAGTCCTTGAGCCATTCTGTTTATTTTGACCAAGGGTGTGTTGCCGATCGATAACGAATTGTCATCAAAAAACTTTGTCATGGAGTTCTCCTTTCTTTCATATTGGAATAATGGAAGTATGGAATATTGGAATATTGGATATTGAAAAAACAGTTTTTAAGGCTCCACCCATCACTCCACCATTCCATCATTCCAATGTTCCATCAAAGTTAGCTCAGTGGAGGTTTAAATCTCCTTAGTCTGAGTGCATTCGAAACCACTGTAACCGATGAAAACGCCATTGCCCCTGCAGCAAAAATGGGATTGAGAAGAATCCCGAAAAATGGAAAAAGAACTCCTGCGGCCACAGGGATGAGGATTGTATTATAAGCAAAAGCCCAGAAGAGGTTCTGTTTGATATTCCGAATGGTCGCCTTACTCAAGGCAATGGCAGTGACAATCCCTCTCAGATCCCCACCAATGAGAGTGATATCTGAGGATTCCATTGCCACATCGGTTCCGGTTCCAATCGCAATCCCCACATCGGCCTGGGCTAAGGCGGGGGCATCATTGATGCCATCACCCACCATCCCCACTTTTTTCCCTCCCGACTGAAGCCGCCTGACCTCTTCTGCCTTCATCTCAGGAAGGACTTCTGCCAGAATACGATCAACTCCAATCTGATTCGCAATGGCTTTGGCGGTTCGTTGGTTATCACCCGTGAGCATCACTACTTCCAATCCCATCTGGTGAAGGGCTTGTACAGCTGCCTTAGAATTCTCCTTTAATGTATCTGCGACGGCTATCATTCCAGCCACCTCCCCCTCCACTGCTAAAAACATAGAAGTCTTTCCCTCATTGGAAAGATGTTCAGCTTTATTTGATAAACCGTTTAAACTCACTTTTCTTTCTTCCATCAACCTTAAATTTCCAAGGAGGACCCTTTTTGAATCGATCGTTGCCTCGATGCCTTGTCCTGCAATGGCCTGGAAGTTTTTCGAATCCAAAAGGCTTAAATTCTCTTCTTTTGCTTTTTTAACGATAGACTCTCCCAAGGGATGTTCTGATCCTTTCTCTGCAGAGGCGGCCAATGTTAATATTTCTTTCTTTGAAAACTTTTCAGACTCAATAATATCTGTCACAGAGGGTTCCCCTTTGGTCAATGTCCCTGTCTTATCCAAAATAATGGTATCCAACTGATGCGCCGTCTCCAGGGCTTCTGCCCCGCGAATTAAAATGCCATTTTCTGCCCCTTTCCCTGTTCCCACCATGATGGAGGTGGGAGTCGCCAATCCCAGGGCGCAAGGGCAAGCGATGATAAGCACCGCTACAAAGTTGAGAAAGGCATAGGTGAGGGCTGGGTGAGGGCCGAACAAATACCAAACCATGAATGTGACGAATGCAATGGAGATGACAACCGGGACAAAATAGCTGGCAATCACATCGACCATCCGAGCAATCGGAGGTTTTGATCCCTGGGCTTCTTGAACCAATCGGACAATCTGGGCAAGAACCGTATCTTTCCCAACCTTGGTCGCTTCAAATTTAAATGTTCCGGTCTTATTGATCGTTGCGCCAATTACGGAATCACCGCTTTTCTTTTCAACGGGTAAGGATTCCCCAGTCACCATGGATTCATCCACAGAGGAGTAACCCTCTCTGACGATTCCATCGACTGGGATTTTTTCCCCGGGACGAACCATAACAGTATCCCCTATCGAGACTTCTTCAACCGGAACATCCACTTCACTTCCATTTCGGACAACCCTGGCTGTCTTGGGCTGAAGGCCAATCAATTTTTTGATCGCTTCTGAAGTCTTTCCTTTTGCCCTCGCTTCTAAGAATCTCCCCAGAAGGATAAGGACGATGATGGCTGCGGAGGTATCAAAATAGACATCCATCATCAGACCTTTAACCATAATCAAATGAGGAACAAATGTCACGACCAAACTGTAGAGATAAGCCGCTGAGGTCCCCACGGCGATCAATGTGTTCATGTCGCTGGTCTTATGTTTGGTCGCCTTCCAGAACCCAACATAAAACTGCCAGCCTGCCCAGAATTGGACAGGGGTAGCCAATAGAAACTGAATGAAGAAATTCATCTCCTGGGGCAGACCCGTCCATTTCTCCAAAAGAGGGGCGCCATACATGAGAATGAGAATGGGAGCAAGGAGAATCGTTCCAATAATAAACTTCTTCTTTAGTCGGGAGAGTTCCGCCTCCCTGGCAAGCCGTTCCCTCTCAACAAGATCTTCCTCCTTCACTTCGAGAACCTGGTAACCCGCTTCTTCAACAACCTTCTTGAGATCCCTGATCGAAACCTCTTCAGGGATATACTCAACCGATACCCTTTCGGTGGCAAAGTTAACACCTGCCCGGACCACTCCTTTTAAAGAACTCAGAGCCTCCTCCACTTTTTTGACACAGGTCGCACAGGTCATCCCCTGTATAGGGAGAACAGCTTTTTGCACCTTTGCCTCATAGCCGAGGTCCTTCACCTTGTCGATTAAATGAGAAACATCAGTTTGGCCAGGGTGAAAGAAGACGGTGGCCTTTTCCGCAGCAAAGTTGACATTGGCCTGAGAAACCCCCTCAACTTTGGCTAACCCCTTTTCAATTTTTGCCGCACAACTGGCACAGGACATTCCAGTGATGGGAAGGTCGACACGGACTAACTCCTCTTTGGGATCTTTTGATTCCATGACAATCCTTTGATATTAAAAAATTCTCTTTTTAATCCCTCCCACCTCCCTTAAAAAAAGGGAGGAGACAATTAATTCCCCACCTTAATAAAGGGGAAGAAAGGGGGATTCTTTAAAACTGTAATTAACGTACTTTTTGAATGTTAATTAATTCTACACCTAAAAATCATATTATAACACTATATTCATAAAACTTAATTGATTCAAATTAGTTATAACTATGTATATTTTTAGACGCTTTTGTGTAAAATTGAAACAAAAAAAGCTCTTGACCTTTTTGGCTAAACCTTAAGGGGGGTGAAGGTTTTAGCAGTTTGAGGACCCAATCTCATTTGGATCCCTGGTCAAGAGCTTTTTTATTTTTTTGGCAAAATTATTGTAACTAAATCTTTTAAGAAACAGCTTGTTGAGCCAACCCCACCATTCTTACTAATTATACTTAAAAAAGAAATAAAGTAAATAAAAAATAGTTTATTTCCCACCTCAAACATAAAATAAAAGGCTCATAACTATTTCTTCCAATATAAAAAATTAATTAATAACTAAATTGATCGCAATAATTGTGCCAAATTCAAATTTTTTAAAACCATTTGCCCCTATGATTCTCATTACCGTTTTCTACCAACCATAGAGAGATGGCTCCCGGTTGGTCGCTAAACCTTTTGGGGGGTGAAGGTGTTAGCTTGGGTGTTCAACCGAGAGCCGTTTCTTTTACCTCTCACAATCAGGACAGTATTCAGGATACCGGGCCCCTCCATTCGGTAAAATTGTCACAATTACACCCCAGTCAACCGTTTTGACCGGCTTGGGCGATTCACCCTGCTATCATACAGAACAGACTGAGACCAGAAGGAGTGACCCCTTTCTGTTTTTCATAAATCGGTCACTGAATTGAATCAATGGATTCAAGTTAAGTTAAACGACCGCTTGATTTACCGTTTCCAGGCTGCATGTATCATGATAATCAGCCAATCCTTTTATTTTCGACTCCCCATTGCAAAGAGGACATGAGGGATTTTTCCTGATCGGAAACGTTCTGAATTCCGTTTCCAAGGAATGGTAAATCAAGAACTGACCGATCAGAGGCTTCCCCTTTTTCAAAATGAGCTTGATCGCCTCTGTCGCCTGAATCAATCCAATTTGCCCGGGTACAACTCCCAGGACACCGGCCTCGTCTCAACTGGGAACCAGACCCGGCGAAGGAGGCTCTGGAAAAAGACAACGCAAACAAGGCCCCTCCTTTTTTGGGAAAAAGACACTGGCCTGGCCTTCAAATTGAAAAACCCCACCATAGACATAAGGCTTTCCTGTAAAGAAAGCGGCATCATTTACAAGGTATTTCGTGGGAAAGTTGTCGGACCCGTCAAGAATGACATCGTAATCTTTAAAAATCTCGAGGGCATTCTGGAATGTTAGTCGCTCCGGGAAGGTCACCACCTTCACATCGGGATTGATCCGATGAATAGCCTCTTTGGCAGATTCGGTCTTTAGCCTCCCTACATCAGCCAAACCATGCAATATCTGCCTTTGAAGATTGGTCAAGTCTACTTTATCAGAATCGATGATCCCGATTGTCCCGACCCCTGCAGCGGCTAAATAAAGAGCAGCCGGACAACCCAGCCCCCCTGCACCGATCAAAAGGACTTTAGACTTTAGCAGTTGAACCTGTCCCTCCATTCCTACCTCTTTCAGCATGAGGTGCCGGCTATATCGGGTAAGCTGATCCGAGGTGAGTTCAGCATCGCTCACCACTTCATAGCCCGCTTCTTTCCAACCATTGATCCCTTTGGCCATAGAGGAGACATTCGTATAACCCCTCTCTCTCATCAACTTTGCAGCCGCGAGGGAACGGATACCCCCGGCACAATAAACGACCACCTGAATATTCTTATCAGGTAGAAGGCTCTCCACCTTTTCTTTCAAAAACCCCTTCGGAAGAAAAGTAGCTCCTTCAATATACCCGAGGTCGATCTCTTTCTTTTCCCGGATATCGAGGAGAACAATGGGATCCTTTTTTTGAAGGAGTCGATAGGTTTCCTCAACTGAAATTTCGGACCCCCTCTTTTTCGCTTTGATAAGAAACCAATCTTTGTAGGCTTTGATTGCTTTCAATGTCCCTATTTTCATTCCCTCCCCTTGAGAGAAGATGCAATCGAAATCAGAATGGACTCTCTCGATTTTCCCTCGGGTTAAAATACTCTTGATCTTCTCATAACCATAAATAACCTCTAAATGTCCGAAGCAAAATTCACAAACATGTATGGGGCTGATTGAATATTCCCTTTTACATTCTCTGCATCTAAGGCCTGATATCTATCTTATATTGTTTCATTTTTTTATGCTTAATTTTAATAACTATACTTTATTAAATTTATCAAGAATAATTTTATTAAATAAGGGGAACAAAATAAATTTCCCCTAATTTAAATTCTACATTATCATATGTATAAGCAACTGAAAAATAATAAAAAATAACTTTTTTTTAGTCTTTTTTTTATCATAATAATATAGTTTATAAATTATATCAACAAAAAATTTTATATATAGTACATAAATCTTTTGTCTAAATCCTTCTTGATCCCGATTTCTCCTGCCAATTTACATAAGTCTTTTATGGTTACAGAATCAAAATATTCTCTCAATCTCTTCCCTGCCTCATTCCAAATGATCTGGGTTACACATTCTCCAGACCTCTCACAGGGTTGACTACAACCTTCTGAATTGGCACAAAGGACCGGAGTGATGTTACCTTCTGTAATTCGAATAATTTCACCGACAGTAATATCTTCAGCTCTTTTGCCTAAGAAATACCCGCCAGAAGGACCCCTTTTGCTTCCAGCAATCCCCGCTTTCTTTAATTTCTGGAAGATTTGCTCCAAATAGCGTTGGGATATTCCCTGTCTTCGAGATATATCTCTGACCTGTGTCTCTAACCCTTCGGAATGATAGGCAATATCAAAAATTGCTCTTACTCCGTATCGGCTTTGTGTGGACAGTCTCATATTACATTAAAAGAATATATAAACATTATTAATATTCTTTATAGAAATTGTCAAGATATTATAATTTCTTATTTTTCGATTAGCAGATTTATAAGGGAGACAACTTCCTGACTGCTCCAGTCCCTTGGACCTATTGCTTTTCCTACCGTTCTTCCCTTTTTATCAATCAGGTATGTCGTAGGAATTCCTTTCACTTCAAAGAGGTCGAGTGTTTCACCATCTGGGTCGAGCAAAACGGAGAAGGTGTATTGGTTTTTATGAATAAACGCTTTGACAGTTTTTTGACCTTCGTAATCAACAGAAACGGTTATCAAAATAAATTTTTTTTCTTTAAACTGTTGGTGAAGAACTTCCATGGAAGGCATTTCTTCCTTGCAGGGACTACACCAAGTGGCCCAAAAATTGAGAAAGACGATTTTCCCTCTGAATTGTCTTAATTCAACCTTTTTACCATTTAGGTCTTTCAAAGAAAAATCTGGAGCTTTTCTGTACCCCTTTATCGGAATAATCTTTATTTTTGAAAAAAGATCATCTTCTCCTGCTTCCGCTGGGAAATGTAGATTCACGAGAAGAAGGAGGATAACCAAAAGAAAGTAAAAAAATATCTTTCCTTCCATCATCTATTATAGGTGTAACATCTTCCAAATTCGCATTTCAATGGAACGTTATCCACTTCCCCATAAGAGCCTTCTGACGATATTCACTCCTACCCGATAAGTTTGATCTCTTCCTGTTGGATGATGACTACCGGCTTTTCGGGGATTGATCTCAGTCAAATCCATACCGACTAATTGAACCCTGTTGCATAAAAGACTTTTAAGAAAATCCACGATTCGATAGATTTGCCTTTCATTCAGACCTTGCCTTTCGAGAAATCGAACCCCTTCAATTCCATTTCGCGCTCCGATGTCCAAGTCGATCGAAATGTAAACATAAGGGCTTTTGATATGAGTCAGGATATTTTTAACCTTGGAGGGAGAAATCAGAAAATCATTCTTCGTTAAAATCGTTACTCCTTTTCGTTTTAATGCAGAAAAGATATTGACATAGTTCTCTATCCTTGAATCCTTAATACGGAAAGCGTGTTTGGGAGGATAGTCATTTACCCCTATGAGATACAAATTTTTCGGTTTCAATACCTCTTCGTTTATTAAATAATAAAGGAAGGAACTCGCATTGTAAGAATCTTTTCGATGATATAAAAATGGATCATGACGATCATGAACCGTATCGGGATTGGTATCAATGTCGTACTGGATCATCCCGGCCATGACGGACATGGGGATGGCATCGGTGTGGCTGTCCAAGACAATTAAAGATATGTTTTCCGGTTCATACAGCTCTGCCATCTTTTTAAAGGCCCCTCCGGTTAAAGAGTGATCCACGGTCAGCATACAAGGAATATCAGGGAAAATATTCGTTTCAATGAAATCCCCCACCTGCCGGGCATAGGTCTCAAAACCTCCGCTATCCATAAAATCAACAAACACCTCTGTTGTTATTTTCTCTTCATCCGTCAAGGCAGGGATAGGACGAAGCCAACTGGGTATATTGATTGAGCCCTTTTCTGACCAGAGCTCCGGTTCAATTTCTCGGCGGAGGATCTCCATCATGCCATCGTAGGGATCGTCGAAAGCCTCCTCCGCTCCCTTCAAGGCAAGCTTCTCCTGAATGGATTCATGCCTTTCATCACCATCCAGAGGACAACCGAAGAATACAATCTTTCTTTGGGGTGGTCTTTCAATCATTTCTTCAATGGGTCGCTCCAATCTAAATCCCAAACTCCAAATGGATTCCAATTTTGAATAAACAGATAACTAAAATACCCCTCACTCCATCCTCTCCCTGGGGGGAGAGGATGGAGTGAGGGGTGAATCTCGGTCACTGAAATTTTGGTCATTATCTGGTGCTTGGTACTTGAAATTTGGTTATTGGGTACCAGACATTGAACTTTTTTCTGGGTCCTTTCTTTACCAAGGAATTCTCTACTTAAAAAAATCGTCTCTTGCTTTTTTAAGCTGGAGGAGGTTTTCCAGAGGAGAGCGGGGGGCAATACCACATCCAGGACACAAGAAATCCGTCCCATTTTCCAAGGAGGCGATCGCCTCTTGATATGCTTCTTCTGGAGTACCACTGAACAGGGTGGTTGCCGTAGCCACATTCCCAAAAACTTTCACCCCCTTCTTATGGGCGATTTCTACGGCTTTCTTTAAATCAGCCTTCTCTTCTATGCTAATTCCTACCACCCCGGTCTCGCACATGAGTTCGATGATGGGGTCTGTATTGGCACAGATATGAAGAACCACCGGACCCTTCACTTTACTGACAATCTCCTTTTCAATGGGCAATACAAATTTCTCCCACAATCTCGGGCTCAAGAGAGCGGGCCCAGAGCTGGGTTCAGCATAAACGTAATAATCAGCACCATGGTCAAATGCAAAGTTGGCTGCCGCAATGGCCGCCTGTTTAGTCACTTCTAAAACCTTGAAAACAGTGTCAGGTTTTTTCATACACCATTTCATGAACTGCTCTGTCCCAACCAGATTGGCCGCGCAGGTAAAGGCTCCTTCCGATTCCCCAAACATAGCAAGCGCTTCTCCAACTTTTTTCTTAAGAAGGGTCAAGTTTTCTTTAAAAACAGGGAATCTACCCTTTTCGAGAAAGTTAGAAGGAAAGGTAAGGTTATCCACGCCCTCTGCATAAGGATGGCCTTTTACAGAGTACTGTAAGTCGATTTTCGGAGTACCCAGTTCGCAACCGAAGGCCTCGCTCAGAGGCAAAATATCCCATCCCATAGCCTTGACCCATTCGAACCCACCATATTGATGACCTGCATAAGCCAGCTCCGTCATGGCTACAGAATCTGTGTCCGCAAGAGGCCTCTCATAGCCACATTTTTTCATCAAATCAACCACACCATAAGTGGTTGTGCAGCCAACCGGTGTCCTGTCCACTTCCTTCCCCATCAATTGGTTCATAAATCTCTCTTTCAGTGTCATGTTCTTCTCCCCCTTTTTTTCTGAAATTTATAACAGATCATATCATAAAATTTATCGTCGATACAAGGAGAAAGGATCCTATTCAGTAGCCTCTCAGTGATGGATGTGATTGGGCCGAAGTGGTCCCCCTTCCGAAACCTTGCAAAGCGGATCATCAGAAGGAGAAGTAAAAGAATAGAATTTCCGACCATCACTGAGGCCTTACGCTATTCAACAGACTGACGGAATGGGTTTTCAACCCACCTCCCGTAGAATCTTTTTAAATGTCTTTCGGCATCTTCTCTGTTCGAAAACACATGGATTCGATTCCTTACGTGAAGGGTGGTGATCACTTCGCTTTCGACGAAGAATGCCTGAGAGGCATTGATCTTTTTCTCTGAAACCTCATCCACTACCATCACTTCTATGATCTGTCTTTTGAGTTCCCGAAAGCTCATGGAAGCGCAGATAATTGAACAAAACTTCCTTTCTGTACCATCTTGAAGAGTAAAATAGACAGTATAGGTAGGCTCGATTTTAGCCCCGTCATAATCGCAACGGCCAGGAGTGTCACTCTTTTTACAACCAAAAGCTAAAATGATCATAATGATTGCGGAAAAAAAGACCCACCCTTTTTTCAATTTCATCTTAATCCACCATTAAATGGAGGATGAGTAGGATCAACGATGCCGATAAGGAGAAGAAAGCAAAGGAATAAATTTTTTTTAAATAATTTGGCAAAAGGTCCACTGCCTCTCCCACTCTTCCAAAAAGTTCTGTGGTGAATCCCCATCCCACCGAGAAGGTTCCCATGATGAAAAGTAGGTACATAGCGATACTATCCGGCACATATTGCCAGAGGCAATAGAGACAATGATGAAAGGGAAGGTGCATCATGGCAGGGGCGAAAATCTCAATTTGTGATAAGAGAAAGAGAATTGCATTTAGGAATGAAAAGAGAATTAAAAGGCCTAATATCAACCTCTGCCTGAGAAAGGTTTTTCCAAATGTTAGGCTCAGACCGACGAATCCAATCAGGGCAATGTGGGTGGTGAAAAAGAGGACCTGAAGGGAGTAAATATATTCTGGACCGAAGATAGATAATGGCATGGTCCGGGTGGGACGATTGGAGATGTCAGTCACGGTAGTACAACAAGAAACGAGCGATTCGGGTGCAATACCAAGGATCAAAAAAATGTCGCCAAGGGAATCGATCAACACCAACAGAGAGATGATGGATAGAAGGAATAATTTCCTCCTCATCAAAGGAGAAGTCTTCGTTGCCCTATCAAGAACATGGAGGATGAGCCATCCCCCGATCAAAAAGAAGTTGAGCGGCTTAAGAAACTCCAAAAAACGCGTGAGACCAGGCTTTACCTGAGTCACACCAAAGATACACATGGCCCCTTCGATGTCCGAGATAAAGCTTTGAAGGGTGCCGTAAAAGAGTGGCCAGTTGATCAGTCTGATCATCAATACGACCACCATTATTAGGAGAACCAAATAGGAGCGATCTTCCAGAGAAGTTTTTTCTTCGGGTGTTAATGGCTTTCTCCATTTCTTGTATAGAGCAAAAGATGAAATTCCTCCCCACATCGCCAAAAGAACGGAAAGGGCGCCAATAAATATCATCGTCATGCTGAGCGTATTTAAAATCATTTGGATTCTCTATGCTCGATGTTTATAAGCCTTCCATCCTTCAAAAGAAAAATCGTTTCACTGTAATTGAGGAAGATAGGATCATGACTGGAGACGACAATGGTCTTTCCCTTCCTTTTAAGGTCCATGAGGATATCTAAGAAGATGTTGATCGATTCAGCATCGATGTTGGAGGTGGGCTCATCAGCAATCACAATATCAGGGTCATTGATTAATGCCCTGGCAATGGATACCCGTTGTTGCTCTCCCCCAGACATCTGTTCGGGGGGATGATTGATCCTTTTTTCCAACTTCATTTGGATCAGCATTTCCATTGATCGTCGTCGTCTTTCCTTTTCCATCACCCCAAGGGGAAGCAGGGGGAAGGCAACATTTTCCCAGGCGGGCAGGCGTGGTAAAAGGTTAAAATTCTGAAAAATCAAACCGATGGTCTTTTGGCGAATTCGGGAGAGCTGGACATCTGAATATTTTGAAACATCTTCCCCGTGGAGAAGAATCCGGCCGTTGGTTGGGCGATCGATTGTACTGATGACATTAAGGAGTGTCGTTTTCCCAGAACCTGAAGGACCTCGGATGAGAACGAGACGATTCTTTAGAATCTCTAAATCAATCTGCTGGAGGGCCCGAACCTCCTCAGGCCTTCCCTGATAATAGATCTTATCCGCTTTCTCTGTCCGAATGATCGTTTCCATTACCGCATCGCCTCTACTGGGGGCACCGTAGCAGTCTTCCAGGTTGAGTAAAGGCTTCCTATCATCGTTAAAACAATGGTAAAGAGGAAAGCTAAAAAGCATGGGAGAAGGAGGAATCGTGAAGGCACTGAGAATGGCGCCATCAATCCGATTTCAGCAATAAAAAACTGTGCAATAAAGGCCCCATTGAACCATTTCAACCAAACCATAGCGAAGAGAATCGCAAGCGGAGCGCTCGTAAGACTAATAATGAGGTTTTCCAAAGCCACCATTTCCATCACCTCTTGCGTCTGCCAGCCAGTTGCTTTGATGACCCCTATCTCTTTTCTCCTCTCTGTCTGGCCAAATCCTGAAACAATTAGCAGGGCTGGAATGGCGAGAGCAAAAGCAACGGTATAGAGGGCGGTGAATACGCCAGCCTTATAATTGAACCCTCTTTGAAAATATCTTCTCACCAGTGGCTTATCCTGAACCCTAAGCGGGGGCTCCATCTGATCAGGATTGGAAATCCCCATCTTCTCTTGAATCTCCTTTGCCAAAAAAGGAGCGTATCCTGGCCTCGTATAGATGAGAATATCTGTCGCTTTGCCCTCCATTCTAAAGAACTCTGAAGCATCTTCAAAAGACATTAAAATCAAATTGGCGCTCCATATCGTGGCGCTCGAATCGAAAATTCCTGCAACCCGAAAGAGCTTCGAAGGATTGACCGAAAGGGAAAAACGAACGCCGATCTGTAAGCGGAATTCCTTTGCCAACCCTTTTCCAATGACCACTTCACCTCTCTCATGGAACATCCCTCCCTGGGCGAGATGGATCGATTTGGGGATGTTCTCGGGAAGGATACCAACGATTGTCGTTAATCGATTGACAAAATAGGTTCTTCCAACAATTCGAGGAAAGACCTTCGTCACTCCTTCCATCTCTTGAAACCGTTGGAGATATCGAAGAGAGATGGGGGCATTACTTCCATAATGATCTGAAGTTACATAGATGTCTGCTCCCTCCTCAACAGAAATCAAGGATTGAAATTTAATACCCTCCGAGATAGAGATGGCACTGATAAAAGGAAAAAGGACCGCGATGAGACAGAGGATGAGAACAATACTTCGAACTTTATTTCTAATGATATTCCCAACTGCAGTCAAAAGGAGATTGAGGTGTTTATTCATTTAGCTTGGGCTTATCTCCCTTCCTCCCTGCCTAACGGCAGTTAGGTTTTCCCTCTTCCCTCAAAGGAGTGGTCGCTGACGTTCCATCGCTTTAGCGACGGAGCGGTGGGGGTGAGGGGGAGATAAAGAATTGATTGATTGGGATCTCCTCAAAATAGGAGACGGTTGCCGTTCGATCTGGACTGTAAGAGTATCCGCCGGGGATGGGCCAGGTGATGGAATCATCGACAGGTTGGATGCGGGGGTCGAAGTTAATGAAGTTCCAGATGGGAACACTAATGGCTCCCATTCCAACCCCTCCCACCATCCTCTGAAAGGCGATCATCTGGTCTGCCTGGATCCTCTTCCAGGAATATTGATCGTAAGCGATCGCAAAGATGGTCAAGGTGATCAAAACCATTAAAAAGAATAAATAGAACCGGATTTTTTTGCCCATCTTTTTTAAATGACCAAATTTCAAGCACCAATAACCAAATAAATTCCAATTACCAATATCAAATTTTAAAATTGATTTATTGGTTATTATTTGGAATTTGGGATTTGGTTATTGGGATTTGAATCATCTCATCTGCTCTTTCCATATTTCAAGGGCTTCCTGATAGGTGACCACCTTCCCACCGAAGCCCTTCTGAAATTTTTCAGCATTGGCTCTTGTTACAAAGGAGATGAAACCTGGAGCCATATCCGTGATGACGGTGCTCTGATACACATAGAACCCTTTTTGAGCATCGAAAGATCGATTGTTCAAAAGATCTGAGGCTGTTGCGGATTTGAACTTTTCTTTGAGCCTTAGATGGAGAGTGAGACCACATTGTACACCGCAGGTGACAAATTCCTTGCCTTCCGTTGTCCTCACCACATATTTCGTATGGGGATATTTTGAAACATCCATCCCACAGACCATACACCGACTGATTTCTCCAGCCCATGACAGGAAACTTAAGAGGAGAGTAGTCACCATAACCAATGTGAACAGGGAAATCGACTTTTTCATCGACCCAACTCCTTTGATCATCCCCCTCCCCCCTTTAAAAAAGGGGGGAAGATTTTAAAAAAATTTAAAACAAGCTTGGATCATTTGAATTTTGAAATGGTTTCGTATTTCGAATTTCATGCCTTGGATTTCATCTTTTACTTCATCGGCCTGAGACTCCAGATGTAGAGAGTAATAGAGTGAAGCTCCTTCTCATCGATTTTTCCTTCATAACCTGGCATTCCTGGGGCTCCCTTCACAATCGCTCCTTTAACTTTGACCCGTGTGTCCATTTTTTTTGAAAATGCGGGAGTATTCCATCCCGATGCCGTCCCACCTTTCCCTTCTTCTCCATGGCATTTGTAACACCCATGCTTTCCTGCTAAATCCTTACCCATCTTAGCCATATTAGCTACCTTGGCCATGATCATCTTTCTATCCGATCCCATATCAGAGAGCGTCCGATTCAGTGCATCATCAAAGGTGCCAACAGTCCCTCCGTGTTTCTTATGATATTTTCGAGCATTCTCCAACGATGAGAAGGCAATTTTGCTCACCGCGGTCATCACACCAGGGATATCACTCCCGATCAGCCAGTGGGCTTTCTTGGCGTCAATCCATCCCTTTGTTTCATAATCAACGACCTCCCATCGATCAATTTCAGCAGCTCTCTTTTCGTAGAACTGGGCTGCGCAGAAGATACTGCATGTCTGAACCTTTGTCCCATCGGAAAAAGTGAGCCGATTACTCGTTTGATGATACATCTTCAGATTCATACTACACAATGGACACCATTGTGGTTCTTCTTTAGCCTCGATGTCGAAGGAGAAGATTATAAAAAGGTTCATCCATAATATAACAAAACCCATGGCCATCAAATAGAAACTTTTATGTTTTTTCATTTTTCAGCCCTCCAAAATATAAATCCAGAAGAGGCACCCGCCTGGATACCTTATGAATAGATAGAATTCCAAAAATAATTTTTTAGCGATCGAAACGAGAATATCAATCGAGTTAGATGGAGGATCACGAGGGGTGTTCAGGTGGGGTTAAATATACCTGAGAAGATAAAGCAGAGGAGATTGACAAGAAATGATGGATTTCCAGAGTAGGCGGTGAAAATAGGTTTTCGCCCAGGAGGATTGGATATTTCACTCCAGGAAGGTCAAAATCAGCAGTGGAAGATCCGCAAAAACATATTGCCCT
>Ga0068714_10003791_pt1 | contig 17496 bp, 15 predicted proteins | sample MTBNYHSulfiMetaG_FD_62988 | JGI IMG/M metagenome (GOLD analysis project Ga0068714, IMG submission 62988) | Enrichment culture microbial communities from rom New York Harbor, USA that are MTBE-degrading - MTBE-NYH (New York Harbor Sulfidogenic)... | ecosystem: Environmental > Aquatic > Marine >...
TACGCTGGAAAAGGGTTTTCGTCGCGTCGGGCTTGATGCCCGACGTTGTGATGTCTCGGGTTCCCGAAGCGTCAGGGTTCACGCTTCACGGTTCCTCCAATGTCGCGCTCCGATGCTGTGCTTCATGGACTTCGTGTGCTTCGTGGTCGATTCCCATCCGTCGGTGCAGGTCAATCGCAGAAACCACCTTCACCACGAAGGTCACGAAGTACACGAAGGGGTTGAAGAATGAGTAGTCCATCAAGTGCCGCCTTGGTGGTAGATCGCTCCCCATCGCCCTGCGCGTTTCGCATCGGCAAACAAGCGGGTGGAGGCTAGCTCCACCCCTACGGCCGACCATGGCTTGTCATGGCGTCGGGCTTCATGCCCGACGGTTTCTCCATCGTGATTTCGGATGCCGTTCTTCGTGATCTTCGTGTCCTCCGTGGTCGATCTCATCTTCATTGCCTTGGATCTGACCGTACGGCGCTCAACTGGCTCCGGAGGCCGGCGACCAAGCGTCCCGGGAGTGCTGCCTCGCGTCTAGTGGCGATGCTTCACGAAGTTCGGTTACACTCCCGCAGTTGCAGGGAGGGTGGCGTGAGCGAGACGGTGCTCGAAGTCGAGTCGGTCAGCAAGCAGTTCGCATCGGTGAAGGCCGTCGATGCGGTCTCCTTTGCCGCCGCTCGCGGGGAGATCCTCGGCCTCCTGGGCCCGAACGGCGCCGGCAAGACCACGACGATCCGGATGATCATGGGCATCATTCCGCCCGACGCCGGGGCGATCCGCTTCCGCTTCGATGGAACCACGACGGGGATCGACAAGGAACGAATCGGCTACCTGCCGGAGGAGCGCGGCCTCTACGACGACGCGCGGGTGCTCGATGTCCTGGTGTACCTCGGATCGCTCAAGGGAATGAGCCGCGAGAAGGCGCGGCGGGACGCGCGTGCGTGGCTCGCCCGGTTCGACCTCGCGGACCGCGAGACCGAGCGGATCGAGCGGCTGTCGAAGGGCATGGCGCAGAAAGCGCAGTTCATCGCGGCGATCCTCCACCGGCCGGACCTCCTCGTCCTCGACGAGCCGTTCGCCGGGCTCGATCCGGTTCATCAGGACCTCTTCGAGAGCATCATCCGCGACCTTCGAAATGAAGGACTCACGATCCTCCTCTCCTCGCACCAGATGAATCGGGTGGAAGCGTTATGCGACCGGATCTTCCTCATCGACCACGGCCAGCGAGTGCTCTACGGTGGACTCGAGGCGCTCAAGGAGGCGCACGGCGAGCACAGCGTCCGGCTTCGCTTCTCCGGTGATCCCGGTTTCCTGGAGCGGGACGACCGAATCCGGGACCTGGTCCTCGACGGCGATCGGGCGGCGTTCACTCTGCGCCGCGGGGTCGATCCGGATCGCTACCTGCGGGAGTTGCCCGGGGACATCACGATCCGCGAGATCTCGATCGAGTGGCCGGGGCTCCACGAGCTGTTCGTCGCGGCCGTCACGGGGGACGCGGAATGAAACTCAGAACGGTGATTCGCTGGGAGTTCCTGCGTACCGTCCGAAGCGCGCAGTTCCTGACGATGACGATCCTGATTCCGGCTATCCTGACCATCGCAGCGATTGCCATCTCGCTCGCCCGGCACGGCCAGCCACTCGTGGGCCAGGACGCCTCTGAACCGGTGTCGCTTGTCGTCGCCCTGGTCTTCGCGTTCGTCCTGTTCCTCGCAAGCTTCCTGTCCGGCGTGATGACGCTCTACTCGGTGGTGCGTGAGAAGCGCAGCCGCATCGTCGAGATCCTCTTGTCGAGCATCTCGCCCGCGACGCTCATGGCGGGCAAGGTGATCGGCCTGGGGATTGCCGGCCTCGTCCAGGTGACGATCTGGGTGACGGCCGGGGTCACCATCGCCAGCCGGTTCATCCCCGTCTCCCTCGGCCAACTCACCTCCGTGGAGTGGGTCGTCTTCCCGCTCTACTTCGTTCTGGGGTTCCTCTTGATCGCCGCGCTGTACGCGGCGCTCGGCGCCGCCATGAAGGACGTCCAGTCTGGAGGGGCCGCCGGGCTCCTCGGCATGATCCCGGTCATCCCGCTGTGGCTCTCCTCGGCCATCATCAACTTCCCAAACAGCCTCTTGGTGACGATCGCGGGCTTCTTTCCGCCGTTCACTCCCGCCGTGATGATGCTTCGCATCACCGCGGTCCCCTTGATGTCGGAAGGCAAGAGCGCGGTGCCGCTGTGGCAGATCGCGCTCAGCCTGGTCACCCTGTCACTCGGCGTCTACCTCGTCATGCGGTTCGCGGCGCGGGTCTTCGAGATCGGCCTCTTGATGTACGGGAAGAGCGCGAGCCTTCGGGAATTCTGGCGCTTTGGGTTGCGCCGGGGACGAAGCCGACCCCGGGGGCAGCGCGCGCCGTGAGCGCGTTCCGCCTCCCCGGTGATGTCGGCACGATCCGCTACCACGACCTGCCGGGAAGCTCGCCCACCCTCGTCTTCCTTCATGGGCTCGGCGCGGCATCATCCGCGGCGTTCCCGCGAATCGTCCGCGACCCGCGGCTCTCAGCCCACCGCGCGCTCCTCGTCGATCTCCTGGGGTTCGGATACAGCGACCGGCCGGCGACCTGGAGCTACACCCTCGAGGCGCACGCTCGTACGGTCGAAGCCCTGCTCGATGCCCTCGGGACACGCGGCTGCGTGCTCGTCGGCCACAGCATGGGGGGATCGATCGCCATCCTCCTCGCGTGGACCCGTCCGGATCTCGTTCGAAGTCTCGTCGTCGCCGAGGGAAATCTCGATCCCGGACCGGGAACCGTGAGCGGACCGGTCGCCGCGCAGTCCGAGGCGCGCTACATCAGTCGCGGCCACGCCGACCTGGTCGCCGCGGTGGATCGCCAAGGTTTCGCCGACTACGCCGGCACGCTGCGTGCGGCCGATCCCCGCGCGATGTACCGCAGTGCGGTCTCGCTGATCGCGCCGCGCGAGCCGAGCCTGCGCGATCGGCTCTACGGACTGCCGATGCCCAGAAGCTACCTCTTCGGCGCACGGAGCCTTCCGGATCCCGACACGGGCGAGCTCGCCGCGCACGGGGTGCCGGTCGGAATCGTTCCGGACGCCGGTCACGACATGATGGGCGACAATCCGGACGGCTTCGTGGAGGCGCTCGCCGAGGCGATGTCGGAGGCGTAGCCGGCCAGACGAAGCGCGTGAGTCGGTGATCCGTCGTGATCGACTGGCCCGGCATGCGGTGGGGAAAAGGCCGCGTGCCGGTTCTTCGGTTCATGGGATTCTCCGGGCTGGAGAGAGCTTTCAGCGATCAGGCGTGGTTCGCTTCCGGCATTTGTCGGGTTGATCGGGCCTGTCGGGTGCCAGACCAGCACCAGGATTGAGCAGGCCGTCGGGCATCAAGCGCGATGCGACAAGACCATGAATCCACGTAGCGTCGCGGTTTATCCGCGACGTTGGCGGGCCGTCATCCCCCACGTTGACCCCGGTTCATCCCCGACGTTTTGGAAGGCAGTCTCGAGTCACCAGTCCCGTGTCGAGACTCAACGATCGACCGGAAAGCATCGTGTCTTCGTAGCGTCGGGGTTTATCCCCGACGTTGGTTGGAGTTCATCGTTAGCGTTGGCAGCACCCCACGCGGGACGGTTCCCGAATCGCACGCCTTCGTGACCTTCGTGCTCTTCGTGGTGAGCGGTCTTGAGATCAACGGGGTGTCCCCTGCGGAATCGAAGCCGTGACCACGAAGAACGGGTGCGACGCCCACGAAGATCACGAAGCGAAGACCCGAGAACATCTTCACATAGAAGCCGCCGGGCATGAAGAACGACGCGACGAAAGCTCTGCAAGTCACAACGTCGCACGCAACGTGCGACGTTCCATGACCCGCCTGCTTTCATAGCGTGGGGGGCTATCCCCCACGTTGGTCAGGGCTTGTGGGCCGATGCGCGTCCAGGACGCGGTTCGGCGTTCGACGCCCGATGTTGAAGGCAAGGACGTGAACAGCGGGTGGAGGCGAGCTCCACCCCTACGCAAGCCTGGAAGCCAAGTGTAGGGGCGCACCTCGTGTGCGCCCGTAGAATTGAACGCCGCGCGTCTTGGGAAACGACACGCGGGGAGACACCCCACCGCCACGCAAGCTCACGTCTTGCGTGGCGATGATGAGCCGATTGCGCCACGGTGGCTCTATCCCCGCAACCACTCGCGGATTGACATGACGAGAGACAGACCGACCGAACTTGGCGCTGGGCCGTGGCCCGCGCTCGGGCTGCCTCGCCATCGATCCCGTCACCCGGTACGCATCACCGGTCACAGCCTAGGCCGGCTGCAGCACGGCCCGGCGGGCCTCGACGATTCCTTCGGCAATCGATTGGGGCACGGGCTCGTAGCGCTCGAAGTGCATGGTGAAGCTCCCGCGACCGCTCGTCAGGCTGCGGATCTCCGAGGCGTAGCCGAACATCTCGGCAAGCGGCACGCGCGCTTCGGCGATGGCGGCTCCACTCTTCGTTTCCATCGATACGACCCGCCCGCGCCGGCCGGCGAGGTTCCCGGTGACAACGCCGATCTCCTCTTCGGGAACGGTCACCTCGACGTTCATCATCGGCTCGAGGAAGGTCAGTCCGGCCCGCCGACACGCCTCGCGGAACCCCATCGCGCCGCAGGTCCGGAAGGCCTGTTCGGACGAGTCCACCTCATGCATGGAGCCGTCCGTGACGACCACCTTGATGTCGACCATGGGGTAGCCCGCGTACGGCCCCTTGGCCATCGCGTCGAGGATCCCGCGCTTGACCGCACGCAGGTACTCCGCCGTGATCTTGCCCCCGGTGATCTCGTCCTCGAACTGCAGTCCGCTCCCGGGCGCACCCGGCTCGAGACGGAAGCGGATGTGCGCGAACTGGCCCCGTCCGCCAGTCTGTTTGACGTGCCGGTACTCGTGCTCGATCGCGCGGGAGATCGTCTCGCGGTAGGCGACCTGAGGCGCACCGACGCTGACGGCCAGACCGAACTCGCGGCGCAGGCGGTCGATGAGGATATCCAGGTGCAGCTCGCCCATCCCGGAGATGACGACCTCGCCGGTTTCGTCGTCGAAGCGAACGGTAAACGTGGGATCCTCCTCGGCGAGATACTGCAGCGCGCGGGAGAGCCGCTCTCGGTCCTCGCGCGTCGCGGGCGCAACGGCCAGGTCGATGACCGGAGCGGGAAACTCGATCGACTCGAGGACGATCGGGTGTTCCGGGCTGCAGATCGTCTCCCCGGTGCTCGTCTTGTCGAGGCCGATCACCGCGCCGACCTCGCCGGCGTGCAGGGTCTCGATCGCTTCACGATGGTTGGCGTGCATCGCATACAGGCGCGAGATCCGCTGGCGCACGTCCCGATTGGCGTTCAGGACGAAGTCTCCGACGCGCAGGGCGCCCGAGTAGACTCGCACGTACGTGAGCTTGCCCATGTGACGGTCGGTCTGCACCTTGAAGGCCAGCGCGGCCAGCGGCGCCTCGTCGCTCGCCTGCCGGACGATCTCCTGGTTCTCCTCGCGGCTCGTGCCGATGGTCGGCGGAAGGTCCACCGGAGAGGGGAGGTAGTCGACGATCGCGTCGAGCAGCCGCTGCACGCCCTTGTTCTTGAAAGCGGCGCCGCAGAGAACGGGGATGAGCCGCCCGTCGATGGTCGCCCGGCGGATGGTCTCCACGAGTGCCTCGCGACTCGGGGTCTCCCCGTCGATGTACTGCTCCATCAGGTTATCGTCCTGCTCGCTCGTCCGCTCGATCAGCGCCTCGCGCGCGGCGCGGGCTCGCGAAAGGAGTCCCTCGGGGATCGACTCCTCGCGGATGTTCAAGCCGTCGGGGGTGTCGTCGTAGTAGATCGCTTTCATATCCAGAAGGTCGATCACGCCCTGGAAGCCACCCTCCGCGCCGATGGGGATGACCACCGGCAGCGCGTTCGCGCCCAGCTCGCGGCGGATTTCCTCGACCACGCCGTCGAAATCGGCCCCAGTCCGATCCATCTTGTTCACGAACGCGATGCGCGGGACACGGTACTTCTCGGCCTGGCGCCAAACCGTCTCGGACTGCGGCTGCACGCCACTTACCGCGCAGAAGATCGCCACCGCGCCGTCGAGCACGCGCAGGCTTCGCTCGACCTCGGCAGTGAAGTCCACATGGCCCGGCGTGTCGATGATGTTGACGCGATGCCCTTTCCAGATCGCGGTCGTCGCGGCGGAGGTGATGGTGATCCCCCGTTCTTGCTCTTGGAGCATCCAGTCCATCGTCGCCTGACCGTCATGGACCTCGCCCATCTTGTGGTTCCTGCCCGTGAAGAAGAGGATCCGTTCGGTGACCGTTGTCTTGCCGGCGTCGATGTGCGCCATCACGCCGATGTTGCGTATCTTCTTGATGTCGAATGTCCTCGTCATGCGTCATTCCTCCGCGCTGCGATCATGTTGAAGCCATCAGCCGGACTGAATCCCCCGGCCTCAATGCGGTCACCACAAACATCACAAGACCGAAAGGTCGGGGGGGTCAATCGGGATACATCCGATGGCTAGCTGCCAATGATAACGGATTCCCCCTCGAATGCAAGCCGGTGCGCTATCCTCCGCCAGCGACAGGGAGCAGATAGACGAGGATGGCGACGTAGTGGCAGGCGCTCCCGGCCAGCACGAACAGGTGCCAGATCGCGTGGTTGTAGGGCAGGCGCTTCCAGGCGAAGAAGATGAGCCCCAGGGAGTAGGCTAGCCCCCCGGCAAGAACGAGCGCCAAGCCTCCGGGCGGGATCCGGGCGAGCAGCTCGCGCGACGCCACGACAACGAGCCATCCCATGAAGAGGTAAGTCAGCGGCGAGAGGATCCGGAATCGTCCGATGAGGAAGATGCTCCTCACGAGGCCGAGCAGCGCCAGACCCCAGATGACCGGTAGGAGGACGTGCGCCAAGGGACCCGGGATGCCAACGATGAGAAACGGCGTATAGGTCCCCGCAATCAGAAGGTAGATCGAACCGTGATCGAGGATCCGGAACACGAAGCGGGCCCGGGGGCGACGCGCGCTGTGATAGAGTGTCGATGCGAGGTGCAGAAGGACAAGGGTCGTCCCATAGACGGCGAAACTGAAGATCGGCCCGGGGGCGACGCCGCGCTGCGCCGCACGCGTGATGAGCAATCCGAGGCCGACCAGGCTCAGGCCGGTTCCGATCCCATGCGAGACGGCGTTCGCGATCTCTTCGCGGGGGGTGTACTGGACCAACCGTTCGCGGAGAGCCGCATCATCGAGCCAAGCCATGCCTTCCTCCTTCCCCGCGCCATGGTACCCGAAGTCTGGCAGGGCCGCGCCGCCACCCGCTCACCACGTCCCGGTCCGGGGTCCCTAGGTTGACAACCAAGACACTCGGTGGTATCAAAAGGGAAAGGCTGAATGGGAGAGCAGTGGTGACAAGGGGTCGAGACACAGAGGCGACCGCCCGAGGCGACAAGCCGAGGCGGGACAGTGTGCTTCGGGCCGACGAGGCCGTCGGACCATCGTCCGAGCGCCAGCAGCTCGGTCCGGACACGTTCAGCCAGGCGATGATCCAGAGCCTTCCCGGATTCTTCGTGGCGATCGGTGCCGACGGGAAGACGCGCCTCATGAACGACACCATGCTTCGCGCCCTTGGCTATTCCGCGGAGGAGGTCGCCGGCAAGGACTACCTGACCACCTTCGTGCCGAAGGAGGATCGAGCGTCCCTGGCCAGAGTCTTCGAACAGCTCTCCCAGTCCGAAAAGACCACCTGGAGTCGGAACCGTATCCTCACCAAGGACGGAGCGACCATCGATGTCGAGTGGCGCGGACGCGCGTACTTCACCCCCGTGGGCACGTTCAACGGCTTCTACGGTGTGGGGATCGATATCAGCGACCGCCTCCGCGCGGAGAACGCGCTCAAGGAAAGCGAAGCCAGATATCGCAGCATCTTCGAGTCGACCATCGACGCGATCCTCGTTTTCGATCTCGACGGGACGATCGTCGAGGCAAACCCGAGCGCCTACGAGATGTACGGATATGAGGAAGGTGAACTGATCGGCCTTCCCGCCGAGACGATCATCCACCCCGACTACTTCCACGGGTTCACCAACTTCCGGCGGGCCATCGACAACGGAGAGCTCTTCGTGTCGCGATCGGTGAACCTGCGCAAGGATGGGTCGCCGTTCGACGTGGAGGTCCACGGCGCCCAGTTCAGCTACCGCGATCGACCCCACCTCTTGACCGTCGTCCGCGACATCGAGGAGCGGGTGAAGGCCGAACGGGCCCTGGAGGTGGCGCGGCGAAAGGTGGAGCGTCTCCACGAGGTGGCCCGCGCACTGGAGGCCTGCGAGATCGAGCGCAACATCTATCAGACGACGGTCCAGGCGTCCGAGGAGATCCTCGACTTCGCGTTCTGCTCGCTCGACATCGTCGTGGACGACGAACTCGTGGTCGTGGCGACCTCGAGCGAGCTGCCGACCGGGGCCAGCCGCGGTACCCCGCTCTCCGAGGGCGGCCTCGCGGCCAAGTGCTTCAACACGCGGAAGACCATCATCTTCGGCTCCATCGCCGATGTGCCGGACGCACGGCCAACCGGGTCGGGATTCCAGTCCGGCATCAGCGCACCGATCGGCGAGTTCGGCGTCTTCCAGGTCGCCTCCCCGGAGCGGGACGCGTTCTCCGAGGAGGACGTCCGCCTTCTCGAGCTGCTTCTGGGACACGCCGCCGAGGCGATCAAGCGGATCCGCCTGCAGAACGAGCTCAAGGAGCAGGCGATCCGCGACCCACTGACCGGCGTCTACAATCGGCGCTACTTCAACCAGGTGATCGCCCAGGAGGAGAGCCGCGCGATGCGCTACGATCATCCCATCACCTTCTTGATGATCGACGTCGACCGGTTCAAGGAGATCAATGATCGCTTCGGTCACCAGACCGGAGATCGGGTGCTTCAGGCGGTCGCCGCACTTCTCGCCAAGGAAACCCGGGAAGCGGACCTCGTGGTGAGATATGGAGGCGACGAGTTCTTGATCGTCCTCCCGGAGACCGACGGGAGGACCGCCGCCCTGCGCCATCGGATCGAGACAGCGATCTCCGTCTCCAACGGGTCAGGGGATCTGCTGCCGTTCCCGGTCACCCTGTCGATCGGCAGCGCCCACTGGCAGCCCGATGCGGATCGCCCGCTCGAGGCGGTCCTCGCCGAAGCCGACGCCCGCATGTACGAGCGCAAGCGACGGGCCAACGACGGCTAGGCCTGCGGCGCGGACGGCAGAAATTCCCCTTCTGATACGGACAAACGCGCACGGCACGTTGACACGTCCGGCGGACGCCCGCATGATATGAGAGCACGGTGCGGCCCGCATCTTCGAGGCGCGAGCCGGACGCTCGCAGCGTATCCCAGCAAAGGAGGGTGATCGGGATGGATCAGCTGCCCCGGCTGGTCAGTCTGGAGGATTACGAACGCTTCATCGGAAGCGAAGCGGTGGAACGCATCCAGTGGAAGGCCAGGCCGCTGCGCGACATGCACGTCGCCTACATCAACTCCACCTACTACGGCGGCGGTGTGGCCGAACTGCTCTCCTCCCTCACGCTCCTCATGAACAGCGTGGGCGTGAAGACGGGCTGGCGTGTGATCCAGGGCTCTCCGGACTTCTTCAGCGTGACGAAAAAGATGCACAACGCGCTGCAGGGCGGCACGATCAACCTGACCGACCGCAAGAAGCAGATCTACGAAGAAGTGATCTTCGAGAACGTCATCCGAAATCACCTGCCCCACGACATCGTCATCATCAGTGACCCGCAACCGTTGGGGATGATCAACCACTACAAGAAGAAGGGGCCGTGGATCTGGCGGTGCCACGTTGACCTCACCAAGCCGAACCCGGATGTCTGGCGGTACCTCGCGCCGTCCATCGAACGCTACGACGCGGTGGTGCTGAGCATTCCCGAGTACAAGCAGGACCTGAAGACACCGCAGGTCTTCATGATGCCGGCGATCGATCCATTCGTGGTCAAGAACCGGGAGTTCAGCGACGAGGAGGTCGACGAGCGGTTGGCCCGGCACGATATCCCGACCGACCTGCCGCTCGTGGTGCAGATTTCGCGTTTTGACCGCTGGAAGGATCCCGAGGGCGTGATCAAAGCGTTCAGGGAGGCCCGCAAGGACGTGGACGCCACGCTCGTCCTTCTGGGAAACGTGGCCACCGACGACCCCGAAGGCGAACAGGTCTACCACTCGTTGCTCGATGAACGGGAGGAACGGATCCTCATCCTGAGCCGTGAGGACACCGCCCTGGTCAACGCGCTGCAGCGCCGTGCTTCCGTGGTCCTTCAGAAGTCGCTGCGCGAAGGGTTCGGACTGACCGTGGCCGAGGCCATGTGGAAGGGGACTCCGGTCATCGGCGGGAACGTCGGCGGGATCCGCCATCAGATCGAAGACGGGGTGAACGGCTTCCTCGTCTCTTCGGTCAAGGAGGCCGCCGCGCGAATCGTGCAGCTCCTGAAGGACGACGACCTGCGAGAGGAGATGGGCCGGGCCGCGCGCAAGACCGTGCAGGAGAGGTTCCTGCTCTCGCGCTACCTCGAGCAATACCTCGATCTGTTCAACTCGTTCGAGACCAAGTACACTCTCCGCAAGTCGAGTCCGGTCCCTCAGGCGTAGGTCGATACCGGACCGCCGCGGACGATGACACCCGAACGCGAGCCGCCGATCGAATCACCCGAGCGGTTCAGCCCGTCGCTGCGTGTTCAGGGCGTCGAGTTGACAGTGTTCCTGTTCCTCGTTGTCCCGTCGCTCGCACTCTCGTTCTTCGCGCCAGTCGGGACGGACGGCTTTGTCCTCACCGCCGTGGCCACCCTCCTGCGGGACCTCGCGCTGGTCGGACTGATCCTCTTCTTCCTGTGGCGCAACCGCGAGCCACTGACGACCATCCGCTGGACTGGACGGGGACTCCACCGGGAGCTCATCCTGGGAATCGTCCTGTTCGTGCCCGTCTTCTTCGGTGCGATCCTCCTTGACAGCCTGCTTCGCTCCGCCGGACTGTCGTCGCCGCCGAGCTCACTTCCCGAGGGGCTCGTGCCCAGCGGTCCCGGACAGATCGCGCTTGCCGTTCTCCTGTTGTGCGTCGTTGCGCTCTCCGAGGAAACCATCTTCCGGGGATACATCCTCCAGCGATCTCACGCGATCACGGGCAGTCGCGGGTTCGCTGTGCTCGTCTCCACACTGATCTTCGCGATCGGGCACGGCTACGAGGGCGCGGTCGGCATTCTCACAGTCGGCGCGCTGGGCGTGGTCTACGCCAGCGTCGCGCTGTGGCGCAAGAGCCTCGTCGCACCGATGGTCATGCACCTCTTGCAGGACCTTCTGGTCATTGTCATCTTGCCGTCCGCCGGATGGCGCTGAATCCCTCTACGGGGTGCAGGGCGGAGCGGCCGACGCCTCCGAGTACGGTGACTGGTCGATCCGCTGAAAGTCGCTCCACTGGTAGCCCTGGGCCTCCAGTCGCGCGATGATCTTCGCGAGCGTCGCCTCGGGCAGCGTCGGTGTGCGGCTCAAGATCCATCCGTACCGGTAGCTCGGGTGCCCGACGACCGCGTACCGGTAGTCGGGATCGAGGTCGATCACCCAGTAGTCCCCCGGGAACAGCCACCAACCAAACAGCGAGACGAAGGACACCTTGAGCTTCATCGGCTCCCCGGGATCCGGTGCCCACGCCCGGCCGATGGCGCGCTGCGCCACGCCATCTTCGGTGATGCAGGTATTCAGGACCTCGATCTGGCCGTTGTCCAGCAGCCTGTACTGGGCGGTCGTTCCACTCACGCAGGCGCGTTCGAAGGTCGTCGGGATGTGCGCAATCGTGTACCACAATCCCATATAGCGGGTCACATCGAGTTGGTCGACCACCGTCGGTGCCGCCTTGCCGCCCCATCCCGCCCCGATCAGCATGATGCAAAGCCCCATCAAGATCGCTCGCCTCCTCACCGACATCGGATGCCTCCTTCGCGCCATCGTTTGCTCCAGTCTAGCGCACGAGGGGCATCCGAAAAAGGCGCGACGAATTCCGGCCCCGAGGACTCGTTGATATGATGACAGCGACTGCGATGATCGTCCCCGGGCTCTCGATGGAGGGATCACCATGCTTGACGAGTTGGGATTCGGCACGTTCTTGAAGGAGCAGGACCTCTTGCAGGCACAGATCGACGAGAGCCTCGCCACCGTGAGGGACCTGCACGCGTTCCTCGCCGGACGTCCACCGGGGAAGGGAATCGAAACGGTCACCGGGGAGGACCTCCGGGCCTTCTCACGGCGGCTCATCGCGCAAGGGCGTAACACACCGGAGGCCTATCACGCCCTGCTTCGGTACGGTCGTTTCTCCGGCAACCACCGGCTGACCATCCACGCGATCGAGTTCCTTGACGGGGCTGAGGTGCTGGAGCGGCTCTATCAGAAGGTCGGAGCCGCAATCGGTGACGCGAAACGCGACGAGGTATTCAAAGGATTGACCCCTCCGCCCCTCGGCACGCCGCTCCCGGAGCGTCCGGCGCTGACCCAAGCCTTCCTGGAGCGACTGGAGGAGCGTGTGGACCGCTCGGTTTGGACCAGACTCCTCGCGGGCGGGCTCCGGGATCTCAAGGAGGCGTGGTACGCCGATGCGAGGGAGCTCTTCCTGTTATCGGACAACCTCGACGACTACCTGGACCGCAAAGGCCAAGCGTTTCTCGCCGAGCTCCGCGCGATCAAGGAAGCGGGCGGCCTCTATTTCACGCAGGAAGTGACCGACGCAGTCATCGACTTCGTCGCGCGCCAACCGGAGATCCGTCAAGGCGTTCGGCATGGCGATATCCTCTACGAGACGAAGATCCCGTACATGACCACAGCGTATCTCGAGGCCGAAGACGATCGGGACAAGCGCTACGCTGCCTGCCACTGTCCCTGGGTTCGGGAGTCGCTGCGCTCCGGCGACGTGTCGGTCTCCCCAGACTTCTGCTTGTGCAGCGCCGGCTTCCACAAGAAGCCGTGGGAGGTGCTGTTCGGCACTCCGCTCAATGCGGACGTACTCGAGTCCGTGTTGAAAGGGGATCTGCGCTGCCGGTTCGCGATCCACCTGCCCTCGTGGGCGCTGGCGCCGCAGCGGTGAAAGGCCCGCGGATGAGACCCGTGCCCGCCCGGCTCGGCCGGTGTCGCGGTCCCCATCGCCGGGCGGGACGCCGGAGACCGAGCGCATGCGCGCCTGTCCTTGACAGGCTGAACCTCGGCGATACACTTCGGGAACTTTTGCCGGCCGGTGTTGCCCGGCGGCATCTTGAGGAGGGGGTACGATGCGCGCTTTGAGGAGTTGGGCGGCCGACGCGGAACGCTGGTACGCGGCGAACGGTTTGGCGAATCTCGTGATGGGAACCTCCTCGGTCCTCGTCCCGCTGATGCTTGCCCGCGTGCTCAACAACTCCGTGGCCGAACTCGGCGTGCTGTCGAGCATCGTGAGCGTGGTCGGAGTGGTCGGAAGCCTTGTCTGGGGCCGCCTCTCCGATGCGGCATCCCACCGCAAGCCGTTCATGGTCGCCGGCTTCGCCGGTGTGAGCCTCGGCTTCGCGGGAATCGCCTTCGCGCCGACGTTTACGATCCTCCTCGTCCTGAACATGGTCTTGAACTTCTTCTGGGTCGCCAACGCCGCGGTGAACGTCTTGGTCACGATCGAGAACCAGGATCAGCACCACTGGGAGCGGCGCATCGGACACCTGAATCAGGTCGGAGCCATCGGATGGGTCACCGGGCTCATCTTCGGGAGCATCGCCCTCGCAGTGGCCAGCCGATTCATCGCCGAGGCGTTGGCGATCCGTATCCTGTTCGGCGTCCTCGCCCTCGGTGCGGCGGGAGCGAGCCTGCTCGCCGCCCGGCTCGTTCCCCACACGGCCCCGCGGTTCACTGAGCGGCGCTTCCGAGGCGCGGTCCTCGCCCTCGGCAACTTCCTGTTCGAGCGCGGGCGGTTCGGCCCTCACCACCTCTACCACTTGCTCCGACCGAGCCGCCTGCCGTCGCTCCTGTGGGGCCAGGGCGGCCTGCGCACCGGGACCAAGCGCTTCCTATTCGCGACGCTTCTGGCGTTCACGGCGATCGGGTTCTTCGGGGTCCCGTTGCCGCTGCTCTTGGTGCAGCGGTTCGCGTTCACTTCGTCCACCGTGTTTCTGTACTTCGTCGTCTTGAACACCGGCGTGGTCCTGGCCTACCCGTTCGCCTCCCGCCGGATCAAGCGGTTGGGAAACCGATCCGTCCAGATGGGCGCGCTTGGCGCCCGCCTCCTGCTCTTCCTCGCCGCGGCGGTCTTCCTGTCGGTCTCGAGCGCGGTCCCTCCGGCGTGGATTCTGGTCCCCTACTTCCTTGGGATCGGGATCAGCTGGTCGTTCTTCCAGTTGTCCGGCGTTGCGCTCGCCTCGCGGTTGGCCCGCCCCGAGAACCGCGGGCAGACCCTCGGCTTGTACAACGCCATCGCCGGCATGGGGACCATCCTCGCGGGGGTAGCAAGCGGGTACCTCGCGGCACGCATCGGGTACCAGGTCACGTTCGTCGCAGCGGCCGTCCTGCTGATCGCGGCCTTGCTCGTCCTGCGCTGGCTCCCTGCGCCGGCTGACACGCAAAGGGAGGAGGTCCGCACCCCGCAGTCGAGGCGCTCCCAGGAGCACGGCGCGCTCGTGCGGGACGGTTCGCCTCAACCGAAAGCCGTATCGTCGTAGAAGCCGGTCTAGAGTCGGGAGTCGAGAGTCCGCCGCCGATCCGCGTCATCCGGCAAGACAGCAGTGGCAAGTGCGAACGGGCAGGTCCAAGCAGCCCGCGCAGGGTCACCGTCTCGTCTAGCGGCAGCCGCAAGGTGCGAAGCGGTCCGTTCGACCTCGACCGCGCCTCTGCATCGAAAAGGGGATGCAGCAGGCCAACGCGTCTCGGCGCTCAGCGCCCAGAAAACGCTTGGCACCGGTGCACACCTCGCAGGCGCCTGCCTCGGGCATGTGACTCCCGACCCGCGACTCACGACGCATGACCGGGCAGCCCACGCTGGCCTACAGTTCGACCAGACGGGGGATCATCGTCTTCGTGTCGAGAAGGACCGCCGTCGCCCGGCCGGTGAGCCAGCCGCCGGCCTCCCCAGGATTGATGACGACGGGCGGACCCTCGCGCAGGTCGATCTCGTGGGTATGCCCATACACGATCAGGTCATACGTCCCGCTTCTCACGAGGGCATCGATCGCCTTCGGCTCGTGCATGAGGATCGTGCGCACGCCGTCGAGCGTCAGCTCGTGAACATCGGGGTAGATCGCACCGATCTTCTCGAAGCGCTTCGTGAGGAAGAGCCGGTCTCCGTCATTGTTGCCGAACACGCCGACCAGGCGCGCTTCGAGCTTGCCGAACTCGCGCGCGGTGATCGCCGAAATGAAGTCCCCGGCGTGCAAGACAAGCGCCACGCGAGCGTCGTTGAACACCTGGACCGCGCGGGCGATCTTCCCCAGATTCTCGTGCGTGTCGGAAAGGATGCCGAGCATCATGTCGCACCGTTCCCCTGCCCCGCCAGCCTTTCTCGGACCCGCTCCGCGATCTCTGCGAACGCCTTGGCAACCGGCGAGTCCGGGGACTCGATCACGATCGGGCGTCCGGCGTCGGCTCCTTCGCGCACCTTCGGATCGATCGGGATGCGGCCAAGAAACCCCACGCCCAGCTGGGCGGCTTCGCGCTGGCCCCCGCCGGAGCCGAACAGGTCGATCGACTCGTTGCAGTGCGGACAAACGAGCCCCGACATGTTCTCCACGATCTCGATGTCCTTGACCTCCATCTTCTTGGCCATATTGGCCGCCCGTCGGGCGTCGATCAGCGCGACCTCCTGCGGCGTCGTGACCACGAGCGCCATCTGCGGTTGCGTCCGCTGAACGATCGTCAACACCTCGTCACCGGTCCCCGGGGGTAGATCGGTGATCAGGAGATCAAGGTCTCCCCACCGGGTCTCTCCGAGGAGCTGATCCAGCGCTTTGGATCGCAACGGGCCGCGCCAGATGATCGGAACGCCCTGCGGCACCATGGATGCCAGAGAGACGATCCACACGCCATCCTTCTCGTGCGGCACAAGATGCCCGTCCTCGGATCGTGCCGATTCCGCGATCCCCGCCATTTGCGGGACGTTCGGTCCGGTCAGGTCGGCGTCCAGGAGCCCGACCCGAACGCCGCGCCGAGCCAGCGCGTACGCCAGATTGACGGCGACGGTCGTCTTCCCAACACCGCCCTTGCCGCTGAAGACCACCATCCGATGGGGAATCTGCTTGATCGCCCGGGTGATCTCGTCACCGGGTGTCGCTCCCGCCACGCGAGGCCTCTCCGCCTTGTTCTCAGTCATCATTTCGCTCCCCAAAGATCGCGGTCCCGATTCGGACCAGCGTGGCTCCCTCCTCGATCGCCACGCGATACGAACCGCTCATTCCCATCGACAGGGTCCTCATCCGGACGCGCGGGAGCCGCAAGCGGCCGAGCCGATCGAAGAGCCGCCTCGTCTCCGCGAAGGCGGGTCGCAGCGCCTCCGGATCCTCGGAAAACGGACCCATCGTCATCAAGCCATCCACACGCAGCCGCGACAACGGCACGATCGCTCGAATCAGCCGCTCGACCTCACGGGGAGACACGCCGGACTTCTGTTCTTCTTGCGCGCTGTTGACTTCGACGAGAACCGGCATCTCGCGGCCGATCCGGCCGCATTCGTCATGGATCCGTTCCGCCAGCGCGAGGGAATCGACCGTCTCGATCATATCAAAGATAGCGACGGCCTTGCGGACCTTGTTCTTCTGCAGGTGTCCGATGAGGTGCCAACTTGCCAGCCGCCCGATCGCCTTGTGGGCTCGCTGCGCCTCCTGCACGTAGTTCTCCCCGACCAGTGCAACCCCAGCCTTGATCGCCTCCATGATCGCGTCGGGGCCGTGTCCCTTCGCCGCGGCGAGGAGCTCGACCTCCGGAGGGATCTGCCGACGAAGTCTGGCGATGTTCTCTGCGATCGTCTCGGCACTCATCGCCCTCATTATGACGCAGCCCGCGGGAAGGTTCGAGCCCCAAGAAGCAGTCGAGCGTCCCGAGTCGAGAGTCGAGAACAGCAGTGACAGGTGTGGATCGCAGCCCTTTCGCGACCTTCGTGTTCTTCGTGGTGAGCGATGTTTGGATCGATGGGCCGTCCCCTGCGGAATCCAAGCAGTGGCCACGAAGAATGGCGGGACGCCCACAAAGAGAAGAACCGAGAATGTCTTGATGTAGAAGCCTTCGGACACCAAGCCCGACGCGACGAGACCATGAATCCACGTAGCGTCGCGGTTTATCCGCGACGTTGGCGGGCCGTCATCCCCCACGTTGGGTGCGGTGCATCCCCAGCGTTGGCAGCACACCACGCAGGGCGGTTCCCGAATCGCGCCGCTTCGTGACCTTCGTGTTCTTCGTGGTGAGCGATGTTTGGATCGATGGGCCGTCCCCTGCGGGACCGAAGCAGTGACTAGGAGGAATGGCGCGACGCCCACGAAGAGAAGAACCGA
>Ga0068714_10003792_pt1 | contig 17495 bp, 12 predicted proteins | sample MTBNYHSulfiMetaG_FD_62988 | JGI IMG/M metagenome (GOLD analysis project Ga0068714, IMG submission 62988) | Enrichment culture microbial communities from rom New York Harbor, USA that are MTBE-degrading - MTBE-NYH (New York Harbor Sulfidogenic)... | ecosystem: Environmental > Aquatic > Marine >...
TCATCCCCTCGCCCAACATGCCCACTGCCGAAACGGCCGTCGTCTATCCGGGCCAGGTTCTTCTCGAGGGGACGAACATCTCGGAGGGAAGGGGAACGACCCGGCCTTTCGAGCAATTCGGCGCGCCTTGGATCGACGGCTTTGAACTGACGCGGCGGCTCAACGGTCTTCGCCTTCCAGGCGTGGTTTTCCGCGAGGTCTGGTTCACGCCGACCTTTTCAAAATATGAAGGCCGGCGCTGCGGCGGCTGCCAAATTCATGTGACCGATCGGAACGCCTTCCGCGCCGTAAGGACCACATTGCACATTTTGAACATCGTCAAAGAAATGCGGCCCGACGAATTTCGCTTCCACGCGGACTATTTCGACCGGGCGGCGGGGACGGACATTGTCCGCCGGGGCCTGGAGCGCAACGAACATCCCGACGCGATCCTGACTCGGCTCGAGCCGGGATTGCGGGAATTCAACGCCCGGAGGCAGGCGTATCTTCTTTATGGAAAATGACGGCTCCCTGAGGCGACGCTCCGAGAATCGGCCTTTTCTATTTGCCTTTTTTCTTTTTGCCCCCCTTTTCCGCTTTGCTCTTCCGCTTCATGTCCATGCTGTGAGCGCGCTTGTACGTCTGGATGTCCTTGAACCGGCCCTTGCTGTCGCGCACGGCGTACAGCTTCGTGCCCTTTGAGCTTCGGTGGGTCGTGCGTTTCATCGGCATGATCGCCCTCCTTTACTGAATGACTTTTCTTAATTATTATACCAGCCCCAACGTGTTTCGTCACGGAATTTTGCCGGATTTCCGCCGGCCGCCCTTCCGAACACCGGGAAGCCTTATGTCCATCACCTTCAGTTCACAGAGGTTTTATGCTTCTTACGGAGGGTCGGCTCTTGGGTGTGTTCGACGGCCGGAGAGGTCAGCGGGCCCGGGTCACCTTCCGGAGAGGAAGAGGCATTTCATCAGGACAACGTGGCCATCCGGAAGGTCGAGGTTTTCAGACAGCATTCCCGGATTTTGTTTCCGGGAGGATCAACGGGGGATTTGTGTTTGTCTATCGTCCGCAGAGTGCTAAAATCCTTAGAAGAGGAGCCATGGATACGCCGGCCGGAGAAATGAAGAAGGCGGCGGCCTTCTCCGTGGCGGCCGCATTGTGTTTGTGCGGTCTCAAACTCGTCGTCGGGCTTTTGAGCGGCAGTCTGGGCATCCTCGCCGAGGCTGCCCATTCCGGGCTCGACCTGGTGGCCGCGGTCATCACCCTGATGGCCGTTCATTTCGCCCTCAAACCGGCCGACCAGGATCATCCATATGGACACGGCAAAATCGAAAACTTTTCGGCGCTGGTCGAGACGGGGCTCCTGTTTTTGACGTGCGCTTGGATCATCTATGAGGCCGTTCATCGGCTCTTCTTCGAAGCCAAAGCCGTACAGCCCAGCCTCTGGGCCTTCCTGGTCATGGCCGTGTCCATCGCCGTCGACGTCAACCGCTCCCGAATCCTCCGCCGGGTGGCGCACAAGCACCACAGCCAGGCGCTCGAAGCCGATGCGCTCCATTTTTCCACTGACATCTGGAGCTCGTCCGTGGTCGTCCTCGGACTGGCCCTCGTTTGGCTGGGCCGGAATGTCCTGCCCGGGGCGTCATCTCTCCTGGACAAAGCCGACTCCGTGGCCGCTCTGGCTGTGGCTTTTCTCGTCCTCTTCGTTTCCTACAAACTGGGGAAGAGAACGGTCGATGTCCTCCTCGACCGCGCCCCCGAAGGCCTCGCCCGGGAATTCAGGGAGGTCGCCGGACGCGTGGAGGGAGTGATGAATGTCGGCCGAGTCCGTGTCCGGCGGTCCGGGCCGCGGGTTTTTGTGGACATCGGCCTGGATGTCGACCGCTACCTGTCCGTGGAGAACATTCGGAATATCGCTCAGGCCGTCGAGGCCGAGATCGAGCGCCTCTCGCCCGGCGCCGATGTCGTCGTCCAGGCCAATCCTCAGGTCGTCGAGGAGGAAAACCGGATCATGCGCATCCGAGGCGTGGCCTTCAGGAACGGGGCGGCCGTGCACAACATTCATCTTTGCGAAGAGGGGGACGAGATTGCCGTCGCCCTGCACTTGGAAGTGGACGACGACCTCACTCTTGAACAGGCCCACGACACGGCCAGCCGAGTCGAACGGGACCTGCGGAAGGAGATTCCGGACATCGCTAGGATCGACATTCACATCGAATCGCGGGCGACGGAGGCCGCGGAGGAAAAGGACGTCACGGCCGAGGAAACCTCCCTGGTGAACCTCATCCGCGCCACCGCCGACCGCGTCGCCGGCAGGGCGTGCTGCCGGGAAATCACTCTCCGCCGACGGGGACAGCGCCATTCCGTTTCGCTGAGATGCGCCCTCGACCGGGCCCTGTCCATCCACCAGGCTCATGACCTGACGACGCGCATCGAGGAAGAGCTGAAGAGCGCCGTTCCCTCACTGGATCGGGTTCTGGTCCATGCCGAGCCCGATTCTCCCTGACCGTCCCCGGCGGTCGCGGCCGTCCGCTTGTTGGGGGCTGCGATCTCCAGTCTTGCTTCCCCTGGGGAGTTTGAATCCCCGCCCGGATTCCCATAGAATAGTCTTTCTTCGGCGGAGAGCCGCCGTTCGGCAAGGCTAAGAGGAGAGAGAGCGCCATGGCCGATAAAGAAAACAAAAAAGCGCATTTCGCCCTGTCCAACCCGGTGTCCGTGATCCTGAACAAGGATCCCCGGGATTTCCGGCGCTCCGATCTGCTGAGGGTCGTTCGTGAAAAAGAAATCGAGCGCCTCACCTTCCATTACACGGCTTTGGACGGCAAGCTTAAGGAATTGAAGCTTCCCGCCTCTGATGCGGGGCAGGTCGAGAGTCTCCTGGCCGAGGGCGAGCGCGTGGACGGCTCTTCGCTCTTCAAAGGCTTGGTGGACATGGGCCTTTCGGACCTGTATGTCGTGCCCGTTTACAAATCCGCATTTTTCAGCCCTTTCGACGACCGCTCCCTGGATTTCGTCTGCCGCTACTTGACCGGGGACGGGGAACCGGCGCCCTTCGCCCTGGACAATATTCTGTCCAAGGCTGCCGGCCTGTTCCGCAGCCAAACGGGGCTGGATCTCCATGCCTTGGGAGAACTCGAGTTTTTTGTCCTGAGCGACGGGGGAATGAATGCCTACTCCGCGGCCAGACAACGCGGTTATCACGGATCGGGCCCCTTCGTCAAAAGCGGTCCGTTTCTCAACGAAACGCTGCGTCACATCTCCGTGATCACGGGCTCCGTGAAATACGGTCACAGCGAAGTCGGCTATATCGAGAGCGTCCGCAGCGACATCGAGGAAATCAGGGGCAAGAGAGCCGAGCAGCTCGAAATCGAGTTTCAGCCGCGTCCGGTGGAGGATATGGGAGACGCCCTGGTTCTGGGGCGCTGGCTCATCCGAAACCTCGCCCACCGAAACGGTCTTGTGGTGACCTTCACGCCCAAGCTTGAGGAGGGCGTCGCCGGCAGCGGCCTCCATTTTCACCTCGAGCTCCTGAAAGACGGCCACAACATCATGATCGGGCCGGACGGCGCGTTGAGCGGGGAGGCGAAACGACTCATCGGCGGATTGTGTCATTATGCCGATTCTCTGACGGCCTTCGGCAACACGGTCAGCTCCGCTTACCTGAGGCTCGTCCCCAACCAGGAGGCGCCGACGCGCATCTGCTGGAGCGACCTCAACCGAAGCGCGATGATCCGCGTGCCCCTGGGTTGGTCGAAGGTCCGAAACCTGTCCTCCCGTATCAATCCCCCGGAGGAGACGAAATCCGGGGAGGGGAGCGGACGCCAGACCGTGGAGCTCCGCAGCCCGGACGGATCGGCCCTGATTCATCTCGTCCTGGCCGGGATCGTCATGGCCGGCGAGTGGGCCTTCAGGAAGGACCGCTCGCTTTTCCAGGACATCGACCCCCTGAAACTCGCCGAAAGCCTGTACGTCACGGGCAATATCTTCAAGGATCCCGACCTCCTGGCCCGGCTTCCGTCGCTGCCCTGTTCGTGCGTCGCGTCAAGCCGCCTCCTCGTCCAGAAGCGCAACCTCTACGAACGTGACGGCGTTTTTCCTCCCGGCGTCATCGATTACGTGGCCCGGATGCTGGCCGAGGAAAACGACGAGTTCATGAACGAAAAGCTGGCCGACCTTCCTTCGGACGACCGTCTCCATGAGACGCGGAGGATCATGCACAAGGACCTGCATCGTCATTAAAGGTCTTGGGGGATCATGACTCCCCGCGAACGATGGATGGCCGTGCTCGCCCGTCGCCGGCCCGACCGCACGCCCATGGATTACTGGGCGACCCCGGAAACGGACCGGAAACTCATGGCCCATCTCCGCTGCTCCACGCGGCGTCAGGCGCTGGAGAGTCTCGAGGTGGATTTCGTGGTCGCCGTCAGGCCCGACTATATCGGCCCGTCTCTCTCTCCCGATGAAGACGTGTTCGGCTGCCGCTGGCGGGACGTCGACTACGGCGGGGGGAGCTACCGGGAATGCGTCCATCACCCCCTGGCGGAATTCCGAACGGCCGAGGAAGCGGCGGGCGGTTATTCCTTCCCTCCGGCCGATTGGTGGGATTGCGCCCGGCTCGGTCGGCGGCTCCAAGGCCTGGAGGATTATCCTGTTCAGGCCGGCGGCTCAGAGCCCTTTCTGACCTACAAGAACCTCAGGGGGGAAGCCCGGGCTTTCATGGACCTGGTCGAAAATCCGGAGATGGCGGAGTCCTGCCTGGGAAAACTCGTCGACCTGGATTATGCGCTCACGGAACGGATCTTTGACGCCCTTCCGGGGCGCGTCCTTTTGACCTACGTCGCCGAGGACATGGGCGGCCAGGCGGGACTTTTGATCTCCCCGGAGCACATCCGCCGCTTTCTCATTCCCGGGATGAAGCGGATGATCGCTCTCACGCATCAGGCGGGAGCTTATGTGTTCCACCACAACGACGGCGACTGCCGGGCCGCGCTTCCGGATCTTGTGGCCGCCGGGATCGACATTCTCAATCCCGTCCAATGGAGAATTCCGGGAATGGACCGGGCCGCCCTGAAGCGGGATTTCGGGAGCCGTCTTGTTTTTCACGGCGGCATGGACAACCAGCGGACGCTTCCCTTCGGCTCGGTCGAGGACGTCAGGCAGGAGGTCGAGGACAACCTGCGCCTTTTGGGAGAGGGCGGAGGTTACATCCTCGCTCCCTGCCACAACATCCAGTCCCAGACCCCCCCGGAGAACATCGTGGCCATGTACCGCGCCGGGCGGGAGCTCGGCTAGCGCACCCGCCATTCATGGATGCCGGCCGAAAAATTCTTCCGGCAAGTGAACACCAACCGCAACCCCGTGGTGCGCACCGGGGAAAACGTCATGAGGTTGTATCTGTCCGCCTCCACGTCGTCGGGCGAGGCGTCGGAGACGGCCTTCCACGTCTTCCCGTCCAGATGAAGCACCCTCCAGGATTCCGGGACGCGGCATTCGCCCGTCCCCGAATCGTCGACCCAGTAAACCTCGACACCCGAGACCCGGACGGGAGAAGGGAAGATGTACTGGACCCATTCCCTGGTGCCCTTGTTGGGCCGCCAATGAAGATAGGGATAGGTCTTGTCGTCTGAAGAGAGCGGCTCGTATCGGTCGTTGAGGGCCCATGCCTCCCGGCCCCCGGAGGCCGAGGGTTCGGCGGCCGACGCGGGCGTAGGCCGGGGAAGCGGCCTCGCTTCCTTCGGCGCCCGTGGAAGCCAGATGGCCATCTCGCCGCGCCCGCGGTGAGCCCAGGAGAAATATGGGACGGCCGTGAACGCCGGGGAAGATTCGATGATCGTCCTTCCGTCGCGCCCGCGGCTGAGCGCCCGGGCCCGTCCGGTGAGGATGATGACGCCGCCCAGGAGTTCGTCCCTTTTCTGAGGCTCGAGCACGGCGTCCTCGGGAATCACCAGGTTGGATACGTATCCCGAGTTGTCCGCTCCTTCGGCGCAGTAGACGACCGGACCGCGTTCCAGGGCGATCCGTCCGGAATTCTCCCTGACCCGTTCGTGGGCCCGGATCCGTCGGACAGGCATGGGTAACTCGAGCTCGAGCCAGTCGCCCATGGCCCAGGTGCGATGGACCCGGACCCAGCCCTCGTCCGCATCGACCGGCACGGTCTGGCCGTTGACCTTCAGGCTCACTGCCGGCCGGAGCGCGTCCGCATAAGCATACAGATCGCCGGGAAAGGGACGGTTTCTCGCCCAGCCCGGAATGCGGACCGCGATTGTGAAGTGTGCAGCGGATTTAGAATCGACGAAAATATTCACCCCGCCCTCCCAGGGGTAGTCCGTTCTTTGAATGATTTCGATTTTCTGTTCGTTCGGCAACGTCACCGAAGCCCGGCTGTTCACATAGAGGTTGACGTACACGATACCGTCGCCCTGGGCATAGACGTATCCGGGCAGGGTGGGAAGAAGGCGCGCAATGTTGGCCGGGCAGCAGGCGCAGGAAAACCAGGAGCTGCGCTGATGCTGACCGAAGGACGCCAGGGGATTGGCATAGAAAAATCGATCTCCATCCAGGCTGACGCCGGACAGGATGCCGTTGAACAAAAGACGTTCCAGGACATCGAGGTAGGCCGCTTCGCCCGTCAGGAGGAACAGGCGATGGCTCCAGAGCGCCATGGCGATCGAGGCGCATGTTTCGCAGTAAGCCGTGGCGTTGGGCAAATGATCGTCGGGACCGAATCCTTCGATTTCCCCCGCGGCTCCGATGCCGCCGGTGACGTACATTTTCCTTGAGACGGCGTTTCGCCACAAGGTTTCCAGCGCGCTGCGATACGCCGGCCCGGCGCCGGTCAGAGCCGTCACGTCCGCCGCGGCGGCGTAGTAATAGGCCGCCCGGACGGCGTGGCCGACGGGATCAGTCTGTTCCGTCAACGTTATGTGGTCCTGGGCGTATTCGCCGAAAGAACCGCGGCCCTCAAAGCGGCCTCGCTCGTCGATGAAATGCCGGGCCAGGTCGAGATAGGAGCGGTTCCCAGTCAGGCCGTAGAGCTTGACGAGGCCGAGTTCAATTTCCTGATGTCCGGGCACTCCCCGGCTTTTTCCCGGGCCGAAGACCGAAGCCACCAGGCCGGCGTTTTTGAGGGCCACCTCCAGCAGGTCGCGCTTCCCCGTGGCCCGGAAGTGAGCCGCCGCGGCTTCGTAAAGATGGCCGGCGTTGTAGAGTTCATGGCCCCAGCGCAGGTTCGACCATCGTTCGGGAGAGTCAACCCACAGGACGAAAGGATTCTGCTGGAAAATCGTCCGGGCCGTATAGAGATATCCGTCCGGCTCTTGGGCGGCGGCGATCAGGGAGATCAAGTCGTCGATTTTTTTCTCCAACTCGGGATCGGGATGCGTTTCCAGAGAAGCGGAGGCGCCTTCGATGATCTTGAAGATGTCCGAGTCGTCGAAGGGATAACGGGTGTGGAACGTGCGTTCGACAGCCGATCCGGCCAGCAGAGCGGCGGCGGTCTCGAAGTTGCGGATGCGCCCCGTCTCTTCACACTGGCGGAGGGCGTGGGGGATGGTCACCCGGCGGTTCGTCTCCAGGCGGGGCGCCCAGAAACGGTCGGTGAAGGAGACATCCTTGAAAGGAACGGGCTTCAGCGCGTAATCGGGCTTCAGGGAATCCAGAAGTTCGACCTCGTAGACCAGAGTCGTTCCCGGAGAGATCACAAAGCGTTCTCCGCCGGGCTGCTCGAGCCCGTAAAAGCCCCGGGGCCCGTAGGCCAGAGAGGATGGGGCGATGACCACGCGTTTCTCCCCTTTTTTCATCGTCGCCAGGGCGTATTCCAGCGCGGGTGTCAGCGGCATTTCGTCGGGTCGATAAAGGAACGGCTCGGCGGGAGGGGTAGGGGAGGGCCGGCCGTCGTGGGCGCCGCTGTAGAACCTCCGGCCGGCGAGGGTCAAGCCGCTGTAAATCACCTTCAGGCGGTTGCCTTTTTGAGGATAGTCCCCTCCGCCGGATTTAAGGATCTGATACTTCAGGCCGCTCGGCGTCGTGACGGCCTGCGGCCAGTTGGCGGCGATGATCGCCGCTTCTCTTTTCTCCTTGGCGATCGCGGCCTCCAGAACGCGCCGCCTGGCATCTTTCAGAAGGGCCGGGAAGGATGTAGCGTCCGCTGTGAATGAAGCCGCCCGGGGTCCGGAGCGTACAATCTCAACCGATGCGATCACGTCGCCTTGGACGACGGATTTCACCACGTCCAGGCCTTCAACCACCCGGCCGAAAACGGTGTAATCCCCGTCGAGATAGGACCGATCGGCGAGGGTGATATAGAACTGGCTGCCGTTGGTGTGAGGGCCGGAATTGGCCATGCCCACGACTCCGGCCCGTTCATGGCCCAAGCCGGGATGGATTTCATTGGGGATTTCGTAGTTCGGGCCTTCGGCCGTCGTCCCCCCAGGTTTGCCGGCTTGGATGACATGGCCGGGCACGACGCGATGAAATTTCGTGCCGTCGAAAAACGGGCGGCTGGGAGGGAAGACGCCGTTGTCGATCGTTCCCTCGGCCAGACCGATGAAATTGGCGACGGTCAGCGGCGTTTTCTCATAGTCCAATTCCAGGACGATGACGCCTCGGTTGGTTAGGAGCCGGGCCAGGATCCTGTCTTCCGGTCCCGTCTGGCTTCCCGGCTGAAGGGGCAGGGCCAGGAGCAACGCCAGAAGGCTCGTGACGGCTTTGGCGGCCGGTTGTGACATGGTGTTCTCCGCTGTGATTATTTCCCATTGTGTCAGGGATCGGGAAGAAACGCAATCTCGGCCGCCCGCCGCCCGGGCTTCCGGAATCTGCCGATCCTCCGGTTGACTTTGTCGTCCGGACGGAGATAGGATTTTTTCGAACAGGATCATGGCCCCACTCAACTTCGCGGCTCTCGGTGAAATCATGCTCCGTCTGTCGCCTCCCGGCCGAGAACGGTTGTTCCAGACGCCTCAGCTACTGACGTGCTTCGGCGGCGCCGAGGCCAATGTGCTTGTCTCTCTGGCGGCCTTCGGTCATCGGACCCGGTTTGTCTCCTTCGTGCCGGACAACGCCCTGGGGAGCGCGGCCTTGGCCGAGCTGAGAAGGCGGGGCGTAGGCACGGATTTCGTCTTGATCGGCGGGGACAGGCTGGGCCTCTATTTCTCCGAGCCCGGCTCCTCGCAGAGACCGTCGCGGATTCTTTACGACCGCGAGCGTTCCGGTCTGGCCGAGGCCGGTCCCGGGGACGTCGACTGGGGCCGAGTTTTAAAGGACGTCGACTGGTTTCACGTCACGGGAATCACTCCCGCTCTCAGCCCCTCGTGCGCGGCGCTGACGGCGGAAGCCCTGCGCGCGGCGCGCGCCGCCGGGATCAAAGTCTCGCTCGACCTCAATCACCGAGCCAGGTTGTGGAGATACGGGAAATCGGCGCCCGAGATCATGAACGAGTTGGCGGCCATGGCCGATATCCTCATGGCCAACGAGATGGACTGCCGGAACGCCTTGGGCGTTTCTCTGGGGACGGATGACGCTGACGAACTGGATCAAGCGTCGGCAGAAAAAGCGACCGGCCGGGTCATGGATCGGTTCCCCGGACTCGAGGCCGTGACCGTCACCTTGAGGCGGAGTTTCAGCGCCGACCACAACGCCTGGTCCGCGGTTTTGAGAACTCGGGACGGCTTCCGGACGGGTCGGTCATACGACATCTTCCCCGTCACGGACCGCATCGGCTCGGGCGACGCTTTTGCCGCAGCGTTCCTTCACGGCTGGTGCAAGCCTTTCGGTCCCCAGAAAGCGCTGGACTTCGCCGTGGCCGCTTCCTGCCTCAAGCACACCGTCCCGGGTGATTTCAACCCGGTCACCGAGGCCGAGGCGATGGAACTTCTCGGGGGAGATGCTTTCGGCCGGATAAAAAGATAGGAATGAGGCCTGGAAGGAGCGGCGGTGGGAGAAAACCCCGTGAAAACCGCCGGAATTACGGGGCGGAGGCGCGGAACCCCGAGGCCGAGAATGCGTATTAAAGAAGGAGACATTTTCTTGGAGGTTGCCCATGGCGGAGAATCAGAAAACACGGTTCAACGTTTCCGGCGATGAGCTGGTCAACGCCGTAAAGAAAATCATCCACGAAGGAAACATCAGGCGCGTGCGTCTGCTCCAGGGCGAGAAACCCCTTATTGAAATCCCCCTGACCATCGGGGCTTCGGCGGCGGTCATCACCGTTTTGGCCGCACCCGTTCTCGCCGCCGTGGCGGTCATCGCCGCCCTGGTCACCGAATGCACCATCGAAGTGGAGAAAATCGGGGATTCGAAAACCGAGGGCGGTTCCGAGAAGCACTGAAAATTCTCGCTTCGGGACTTGATTTTCTCACGCCGAAAGGTGTATAAAGAATCAAACCTTGTTTTGCTGGCTGGGCAAGGACAAAACATTTCTTAATCCCCCTTATAGCTTGATTTTCCCCTAAACAGCCAGCGCCTTCCTAACCCTTCCGGCGCTTTACGCCGAGCGTCGTTTTCTGTACACTTTGGCGCTTCCGGTTGGTTCTTCGTTCGGCCGACCGGGACGGAGGATGATGTGAAGCCTGCCATCTCCGGCCGCCGGGATTCCGCGTCGGGATTTTTCCGACGGGACTTCCTCATTGCTCTGCTGGGGTATTTTTTTCTTTTCATGAGCATGACCCTGTTTTTCATCTTTCCTCTCTTCTTGGGCCGGTTCGGCGCCTCCCAGAGCCGGGTGGGATTCATCATGGGCATCCACAGCCTGATGGCCATCATCGTCCGGCCGTTTTTCGGCCCGATGATCGACCGGAAGGGAGGAAGGAAAATATCCCTCCTTGGTCTGGGACTGCTTTTGGCGGCTATGCCGTTTTTCCACTTCGTGAGGGACGCCGGTTTTCTCCCCTTCCTCCTCCGGGCGTTGACCGGCCTTGGCTGGGGGATCAGCATGACCGCCACGATCACCATCTGCTCCGACCTGGCGCCTCTCGACCGCATGGCGCATTCCATCGGCGTCATCGGTGCGTCCGGGCTGGTGGCCAGCGCCGTGGGACCGATGCTCGCCGAAGAGATCGCCCGCTCCCTCGGGTTCGGCTGGCTTTTTAACGCCGGCATCGGTTTTATCGTCCTGGCCTTCCTGTGCCTTCTGATCGTCCGCGAAGTGCCGCGCCCGGAGAGAAACGGACGTTCGCCGCGAGAGAAAACGTTCGCCGGCTTGGCTCCGGCTTTGATCTTCCTCATCGCTCTCATGCCTGTCGTCCATGGAGCGGTCCGCAGCTCGGTCATCTATTTCATCGCCCTCTTCGGCAAATCCCTCCCTCTCGAGCGCATCGGTCCTTTTTTTTTCGCTTTCTCCACGGCGGCCATCCTCACCCGTCTCGGCGGCGGAGACCTCTCCGATCGTTTCGGACGGAAAAGGATCATCCTGCCCGCGGCTCTCGTCATCGGCCTCAATCTCTTCGGCCTGTCCCTGGTCAGGAGTTTCTGGCCCTTCGTGATTTCGGGATTTGTGGCCGGACTGGGACAGGGATTGATTTTTCCGGCCTTGAGCACCTACCTTATAGACATCATCGGCCGGGAGCGCAAAGGATTCGCCCTGAGCCTCTATCTGTCTCTCTTCGACGTGGGCATGGCGGTGGGCGCGCCTTTTTTCGGATGGATTTCCGACCTGTGGGGTTACCGCTCGATGTACGCCTCGGCCGGGGCCATGATTCTGGCCGTCGCGGTGCTGTTCAACTTCAAGACTCCCGAACCCAAGAGAGCGTCCCCGGAAAGCCCTTGAAGCATCGGAGGGACTTTCTTCCGTCCGCGGGCGGACTGAAGGCCAGACGGCCGGGAGACGCCGCGGCCTCAGGTGCCGGCGACGGTCATTTCGCCGACCTTGATCGTCGGTCCCGAAAGCCCCGCCGCAAGGTCGAGGTCGCAGCCGACGTCCTGGATGTCGGCCAGGATCCGACCGAGGTTTCCCGAGATCGTGATCTCGGAGACGGGAAAAGCGATTTCTCCCTTTTCCACCCACAGGCCGAAAGCGCCCCGGGAGATGTCTCCCGTCACGGGGTTGAGCCCGTGACCCAGGGTTTTGACCACGAGGAGGCCGCGGTCCGTTGAAGCGATGATGTCCGCCGCGTTCCGGCTTCCCGGGCGGAGATGGAAGTTGTTCGGCCCCACGCCCCCCCCGTCGGCGTTGCCCGTGCTTCTCAGGCCGAGCTTCCGGGCGGAATAGGCGTCACACAAAAAATTTTTCAGCACGCCCTTGTCTATGACTGTCGTCCGACGGCAGGGTACGCCCTCGGCGTCGAACGGACGGGTCCCGGGCATGCCGGGAAGAAGCCCGTCGTCCAGGACGGTCACCAGGCTGTTGCCCACCCTCTCTCCCCGCCGGCCGGCGAGGAAGGAGGCTTTTTGATAGACCGCCGTCCCGGACACGCAGGAGAAAAGAAACTCCAGGAGCCAGGATGTCATCAGCGGCTCGAAGAGAACGGGCAGGCGCTGGGTCTTGATCTTTTTCGGCCGGAGCAGCCGGACCGTCCTCTCTACGGCCCTGCGGGCGACAAGCTCGGGAGGAGCGAGTTCTGTCCAGCGCACGCCCGAGGAAAACCAAAAATCTTCGACCCGGTCGTCCGTCTCCCCGGCCTGAAGGCCGACGCTGAGCGAGCAGTGGGTGAGATGGAAGTCGCGAAGGAATCCCTTGGAGTTGGCCAAGATGACCGTCGATGCGTTCGTCCCCAGGCTCGAGCCATGGGAGTTGGTGATCCGCCTGTCCTCGAGCGCCAGCCTCTCGGTGAGAAGCGCCGTCTCGATCTTGGTCCGAGGTTCTACCGACGACAGGTCGGGGTCGAAGATGCCGAGAGCGTCGGAATCGGGCGGTTCCTCCAAGGATTCCGGCAGGCCCGAGAAAGGATCCGATCCGGCCAGCCGGACGCGGTCGACGGCCCTCCGGACCAGGCCGTCGAGGACATCTTCCGACAGGTCCGAGGAAGAAGCATGAGCCGCGCGGCGGTCGAGAAAAACCCTGAGGCCCAGGCTGCGAGAACCGGCCTGAATGAGATTCTCGATGCGTCCCAACCGGACATCGACGGTGAACTCCGTTCCTTCGGTGACATGAACTTCCGCCTCTTCGGCGCCCGCGGCGAGGGCTTTGTCCACCAACCGGGCGGCCGTGAGGCGAAGATCCCCCAGGGAGAGTTCAGGCCCCAAGCGACCCTCCGACCGTCAGGGATGAGATCTTAAGCGTCGGACAGCCGTCCGTGACGGGGACGTCCTGCCCCTCCTTGCTGCAGGTTCCCGTCTGAAGGCTGAAAGCGAGGTCCGAGCCGACCATGGTCATTTTCATAAGAATGTCCAAGTTGGAGCCGATCAGAGTCGCCTGTTTCACCCGGGAGGTCAGCCGCCCGTTTTCGATGAGTCGGCCCGAGCTCACGGAGAACGTGAATTTTCCCGAGTCCTCGACTTGGCCGCCCGTAAACCGCTGGGCATACAAGCCTTTCTTCACCGAACGAATGATTTCCTCCGGATCGAACTCGCCGCGGTCGATATAGATGTTCGACATGCGGGGCAGGGGATAGCAGGTGAAGTCCTGACGTCTTCCGTGTCCGGTCAAGGGACGGCCCAGGAGGCGGGCCGAAAGCCGGTCTTGAAGCAGGCCGGTCAGAACTCCCTTTTCGACCAGCGGGGTTTTAGCCGGAACCGTTCCTTCGTCATCGACCCGGTAAGAGCCGCGGTAAAAAGGGATGGTCGGGTCGTCGAAGATCGTCACCTGGCCTGAGCCGACGCGCCTGCCGAGTTTGTTCCAGAAAACGGAAGTTTTCTTCCTGACGAAATCCGCCTCGAGGAGATGGCCCACGGCCTCATGGATGAGAACGCCGCTGTGGCCGCCCGCAAGCACCACGGGCATCTCCCCGGCCGGAGCTTCACGGGCTTCGAGGAGATCCACGGCTTCCCGGGCGGCGTCGACGGCGATCGCAGCGGGGCTCATCGCTCCCGCCAGGCCCTCGAGCCCGACGCGCCCCCCGCCGCCGGAAAAACCAGCCTCCCTCCGATCGCCCTTCGCCGCCAGGACGAGGCAGCCCAGCCGCAGCAGCGGCCTTTGGTCCACGGCCAGCAGGCCTTCGCTGTTGGCGATGAGGACGGTTTGATAAAAGTCGCTCAATGAGACCTTGACTTTGTCGACCGTCCGATCGAAGCGCCGGGCGGCCTCGTTGGCTTCGCGGACGAGCCCAATTTTGACCGCCAGCGGCGCCGCATGAGAGAACGCTTTCAGGGATTCCTGTTCCCGTCCGCGGATCACATCCGACAGGAGAGAGGCTCTGGGCCCCACGCCGCCGCCGGCAACGGACGCCGCCGAGGATGCGGCGGCTCGGATGCCGTCCGGGGAGAGGTCGCTCGTGTAACCGTAGCCGGTCTGGCCGTCCTTGATGACCCGAACACCGAGTCCCAGGACGACGCTTTCCGCCGTATCCTTGATGATGTCGTCTTCGAGGCGGATGGAGGCGTGCGTCCGGCTCTCGAAATAAAGCTCGGCGAATTCCCCTCCCCGGGACAGGCCGAAGTTCAGGGCCCGCTCCAGGTCGCCTTTCGTCAGCCCGAAAAGGTCAGCTTCCATGGTCGTCTTCGGGGGGGGCGATCATCCGGCCGCATTCATGTCCTTTCTTTGCCGGGCTTCGTTTCGTCTCCGCTTCAGGTAGGGCAGAAGCAGCAACACAATGGCCACGAATCCCAGCCCGTATTCCAGCAGGTTGGTGGTGATGTGAACGCCCAGCCCCGAGACGACGGCCAGATCGGTCGGGAATCCCAGCAGGCGGAACGTGGCCGTCCAGGCCGCTTCCCAAGTTCCGAAGCCGCCCAGTCCCTTGACGGGCAGAATGGCGGTGAATTCCGCGCCGGTCAGGCCGAGGACCGTTTTCCAGAATCCGACATCCGCCGGCCGGTAGCCGTGGCTCCGCATAAATCCGCAGAGCAGGAAATAGACGGACGCATATTTGGCCAGACGGATGAAAAAGGATTGGACGAGCAGAAGGGCCATCAGGCTCGGGCTGCGGACGCGGTCGAGGTTTTCGCGCACCAGATCGAGCTTTTCGAGAACGGTCCTCGCTCCGGTCTTGCCGGACAGCCGAAAACGTCGAAAGGCTGACTCTAATCCTTTTTTGAGCAGGTTCGTGAGCACCGCCAGCTTCCACAGGATGAGGGCCGAGAGGAGGAAAAAGGCCAGGGCGAAACCGGCCAGGGCGGATCCCGAAAAGGGAAGCGCCCGGGCGCCGACGACCAGGATGGCCAGGAGGACGAACGGGCCGAGGGTCAGGAAATCGAGCACCAAGGCGACGACGAAGGACGAGGCCGCGGATTCAAAGCTGAAACCAAGTCTCTGGTTGAGGATGTAAATGTAGGACAGCGACCCGATCCGGGCGGGGAGGAGATCATCGAAGGAGTTGCGGACGAGCGTGGTGAGGAGGATTCCGGACCAGGAACAGGGGAGAGGGCGAAGGAGGATCCTGTATCGCCACGCCCTCAGCCAGACGGCGAGGAGGTGGATGCCGACAAAGACTCCCAGCGCGGCAAGAGGAAGTTCGAGAAAGGTTTTCTTGACGAGGCCCGGCTCGATCTCCCGGAGCAGAAGCCATAGGAACAGCGCCGCGACGGCCAGGGATATGAAAACATACAGGAGCTTTTTGCGCGACATGAATCCTAATAAGACACGGATCAGGCGATAAGTCAACCTCAGGACAGCCCGGCGGGATTCCTTCCTCAGAACAGCTGTTTTGATTGACCGTCGCCCGGGAAAAATCTATAATTTGCGCATGCTCTCTCCCGAAATCGAGGCGCTCATCGATTCCGCGTTGAGGGAAGACGCGCCCTCGGGCGACGTCACTTCCGAAAGCCTGATCCCCTCGTCTTCTATGTCGAAGGCTTTCCTTCTGGCCAAAGAGCCCGGGCGCCTGGCCGGGATCGAGGTCGCGGCGCGCGTCTTTCATAAAGCCGGCTCCCCGGTTTCTTTTAAAATGAGGATTCTCGACGGACGGAATTTTCGGCCGGGGGCCGTTCTGGCCGACGTCCGGGGGCGTTCCCGAGTACTGCTCAAAGCGGAGAGAACTGCCCTGAATTTTCTCCAGCGCCTGTCCGGCATCGCCACGCTGACCAAAGCCTACGTCGCCGCCGTCCGCGGAACGGGGGCCAGGATCCTCGACACGCGCAAGACGACCCCTGGCTGGCGGGCTCTGGAAAAATACGCCGTCCGCATGGGAGGCGGCGTGAACCACCGCCTCAGCCTTTCGGACATGGCTCTCATCAAGGACAACCATCTCCTGGTCGCCGGAAGCGTCGCCTCGGCCGTGCGCCGGGTCCGGCAGAGGCTGGGGCCGAAAATGCACATCGAGGTCGAGGTCGCGGACTTCGCTTCGGCCCGCGAGGCCGTGGAGGCCGGAGCGGACATGATCATGCTCGACAACATGGCCCCGGCGGACATGCGCCGGGTCGCATCCTGGGTCGACGGCCGCATTCCCATTGAGGCCTCGGGAGGCGTGACTCTCCGGCGCGTGCGGCGCATCGCCGAATGCGGAGTCGACTTCATATCCGTCGGAGAGCTGACCCACTCGGCGCCCGCTCTCGACATCAGCCTGGAGTTCGAATCTTGACCCGACGCGGCGACGACCGGCGAAGAGACATCGACACCGATGTCCTGGTCATCGGCTGCGGCATCGCCGGGGCGACGACCGCCCTGGAGGCGGCGCGAAACGGCCTGGATGTCGTCATCATCACCAAGCACGAGAATCCCGAAGAGTCCAACACCTATTACGCCCAGGGGGGGATCGTTTCCCTGGGCAAAGACGACCAGCCCGAGCTTCTGGCCGAAGACATCATCACCGCCGGGGACGGGATCAACAATCCTGAGGCGGTTGAGCTTCTGGCCCAGGAGAGCAAATCCCTTATCGAGCGGATTCTCGTCCGCGAGCTCAAGATCCCCTTCTCGCGGACCTCCCCCGAATGCCTGGATTACGCCCAGGAAGGCGGACATTCCCGGCGCCGCGTCCTTCACGTCAAGGACACCACGGGCCGGACGATCCAAGAGCGGTTGCTTGGGGCGCTCAAGGGAGGGAACAGCCTCTCCCTGCTGACCGGCCATTCGGCCGTGGATTTGCTGACCGTGCCCCATCACTCGAAGAACGCTAACGCCTACTACCGTCCGCCGCAATGCATCGGCGCCTACGTCTTGGACAATGAAGCTCAGAAGGTGAGGACGATTTTCGCCCGGGCGACCGTTCTGGCCACCGGAGGATGCGCCGCTCTGTTCCTGAACACCTCCAATCCCCGAGGCGCCATCGGGGCCGGATACGCCATGGCCTACCGGGCCGCGGCCCGGATCGTCAATATGGAATACATTCAATTCCATCCCACCTCCCTCTATCACCGCGATGCGGGCGGATTCCTCATCTCCGAGGCGGTCAGGGGAGAAGGGGCCAGACTCAAGACGCGGGAAGGCCGGACATTCATGGAAAAATACAGCGACAAGAAGGACTTGGCCCCCCGCGACGAAGTCAGC
>Ga0068714_10003795_pt1 | contig 17479 bp, 13 predicted proteins | sample MTBNYHSulfiMetaG_FD_62988 | JGI IMG/M metagenome (GOLD analysis project Ga0068714, IMG submission 62988) | Enrichment culture microbial communities from rom New York Harbor, USA that are MTBE-degrading - MTBE-NYH (New York Harbor Sulfidogenic)... | ecosystem: Environmental > Aquatic > Marine >...
CGCCGTCCTAAGTCATTTCGCCCTACATCCAGACTTCGTCTTGTCCGTCGCCGCATCAACCCGCCAGACCACAACCAGGAAAAACATACTCGCTGCTACTTAGACCTGAGAGGAGGACGGCTGGCCCTGGCGCCCCAAGGGAACAGACGGAGAGCCATCTACTGGACGCGGGACTCACAGACCGTCTTCTTCCCGACCTTTGACGCGGAGGGCCGGTTCCACCAGTACGCCTTTTCGGCGGCGACCGGCGCTCCTGTCAGTTACCCGGACGCCGTATCTGCGGGGCTGCCCTCGCCGGATGGAAAGTGTTTTGCCCTGACCCTGACTGACCCCCGCGGAGGATTCTGGGTCAAACCGATGGGCGACGGCGCCGCACGACTGCTGTGCGAGAACGGGCCGGGCCCGGTGTGTTGGTCTAAAGATGGGCAGTGGCTGATCGGAGCTCGAGATCTCGAAAGCTTGCGCCCGCGATTCGTGCGGTACCCTGAGGGCCAGGAGTACCTTGTCCCCCTGCCGAAGGAGTTAGCGGAGGATTGGACGACACTCTGCGTGGGGCCGTCTGCCGATAGAAGCAAGCTCTTCTTCTATCAAGCGAGCACCAAGCTCACGTATGGGATACGGGTCGCATCGGCGGAAGGCACGGCCCCCAGCGATGTGAACGTCGGGCCGTCTTACAGGCTTGAGGGCTTCCAATGGGCACCCGATGGAAAGACAATATTTCACCATGCATGGACTGAGCAGGGGGAAAGCAGTCGAGAGCGTGAAACCGGTCTATTCGCGAGTTCCTTCTCCAGGGACAAGCGCATTCAGCTCACCCTCAAGCCCGCCGTCTCCGCCGGAGCCACACCTTTAGCCTTATCTCCCGACAGCAAGTGGTTGCTGTCCACCTCGGCCCAGGAATCCGGTAGCGGCACGGTGGATTTGAACGTGATACCCCTGTCCATGGCCGACCACAACGCGAGTGGACCAGCCACCGTGCTATGTCACATGACACCCCCGGCGCGAGGAAGCTCACTTACCCCAGTGTGGTCGCCTGATGGCACGCGGGCGGCATTAGCCGGCAAGGCCGATCCCGAGGACGAGCAAGACATCTGGATCATTTTCACGGATGGCAGAACGCCGATACGCCTTACTCAGACGGCAGCGATTGAGCACCGCCTGACGTGGTCGCCCGATGGGAAGATGCTGGCCTACCTCTGCGATGATGCGGGCGCCGGGGAGCTGAAGGTGATCCCAACTGCCGGTGGAGACGCAGTGGTGATCCGTAAATGGGCTGGCGCGGAGACGGCGTTGTGGGGATGGTCACCGGACAGCAAGTCACTGACCATTGCCGAGGAAGGCATGCTGGTGCGGCAGCCCTTGTCCGGCGGCAAGGCCGAGCCCATCGTCAACTTGAAGGAGTTCGGAATTGAGGGGTTGACATGGCAGGGTTGGAGCCCCGACGGCAGCCGACTGGCCCTGGCCCACTGGAAGCAGCCCGCTGAAGCTCCACTGACTTCTTGCGGGCAACTTCTGTTTGCACGCGTTGAAGGTGGTCGCTTACAGCAGACAGGGGCAACGGATCTGGGTCCAGCCGACTGGACTGGGAACTACGCCTGGTCGCCCGATGGCACGCACGTGGCCTATGAGTACGAGGGTCTTGCAGCCGTGCGACCCGAGGGGCGGCTCTATGAGGTGGCCGTGGACGACGTAGTGGAGCGAATAGAAGCGGGAGCGATTCCGCCCACCCGGCCAAAGGCAGGCGGACCTGCCGTTGCAGAAGAACCATCCGAATCTAAACCGACCCCGCAACTTGAGCCCATCACGGGTCCTGTCTTCTCGGACAACTTCGACAATGGGCTATCCAAGTATTGGCAGATTGTGCCTTTGAATCCCAAGGCATCGCATCCACCGACCCATGCGGTCGAAAACGGTCAGTTGATGCTGTCGAATTCCAGTGCCTGCCTGAACCAAATAGACTGGGCGGACTACCTCGTGACCGCCCGTGTCTGCGTGAAGGAGGGGGGCCTTGGGCGGGGAAGCGCAGCGATTTTTACGCGGACAACACCCCCCAGCTTTGGCATCACGAACGTGGATCAGTACGCTTTAACCGTCTATACCGCTCCAACAAGCTCATTGTGGCTGGGACTCCATTATCGCAATGCATCAGGCGTGCGCTATGGGGCCGCTCTGGGCACAAATCCCTGCACCTTGGTCCAAGGCACGTGGTACAAGCTGGCATTCCAAGTTCGGGGCGAGCATTTGCGAGGGTATCTGGATGACAAGCTGGTGATTGAGGCGATGGACGCGCGACTGTCCAGAGGCCCTGTATGGATCAGCGCTGCGAGCTCGTCTGTCCTGTTCGACGATTTCAGCGTGCGCCGGCTGCCGTAATCGAGTTTTGCATGAGATGCTCCGATGAGCGTTATGCAAAGATAAGCAGATGAGAGGGTGGTTTCTGCCTTGCGGTGCGTGGTGACGGTTGTTCTGGGCGTGTGGGCGCTTTCTGCTACGGTGTGAGCTGCCAAGGTGGTGACGAGGCCAACCTGCATGCCGGCGCGACTTCTATAGGATAGGACTCATGAAGATGTGGGCACGCTGTGTCTAGATCATCGTGGGCTGACTACAGTTGCTTGGTTGTGCTGTGAAGCGTGGGTACGCAGACTGCGATGCTCATGATTCTGAATTACGGACGAAAGGAGCATTTCAACCCTCTCCTCGTGACAGTAGGCCGCAGGAGATCAACTTCGGGGGCCGGAAATCATGTCTCCAAAATGACACCAACCCCACCAGTTTCAGCAAAAGACTGCGCGCCAAGACCCCTCGTCAAGCACAAAAGAACGCGGTTTGTGCGATTTATCGGTCGGGGCATAGTACTGGTTAAACATTGCCCCCCTTCGCGGTGCCGGGTTGGATTGGCGCCCAATCGCGGGGGTCGGGTCTTGGTCATCAGCGGGGTGCGGCCCGGAGACGACATAGCCAAGAGTCCGTCATTCCCTCGCCGCGAGAGAACGTATCAACCCAAGGTCAAGTATGCCCTTCGCGCCCCAGCCCTTCTTGCCGCCCGGTATCTCAGGTCGGAACCTCGTGTACAACATGAAGGACCATTCTGCGAGATCGTCCGGTGTGCAAGCCTTGGCAAGCGTCTCCATGGCCCCTTTGACGGAGTCGAGGTCGTCTCCGAACTTCTGACTCAGGTATTTTGCCACACCGTCCGGGTCGATGGGCCTGTCGCCCGAAACTGCTCTGACGCCCTGGTCGGTGTTCTTGGCGGGCACAGGGCGGCCGCACAGCTTCACCCAGAATTCCTCTCCGTGCTTTCGCTGCTTTGCCCGACGAACCGCCTCCGGCCTTGCCTCGAATATGCCCAGGGCCCGTCCTTTTGCCTGAGCGTTCAAGCCTGCTACGGCCTTGCCGAGACTAAGGGCCTCGTCGGGAGCGAAGCCGATTCGCTCGGCTACCACGGTCGCCCACAGCGTGAGGACAGGGGCCCGATTGATCAAAATCGTGTCTTCTGGCATCGGTTACGGCCTCCCAAGACAGGGCGCAAGGGTCAGCTCATACGTCTCAAAAGGGGATGTCATCGTCCTCGACAGCGGCGTTCGTACGGTCCGGCTGGGCTGGCGGTTGGGCGGCATTCTCCGGACGCAAATCCTCCTGGGGCTGGTGTTTGAGTTCTCTGCGATCAGCATGCTTTCGTTTCTTATCGGCCATGATCTGGTCGATCGACCGCACACTGTCAGGCCGCTCCTTCTTGAACCGCTTGAGATACAGCTCTTCGATGTACAGTGGCAGTGGAAGCTTCCAAGGCTCTTGCCTGTGATTGGCCATGCCTCTCAGCTTCTTAGGATTCATTCCGAGTTCTCGTGCCATCTGAACATGGGCATCAGAAAGGTGGAACCGTTTGCGGGCGTCACCCCACGCCTGGAGTTCAGGAGGCAGCTTCTTCTGTTTCGCCATGACATCACGCTGCGCAAGAAAGGCCGTCTATTTCGGCTTCTTTTTGCTGCCACCCTTCATCTGCTCCAGACAGACGTGGGCCTCCCGCTTGCCCAGATGACGAAGTGAGGCAATCCGCACCGCCTGTTGCTTCCGGGGCCGGGACGTCTCTTGCTCCCAGCTATAGATAGTCTGGCCCGTGACGCCGATGAGCTTGCCGTAATTCGTCGCGGAGAGCCCAAGACGCTCCCGGTGTGAACGCAGGCCCTTGGCTGTGAATCGCACATGTTGCGCGTCGGCTTCAGCCAACTGCGCCGGAGCATTCCTAAGTACTTGCTTTTCCAAGGGGACGACCTTGCGTTGAAGGTCAGATACACGGCGTTTCATTTCGGCGATGTCCCTGCGATACTGGGCTGACGCCTTTCTGAGTACGTGTGTTTGTCTGCGGATCTCTTTGCGTGCAAGTCGCACGATTTCCCCCTTGAGTATTGTAGCGATGTTCGGCATATCTTTCTCCTCGTGACTTCTATTTCACGCCATGCCCTCGCAACGTGTCAAGGGCGTGATACAGCATCATAGCACTGCGAAGCATCTTATGAACAGCAAATCCCTCTCAGGGGAACATCGGGGCATAGGGTAGCCCGGGTGGGTTTGGCTTGAACAAAGACACGCATCCCTCACAGCCGTATAAGGCGGTCCACCGTTGTCACCTGAGGATCACCTAACCTTATAGGGTTGTGGCCTTGTCAGGCACGGGACTCGAGATAGCAGTGACACAAGGGTTCAGCGGCCGTTCCTCACGTCACTCTTCCCGCTGAACAACTGGTTTTGGAATCACAACAGACTATTTGAGGGCGGGGGAGGGTGAGCGGGGCTAATGGCGTGCGGGTGGGGCATGCGTCTTGCCGTGTTTCTTCGTGCGCTGCCGTGCGTTCCCGGGACCCTCGCCGGGCTCGTCGCTGTCGTCGTCTTTGAAGTAGTACTCCAGGGCAGCTCTGACTGTCTTGCTGGGTGCATCCCGCACTTTGTCGTACAGGTCGTTCGTCAAGTAGATGGTTATGGTTGGCATGAGCCTGACAACGTGACATAGGTATATGATGTCAAACCATTCCCGAAGGATATGGGCGTCGACACGCCGTTCATTGAGCCTGGTAGTCCCTGGGAGAATGGTTACGCCGAGTCATTCAACAGTCGCATGCGTGACGAGCTACTCGACGGCGAGTTGTTCTTGCACATCGATGAGATGAAATACGTGGTCGAGCGTCGGCGGATGGATTACAATCACTACCGGCCCACCAGCAGCCGACGTTACGTGACACCGGCAGGCTTCGCTGAGCTATGTCGCCAGGCCGGCTACCTCAGGCCGCAAACGCCAGTGCTTAATGGAGTACAGGACAGTGGAATCCCCCACCGCTCCTTTTCTCCCACAATCCTTGGGACGGTTACGATTGTGAAGGGGACTTGCGATTTCGGATGCTATTTACTATCATGAAGTAGATTCGCATGGTCCACAGGAGCGTCTCGAAAGGGACGGAATCATAGGGAACATGTCTTTGGGAAAGCGTATGAGGATTGCACAAACAGGGTGATCTCCGATGGGCAAACCGAGAGCGAGCAAGGCTCAGATGGCGGCGTCAGCCGGTGACGGGACGGCTCGGGCGCTCCGTGAACGCGTGAAGGAACTGAGTTGCCTGTACCGAATCAGTCGGGTGTCTGCGAGATCCATCGGATCACCCGATGAGGTGTTTCAGGGTATTGTTGAGCTGATACCACCGGCATGGCAGTACCCGGAAATCGCATCGGCCCGCATCACCCTGGATGGAAAGCACTACCAGACGGCCGGTTTCAAGGAAGCTGCCCGGCGACAGGCGTCGGAGGTGGTCGTCGGAGGCAAACGCCGCGGTGTGGTTGAAGTGGTCTATACGGAAGACAGATCATGCCTGGATGAGGAACCCTTCCTGGAAGACGAGCGGAGCCTGCTGGATGCGATCGCCACGCAGATTGCGGTGGTTGTGGAGCACCAGCAGGCCGAAGAGGAGAGGGCCCGGTTGCAGAAACAGCTCATGCACGCGGACCGCCTCGCGACGATCGGACAACTGGCGGCGGGCGTTGCTCATGAGCTGAACGAGCCGCTCAGCAGCATCCTCGGTTTCGCGCAGTTGCTCAAGCGCGATGCCGCACTACCCGAGAACGGCAAGGAGGACGTCGAGAAGATCGTGACCGCCTCACTGCACGCTCGGGAGATCATCAAGAAGCTCCTGCTGTTTGCGCGGCAGACGCCCACGTTCAAGGGACCTGTGAATCTCAATCGGGTCGTCGTAGATGCCATCGACCTTTTCCGGCACCATTTCGAGAAGGAAGGGATCGAGCTGGTCTGCGTGCTCCCGCCCGAGTTGCCCATGCTGGCCGCCGACGCGGGCCAGTTGACGCAGGTGCTGGTCAACCTGGTGGTGAACGCCGTTCAGGCCATGCCGGAGGGGGGTAGGCTCATCGTCCAGACTCATCTGGAGGATGGACATGTTGTTTGCACCGTCGAAGACACGGGAGTGGGAATGACCGAGGAAGTCCAGGGCCGCCTGTTTGTGCCCTTTTTCACAACGAAAGAGGTGAACCAGGGGACCGGTCTGGGACTGCCCGTGGTCCATGGGATCGTCACATCGCACGGGGGGACGATTGAAGTCGCCAGCGCGCCGGGGAAGGGAACCACATTCACGGTTCGACTGCCCATTGACTCTGCCCCTTACCGAGAGGACCAGGCGCAATCATGAATTCACCCGACAGGAGAGAGACAATTCTCGTCGTTGATGACACGCCCAGCACGCTGGAGGTTCTCCAGAGGAATCTCACGGCCGAAGGGTACACGACCTATGCGGCTCCCAACGCTATCGATGCCCTCCGCCTTCTGGAGGGGACATGCGTCGACCTGGTCATCACCGACCTGAAGATGCCCAAGCTCAACGGCATCGACCTGATCCGGCACGTTCGGGCGAACTACAAGAACGTTGCGGTGATGATGATCACCGGATACGCGACCGTAGAGAGCGCGGTGGAGGCGATCAAGAGCGGAGCGGAGGAATACGTGTCCAAGCCGTTCACCGATGCCGAACTCCTGGCTGCGGTCCGTCGGGTGCTGGACAAGCTCAAGCAGCGTCGTGCGGCGGCGGTCCGGCCGGCGCAGAGGCCGGAGCGCGCCTATGGTCTTATCGGCGAATCCCCGCCCATGCAGAAGGTCTTTGCAGCGATTCGCAAGGCGTCGTCGACCTCGGCCACCGTCCTGATCACCGGAGAAAGCGGCAGCGGCAAAGAGCTGGTCGCACGCGCGATTCACTACAGCAGCGCCCGGGCCTCCGCTCCGTTCGTGCCGGTCAACTGCGGTGGCATTCCCGAGAGCCTGCTGGAAAGCGAGCTGTTCGGCTACGTCAAAGGTGCGTTCACCGGCGCCCACGAATCGCGCGCCGGGTTCTTCCAGACCGCCGACGGTGGAACCATCTTCCTCGATGAGATCGCCGAGACCAGTGTCGCCATGCAGGTGAAGCTCCTGCGCGTGCTTCAGGACAAGGAGGTTCGCATGGTGGGTGATTCGCGTGGGAAGAAGGTGGACGTCAGGATTATCGCCGCGACGAACAAGAATCTTCCGGGCCTCATCCAGGGCCGGATGTTTCGGGAAGAGCTGTATTATCGAATCAATGTCGTCGCGATCGAGGTCCCGCCCTTGCGTGCCAGAGCCGGTGACATTCCGCTGCTGGTGCGGCACTTTGCGGAGAAGTTCGCCTCGGAGCTGGGCAAGGCGGTTCCGCTGTTCTCCGAAAAGGCGATGGATGTACTCCAGAACTATGCCTGGCCGGGCAATGCGAGGGAACTGGAGAATGTGATTCAGCGGATCGTGGTCATGAACGACGACCAGATCATCGAAGTCCCGGACCTCCCATCGTCGGCGCGATTCTCGGCTTTGCGCGTCACCGGCGTGAACCGGACTCTGGCGGAAGTGGAGGCGGACCACATTCGCAACGTCCTGGCCACCACCGGCGGCAACAAGACGCGAGCGGCTCAGATCCTCGGAATCGATCGCAAGACCCTGCGGAAGAAGATCACGCAACACCGTCTGGACCGGTAACGGCATGTCGCTGCGCCTGCCTTGGCTAGCCACAGGGGCCGACCCTGCGAGGAGGGTTCTTCGGCGCCATCGTGCAATGGGGAGGATCTCCCCAGTGGTCCCATTCTCCCCGCCATCATCATGCCCAGCCGATGCACTCGGGCCGGTGCCCTCGACCCATGGCGCTGTTCTGTCTGATTTCATAAGGTGCCTCAAAAAAGGTGCTTACGCAGGAACGACCTGGGGCGAACTCGGATTCTGCCGGGGATGGCACGGGCATTGCTATATAGATGGCAATCCGCGTTGCAGATCACTTTGCACGAAGAAAGGGAGGTTGCCGCGATGGCGTTGCGAGAACGATCTCTGGGCCTTTGCCTAACGTGCAACAGCAATCCCGTATGTACCCGACGCAAGAGCATCAAATTCCCCGTCTTGATGTGCGAGGAGTTCGACGACTCGACGCCGCTGGAAGTGGCCAAGCCGATGGCTCCCGTCGCAGAGGAGGAGGAAGTCGCCCTCGATATAAGGATGGGACTTTGCTGCGATTGCGCAAATCGTGACACCTGCACGTTGCGGGGTTCGCCCGGAGGCGTGTGGCACTGCGAGGAGTACCGTTAGAGACATCTCCCCGCCGCAGAGATCGACATTCCCGCTGACAAGAGGTCCCGATGGATGACCACATAGTTGAGGAGATCGTCGCACAGCATCATGGCTCGCTGGGAGGCATGCTGTCCATTCTCAGCGAGGTCCAGGCGAAGTACGGGTATCTCTCTGAGGAGGCCTTGCGCCGAATCGCGAAGGCGACCGGCGATTCTCTGACCGACATCTACGCCGTCGTGACGTTCTACAAGGCGTTCAGCCTGAAGCCGCGCGGCAAACACCTCATATCCGTATGCCTAGGGACCGCCTGTCACGTTCGAGGCGCGCCCCGGATTGCGGAGGAGTTCAGCCGCCAGCTTGGCATCAGGCCGGGCCAGACCACGGCGGACAAGGAATTCTCTCTGGAGACGGTGAACTGCCTCGGCGCCTGCGCGTTAGGGCCGACCGTGGTGGTGGATGACCACTATTTCAGGCATGTCACGACGGCCAAGGTGCCGCACATCCTGGAAGAGGCGCGCAACGGCTTTCAGCAGTCGGGTGCGGGCGTTGACTACCGGGTGTTTCCAGTCAGCGCGAGTTGTCCCCATTGCGGTCGCACGCTGATGGATGCCAAGCACGCGATGAGCGACCATGCTTCCATTTGTCTCGCGGTGTCATGCGCGCGACGAAAAGCCACTCTGCACTTGTCCGCGTTCTACGGGAGCGCCGAGGCCCAGTGCGATGGCGAGATTCCCGGCGGCGCACTGACCGTGATCTCGTGCCCACACTGCGCACAGGAGCTTTCGGGCGTATCGGAGTGCCCCGACTGTGGTGCGACGATGGCCATGATGACGGTCGGGAAGTACGCCGCGCTGTACATCTGCGCCAGACGCGGATGTCCGGGACACAGGCTCGACCTCCTGACAGCGACGCAGGACGCTTCCAAAGAGGGGAACCAATCATAATGGCAACGATGAAATCGACCGCTGATTTCAGGGATTTCTGCCGCACGGTCACGGGCGGACCGGGCGCCACGAAACCATGCCTGATCATCTGCGCTGGCACCGGAGGGCAAGCGAGCGGCTCCAACGATCTGATCCGCATCATCAAGAGGCAGATCATCGAGAAGAATCTCGGCGATCGCCTCTCGTTGCGGATTACCGGCTGCCTCGGGTTCTGCGAAATGGACCCGTTCATCGTCGTGGAGCCAGGACATGCGGTCTATCCCAAGCTCGAGATGAAGCATGTTCCTCGCATCATCGACGCCGTGCTCAAGGGGGCGGTGGTCGACGAGTTGCTCTATCGGGAGCCCGGCACGACCCGCAAGTGTGGTCGCCAGGAGGATGTCCCGTTTTTCAGAGGACAGAAACGGCTCATCCTGGGCACCAATCAGCGCATCGATCCGATCCGAATCCTCGACTACCTCAAGGAGGGTGGATACGAAGCCCTGGTCAAAGCGATCGATCGCTCGGATCCTGAGTGGATTGTCGAGGAGATCAAACGATCGGGGCTGCGTGGACGAGGTGGAGCGGGTTTCCCCACGGGCCGAAAATGGGAACTGGCGAACAAGGCCGCTCCCGCCGCCGGCAAGAAGTTCGTCGTGTGCAACGCGGATGAAGGCGACCCGGGCGCTTACATGGACCGCAGTCTGCTGGAGGGTAATCCGCACGCGATCATTGAGGGCCTGACCATTGCCGCGATCGCCATCGGCGCCACCCACGGCGTCATCTACGTTCGCAGCGAGTATCCCCTGGCAATCAAGCATTCTCAGATCGCGCTGCGGCAGGCCCGTGGCATGGGCCTGCTGGGCGAAGACATCCTCGGATCGAAAATCAACTTCGACATCGACATCGTGCGTGGCGCCGGGGCTTTCGTCTGCGGGGAGGAGACGGCCCTGATCAAATCCGTCGAAGGACGGATGGGGGAGCCGCGACAGCGACCGCCGTACCCGATCGCCAAGGGCATTTTCGGCGTCCCGACCTGCATCAACAACGTCGAAACGCTGGCCAACGTGCCGTTCATCATCCGCCACGGCGCGGAGGCCTTCGCCGCCATTGGCATCGAATGCAACACCGGGACGAAGATCTTCTCCCTGGTGGGCAAGATCCGCAATACGGGCCTCGTCGAAGTCCCCCTGGGCACGCCGATCAAAGACGTGGTCTACGAGATCGGCGGAGGCCCCATCGGCAAGACGCGGGTTAAGGCGGTGCAGACGGGCGGGCCTTCGGGCGGATGCATCCCGGCCTCGATGTTCGACCTGCCCATCAGCTACGACAGCCTGGCCAAGGTCGGTTCGATCATGGGTTCGGGCGGCATGATCGTCATGGACGAGAACACGTGCATGGTGGACGTCGCCCGGTACTTCATGAACTTCCTCAAGGACGAGTCCTGCGGCAAGTGCCTGACCTGCCGCAAGGGTACGCAGCGGATGTACGAGATTCTCGAAGACATCTCCCAGGGCAAGGCAACTCCCGGCCACCTCGATCTGCTGGAAGAACTGGCCCTCGTCGTGAAAGACACGACGATGTGCGCTCTGGGCCAGTCCGCGCCGAACCCGGTGCTGAGCACCTTGAAATACTTCCGCGACGAGTACCGCCGGCACATCGAAGACAAGCGGTGCGACGCGTTCGTGTGCAAGAACTTGGTTGGTGCGCCCTGCCAGGCGGCCTGTCCGGTGGATACCGAGCCGTGGCGTTATGTAGCTCTCATCGAGAAGGGGCAGTACGAGGAGGCATACCGGGTCATTCGCGACGCCAATCCGTTCCCGGCCGTCAGCGCCCGGGTCTGCGACCGCAAGTGCGAGCATCGCTGCAGCTTGGGCGTCAGCGGCGGCGAATCGATTGCGGTGCGTGCGATGAAGCGGTTCGTGACCGACCGCGTGGACCCTGCTGTGTACCACCCTGAGGTCCGTTCCACGAACGGCCAGGCGAAGAAGGTGGTGGTGGTCGGCGCCGGTCCGGCGGGGCTTGCCGCCGCACACGGCCTGTCGCTTCTCGGGCACAAGGTGACCGTGATCGAGGCGGAGCAAGAGTCCGGCGGGATGTTGGCCTGCTCGCTGCCGGCCTACCGGCTCCCAAGGCAGATCGTTCGTGAAGAAATCAAGACAATGATGAACGAGAACATCACCCTGCGGCACGGCGTCGTTCTCGGCAAGGACACCACCATTCAGAAGCTGTTCGGAGAGGGATTCCAGGCGGTCTTCCTGGCGATGGGGGCGCACGAAAGCTGGCGCCTGGAGCTGGAAGGAGAAGACCTGGAGGGCGTCTATCCCTCCATGCCGTTCCTCAAGGCGTTCAACCTCCGCGGCGAGGAGCTGGCACGCGGGCACGTCGGGATCGTCGGGGGCGGGAATTCCGCTGTGGATGCCGCCCGCGTGGCGCTGCGGCAGAAGAACGTCACGGGTGTGACGCTCTTGTACCGGCGCACCCGCGATGAGATGCCCGCCTACGAGGAGGAGGTCGAGGCCGCCCTGGAAGAGGGTGTAACAATCGAGACGCTGGTGTCCCCGGTCAAGATCCACGTTCGGCAGGAGGAAATCGAAGCGGCCCTCCGTGAGGGTGTGGAGTTGGAGACGCTCGTGTCGCCCGTGCGGATCTTCTCGCGCGAAGGACGCATGGTGGGCATTCAGTGCGTCCGCAACCGCCTGGGCGAGCTGGATGCGAGCGGGCGGCGCAAGCCCGTTCCGGTGCCGGGAACCGAGTTCACGCTGCAACTGGACACGTTGATTGTGGCGATCGGCGAGCGTCCGCAGAGCGAGGGCCTGACGGCGATGGGCATCGAGACGGACAAAGCCGGCCGGGTCAAGATCGATCCGAAGACCCTGGCCACCAGCATGAAGGGCGTCTTTGCGGGCGGGGACCTCGTGACCGGTCCGAACACCGTCATCGACGCGATCGCCGCCGGCAAGAAAGTCGCGCGCATCATCGATCGATACCTGCGAGGCGAGCCGCTGGCCGAGCCGGCCATTCCGAAGCTGCCCGCCGTGTTCCTGGAGCCGGCGGTCGTCAGTGAGGCGGAACTGGAGAGCGCGGCCCGCGCGGTCCCGCCGGTGCTGCCGGTAAAGGGACGCAGGAAGAATTTCAATGAGGTCGAACGGTCTCTGTCCGAGGAGCAGGCTCGGGCCGAGGCCCGGCGGTGCCTGCGCTGTGATCTCGCATTCACCCAGGCGCCGCAGCCGGCCGCCATCGGAGAAAATCAGGCATGATAACGCTTACCATAAACGGACTGGACGTCACCGTCGAGAAAGGGTCCACCATCCTCGATGCGGCGAAGTTTCTGGGCTTTCCCATCCCCACGCTTTGTCACATGGAGGGTCTGACGCCCTATGGCGCCTGTCGGCTTTGCGTCGTGGAGATCGGCGAAGGCCCCGGCGCCAGGCTCGTGTCCTCCTGCACGTATCCGGCCGAGCCCGGCTTGAAGGTGCGCACGGCGTCGGCGCGGGTTGTTCAGGCGCGCAAGATGATCCTCGAGCTGCTGCTGGCCTCCTGTCCGCAGTCGAAGACGATCCAGGACCTTGCATCGAAGTACGAGGTGACGAAGCAGCGTTTCCGACAGGAATACGAGGAGTGCATCCTTTGCGGCCGGTGTGTGCACATGTGCGCCGAACAAATGATGGCGAAGGCCATTGGCTTCCGTGGACGAGGACAGAATCGGAGCATCGGAACGCCATTTGACGTGCCTTCGGACGTGTGCCGGCAGTGTGGAGGTTGCATCTATGTCTGTCCCGCTTGCTCGCTGCGATGCACCTATACGCAGCCGGAGAAGGCGATCTGCGGCGGATGCGCCAATCTCAGCCCGCCGTGCCTGGAGAAGGACCCGTTCGATGACATGATGTGTTATATGGACCCGTGCGTCGCTTGCGAGATCAAGAAATCATAAAGGAACAAAGGAGGTACCCTGCGATGTCCCTTTCGAGAGTGAATTCGTCCGCCGCCACGCTTACGAAGAACCGTACGGAAGGCTCCGTGACACCGACCTCGGGCATGTGCGTGACGTGTGTGGACGGTTGTATCGGCATGTGCGAGATCGGCAAGTCCGCCTACCGCGGCCATGAGGTGATCTACCCGCAGCCGTTCGGCGTCATCACGACCGCATCGGAGAAGGTCTACCCGGTGGATTACTCGCACCTGAACATCATGGGGACATGCGTCGGTGCATACGGGATCGAGCCGGACAGCGACAAGGCGATCTTCCCCGCCGTGAATCTCGAGGTCTGCATCGGCCACGACAAAGGAGTCAAGTTTCGCTACCCCTGGCTGATCTCCGGGATCGGGTCCACGGACATCGCCAAGAACAATTGGGAGGGACTGGCCGCTGGCTCGGCGCTCGCAGGGACTGGATTGACGATCGGCGAGAACGTCGCAGGCATGGACGTTCAGGCCACCATCAAGAACGGTCGCGTTCTCGATACGGTGGACCTCAAGCGGCGCGTGAAGTTGTATCGGGAGTATCAACGCGACGGGTATGGAGCGATCATCGTCCAGGCGAACGTCGAGGACACGCGTCTGGGCGTGCAGGAGTATGCGATCGGCGAGCTGGGCGTCGAGTGCGTCGAGATCAAATGGGGACAGGGCGCCAAGAACATCGGCGGCGAGGTGAAGATTCGCGACCTGAAGAAGGCGCAACTTCTGCACGAGAGAGGGTACATCGTGTTGCCGGACCCGACGCATCCGGCGGTCATCGAGGCATTCCAGCATGGCAACTTTAAGGAGTTCGAGCGGCACTCTCGCGTCGGGATGGTGTCGGAGGAGTCTTTCGCTCAGCGGATCGAAGAGCTTCGCCGCGCCGGGGCCAAGTACATCTTCTTAAAGACCGGCGCCTACCGGCCCGCCGACCTGGCGCGGGCTCTGAGTTTCGCCTCCAAGTGCAAGCTCGATCTGCTCACCGTGGACGGCGCCTCAGGCGGGACCGGCATGAGCCCGTGGCGGATGATGAACGAATGGGGTGTGCCGCCGCTGCACCTGCATTCGCTACTGTACAGGTATGCCAAGCATCTGGCCGACAGGAACCGGTACCTGCCGGCGCTGGCCGTCGGCGGCGGATTCACGTTTGAGGACCTGATCTTCAAGGGCCTGTCCCTCGGGGCACCCTACGTCAAGTTGATCGGGATGGCCCGCTCTCCCGTGGCGGCGGCCATGGTGGGTAAGACGATCGGTCGGGCCATCGAGGCCCATCAGCTCCCGGTCTATGTCGAGCGGTTCGGCTCCACGATAGATGAAATCTTCGTCACAGCCAGCACGCTGCGGAAGGAATTCGGCAACGGCGACTTCGAGAAGCTTCCCACTGGCGCCATCGGCCTGTACACGTATTACGAGAGACTGGCCCAGGGCCTGCGTCAACTGATGGCCGGCTGCCGGAAGTTCTCGCTGGAGTATCTGTCTCGCGACGACCTCGCGGCCCTGACCCCCGAAGCGGCCGAGATCACGGGCCTTCGCTTCATTATGGAAGTGGACCAAGGACGAGCGGAGGAAATCCTCGAGAGTTGACGTTGACGAGTACGGGTTCACAACCTCATGGACTTCGTGTTCGCGTTGTGCCAATGGAACGATTCCATCGACAGCGTTCACACCTATAACCATCCTCGAAGTCCCGCGGAAGTCCGTATGTTGTATGTAAGGGAGGATCCGCCGCACAGAGGACGAGCGACGATTGACTCCGTTGCTAAACCCACGGCCTCTGGCCGTGCGACCCGAAGAGCTTCGAGCGGTCCATGGTGTATCGGATCGCCAGCGGGCATGGTAGGCTCTCCTTCCGGGAAGGCCCCGTGGGGCAGGAAGGAGAACCGAAACCATGCATGAATGGCAAAGTCTGGCCCACGTTCGACGGGAGTGCAAGTATCACGTGGTGATTATACCAAAGTATCGGCGAAAAGTGCTGTATGGTCGGGTCCGGCATCGGATTGGGAGGATTCTGCGGTAGTTGTGCGAGCAGAAGGGCGTCGCGTTGCTGGAAGGGCATTGCATGCCCGACCACATTCACATGTGTCTGAGCATTCCGCCGAAATACAGTGTGGCCCATACGGTCGGGTTCCTCAAGGGCAAGAGCGCGGCGCGAATCCATCGTGACTTGTTGTACGAACGGCGGATGACCGGGCTGCATTTCTGGGCCGCCGGCTATTGCGTCAGCACCGTGGGATTGGATGAACAGCGCATTCGCCAATACATTCGCGAACAGGAAACACTGGAATCTGGACAGGGCGAACTGGGTCTGAAGCAAACACATGGCATACGGCCCCAGCGGGGCCTTCCTTCTGTGATCGCCCCCAACGGGGGCTTCACGATGCGTCGGGCCCGCTCGGGCGGGCCTTCCTAAAGCCACGTCCTACGGGCTTGGTTGATTACAAGCCTTCTCTCTTGCCTTCTCCAGGGCAACGTCGGAAGTGTCAATGCCCACAACTTGAAAGCGGTTTTGGGCCAGCCATAGGGAATTGTCTCCAGCTCCACAGCCAATATCCAGGACCTTGCAGCTCAGAACAGGTTCTTTGGTCACGACTTCGACGAGGTTGGAATCCGGCTGACCGATGTCCCAAGGTGTGTCCCCTGATCTATATCTTTCTCTGTATTGTTCCCCGACTGTCATCTGATCACACCTGATACAGAAGCGCCGTGTGGCCGTATTGCGGACTTTCCGATTTCTGAGGAAGGTCCATGCAGCCCTTGCGAGGGCTTCGAGAAGGTCTTCGAGATTCTTGTCAATGCCACATCGTTTGCCGAACGCGGATATTACTCGCTGCCTATTTGCCTGTCAAACTGCCATGAGACCGAGCTATGGGGGGGAACACCACGTTCACGCTTCTTGAGAAGAAGTAGGTATGGACACAACCCTGCCTCGCCGCTAAGAGTTCGGCGACCGGCCGAGGAACGGCCACCCGGGATGATGGAACCGCGGCCAATGCTCTGGGTTCGCGTTCGGGCCATGACGGGGGAGACAACTGTTCCGCAGCCGTTCCTTCCGTCACTTTCCCCGCTGAACAACTGGTTTTGGAATCACAACAGACTATTTGAGAGCGGGGTTCAGCGCAAGCAGAGACGAGGCGATACAAACAAGATCGCATGGACGCTGCGATATGGCCCTCGCGCGGCCCTATTTTGGGGCGTCTGCTGGGCCCTGTTCTGCCCCTTTTCTCTAGCCAGGTGCATTAGACGCAATGGGAGAGTGCTGGTACAATGATATAATACGGCTCGGCAGCGTAGCCGAACGGGGCTAAATGGGAAATGTCCGTTTGAGGGTGTCAAGTCCCGGGAGTGACTCGCCATGGGAGCGAAAAGGGCCTTCACCTTGATTGAGTTGCTTGTCGTTGTCTCCATCATTGCCCTGTTGATGGCCATCTTGATGCCCGCCTTGCTAAGGGCCAAGGAATTGGGCAAACGGATGGTTTGCAGCAATCATGTCCGGAGCCTGGGCCTGGCCAATGTCGTGTACGCTGAGGAATCGGACGGTTGGTATGTGCCCATCATCTACCGCCCGCAGGGCAGTGGCAGCACCAGCCAAATCGGCTGGCCCTCAAACCAGTTCTTCCGAAAGCTGCTGGGTTACAAGGCCAAACAGGGCGAGGGGGAGAGCGACTGGCACGCCCCCAAAGAGTTTCGCTGCCCAAGCGATCTGGTCGGCATGCAGGAACGCCCGGATCGACTCTACACCAACTTCCTGAGCTATGGTGCCAACATCACCGACTGGTACTACTCGGATTGGTATGCGTTTGGCTATGCTGGCCACAAGAACACGACTGTGGCCATGCCCGCCAGCAAGCTCTTCTTTACTGAGAGCAATGACTGGTGGTTCTGGTGGAAGGGAGCGGACTATGTCAAGGGCTGGGACGTTCTGCACCAGGACACGATCATGCCTTACAAGGACGTCGGCTGTGACGGCCCCACGCTCTACCGGCACAGC
>Ga0068714_10003796_pt1 | contig 17473 bp, 12 predicted proteins | sample MTBNYHSulfiMetaG_FD_62988 | JGI IMG/M metagenome (GOLD analysis project Ga0068714, IMG submission 62988) | Enrichment culture microbial communities from rom New York Harbor, USA that are MTBE-degrading - MTBE-NYH (New York Harbor Sulfidogenic)... | ecosystem: Environmental > Aquatic > Marine >...
CCAGGCGGCGATCCTGGCGCGTTTGTGCCGTTGGGTCTATACCATCGAGCGCCTGGGGGCGCTTGCGCAGCCGGTCGGTGAGCGCTTGGCCCGGCTGGGCATCTCGAATGTGACCCTTTTGACGGGCGATGGGACCTTGGGGTACGAAGAGGAAGCCCCCTACGACGGCATCATCGTCACAGCGGCGGCTCCTCATACGCCCCGGCCGCTGTTCGAGCAGCTGGCCGAGGGCGGGCGCTTGGTGATCCCGGAAGGGGGGCGCTCACACCAGGTGCTGTACCAAATCCGAAAGCGCGAAGGGAGGCAGGAACGCCAGCGCCTTTGCGATTGTGTGTTCGTGCCCCTTGTCGGGCAGGAAGGCTGGGAGAAGGCATGAAGGAAACGAACCAAGGACCGGGTGACGATGCGCTGGATGCGCCGGCTGTATGACTGGGTGCTGCACTGGGCGGAGACGCCTTACGGGGTGCCGGCGTTGGTCCTTCTGTCCTTTGCCGAGTCGTCCTGCTTTCCGATTCCTCCGGACGTGCTGCTGATCGCGCTGGTCATCGGCGCACCGAGAAAGTGGTGGCGCCTGGCGCTCTGGTGCTCGGTTGCATCCGTCCTCGGGGGAATGGGCGGTTACCTGATCGGCGTCATCGCCTGGAAGACCATCGGTGTCTGGATTGTGGAGAACATCGCCCACGTCCCGCTGGTGACTAATCCCGCGATCGGGCGGGAAGACATTCTGTTGCCCGCGTACCTGCATTGGCTGGGCGGGGATCATCTCTTCGAGGTGTACGAGCGGTGGAACGCCTGGATCGTGTTCGTCTTCGGGCTGACGCCTTTGCCCTACAAGCTGGTGACGATTACCGCCGGGGTGGCGAGAGTCAATTTCCCGGTCTTTGTCCTGGCGTCCATTGCCAGCCGCTCGATCCGGTTCTTTGCTGTGGCAGCGATTCTATGGAAATGCGGCCCGGTGGCGACCACCTTCATTGACAAGCACTTTAACCGGTTGGCCATTGTCTTTGTCATTCTGCTGCTCGGAGGCTTTCTGATCCTGAAGCTGTTTCTCTGAAAGCGGCCGGGGCTGACTGAACGAATCCAAGGGAGGAGCCCGATGCAACACAGCATAGCAAGACGAGGCTTCTTGAAATCGCTCGGTTGGGGCGCGGCGGCGCTCCTGACGCCCGGCTGTGCTCGCATTGCCACCCGGCCGAGAGCAGGGAGTGGCGTCCCGCCGAATTTCGTCGTGATTTTCACCGACGATCAGGGCTATGCCGATGTCGGTTGCTACGGGGCGAGGGGCTTCCAGACGCCCCACCTCGACCGAATGGCGGCCGAAGGGATGCGCTTCACCGACTTTTATGCCGCCCAAGCCGTGTGCAGCGCCTCGCGGGCAGGCCTGCTGACCGGCTGCTATCCCAACCGCATCGGCGTTCGCGGCGCCTTGCATCCCGGCTCCAACATCGGATTGAATGCCAACGAGGAAACGATCGCCGAAGTGCTCAAGAAGCGGGGCTACGCCACGGGCATCTTCGGCAAATGGCATCTCGGGCATCATCCGGAGTTTCTTCCGCTGCAACATGGCTTCGATGAATACCTGGGCCTTCCCTATTCCAACGATATGTGGCCGGTGGAGTACGATGGGCGACCGGCTGTGCAAGAGCGCAAAACGGGGTATCCGCCTTTACCCTTATTGGATGGGAATGAGAAGGTCGGCGAGATTCGCACCCTGAAGGATCAAGGTACGCTGACTACCCGCTATACCGAAAGAGCCGTGCAGTTCATCGAGAGAAATCGAGATCGCCCTTTCTTTCTTTACGTCCCGCACTCGATGCCCCACGTGCCGCTCGGGGTTTCCGAGAAGTTCCGCGGCAAAAGCGAGCAGGGAATGTATGGCGACGTGATCATGGAAATTGACTGGTCGGTTAGCGAGATTCTCCGCACCCTGAAGCGATGCGGTCTGGATGAGCACACCCTGGTCGTGTTCACCAGCGACAACGGCCCCTGGCTTAATTTCGGCAATCATGCCGGTTCCACCGGCCCGCTGCGCGAGGGGAAAGGAACATCCTGGGAGGGCGGCCAGCGGGTCCCTTGCATCATGCGCTGGCCCGGCCGCATCCCGGCCGGCGGCGTGTGCCGCCAACTGGCGACCACTCTGGATCTGCTTCCCACCTTGGCGGCCTATGCCGACGCGCCGCTTCCGCCGCACCCCATTGACGGGGTTAACCTTGCAGCGTTGCTCGAAGGAGATTTGAACGCCAGGCCGCGGGATCATTTTTATTATTACTACACCCATCAAGACGGAGACCAGCTCCAGGCGGTGCGGCAGGGCAAGTGGAAGCTGCACTTTCCGCACAGCTACCGCTCCTACGAAGGAGTCCGGCCCGGCACGGACGGCAATCCCGGCCCCTATGCCCGCGGAGAGACCAAACGGGCGCTGTACAACCTGGAGGAAGATATCGGGGAACAGCGGAATGTCGCGGACGAATACCCCGAGGTGGTACAGCAACTCCAGGCCTTGGGCGAAAAGGCCCGGGACGAGCTGGGCGACGTCAAACGGGTGGGCAAAGGATTTCGAGCGCCCGGGCAAGTGCGCTGAGAGCATACAAGAAGGGATATGTCTTGAGAACTTGCACCTGATGGACAAGCACCCCTATCTTCAAAAGGAGGATACCTTTAATCATGAGCACGCCCTACACCCGCCGGGATTTTCTGAGAACCCTGGGCTTGGGAGCGACCGCCTTGTCGTTGCCCCGCCTTTCGGCCGCGGATTCTGCGAAGCCCAAGCGCCCCAACATTCTCTTTATAATGTCGGACGATCACGCCTTTCAGGCGATCGGCGCGTACGGCTCCAGGATCAACAAAACGCCGAATATCGATCGCATCGCCAACGAAGGCGCCCTGTTCCTGCACAACACCTGCTGCAACTCGATCTGCGCGCCCAGCCGGGCGACCATCCTCACCGGCAAACACAGCCACGCCAACGGCAAGAAAACCAATCTCGATACCTTCGACGCTTCGCAGCCGACCTTCCCGAAAATGTTTCAGTCGGCCGGCTATCAGACCGCAGTGATCGGAAAGTGGCATCTGAAATCGGATCCCATCGGCTTCGATCACTGGGATATCCTTCCCGGGCAGGGCCTGTATTACAACCCGGATTTCATCTCGGCCGAGGGGCGGCGGCGGATTGAAGGATACTGCACGGACGTCGTGACGGACCTCGCTATCCGCTGGCTCGAACAAAGGCAGCCTTCGAGCAAGCCGTTCCTGCTGTTGTGCCAGCATAAAGCGCCTCACCGTCCCTGGATGCCGGGACCGGATCATCTGTCCCTCTATGACGACGTGGATATTCCCGAGCCGGACACGCTGTTCGACGACTATTCAGGGCGGAGCAGCGCGATCCGGCAAAATGAAATGTCCATCAAGGATCACTTCTATCCGGCTTACGACCTAAAACTCTATCCGCCTGATCCCGACAACGAGCGGGATCATCGCCACTGGAGAAACACGTCCTATCACCGGATGACGCCGGCGCAGAAGGCCAGGTGGGATGCCGCTTACGAAGCGAAGAACAAAGCCTTCCGGGAAGCGAAACTGGAAGGCAAAGACCTGATTCGCTGGAAGTACCAGCGCTATATCAAGGATTACCTGCGCTGCATCGCCTCGGTGGATGACAATGTGGGCCGGCTGTTGGATTATCTGGACGAGTCGGGCTTGGCGCGCGATACCCTCATTGTTTACACTTCGGACCAGGGGTTCTTTCTCGGCGAGCATGGGATGTACGACAAGCGCTGGATGTACGAGGAGTCTCTGGCGATGCCGCTGGTCGTGCGCTGGCCGGCGATGGTCCCGGCCGGCACCCGAATCAGCGTCTTAACGCAGAACATTGACTTTGCCCCGACCTTCCTCGAAGCGGCCGGTCTTCCGGTGCCCGGCGATATGCAGGGGCGCAGCCTGCTTCCGCTGATGAAAGGCCAGACGCCCGAGGATTGGCGCAAGTCCATCTATTACCACTACTACGAGATCGGCGAGCACAATGTTCCCCGGCATGAGGGCGTTCGCACCGAGCGATACAAACTGATCCATTTTTATGACGCCGATGAATGGGAACTCTATGACCTCGAAAAGGACCCCCAGGAGATGAACAGCGTGTACGATGAGCCGGGCTATGCGGCGGTCGTCCGGGAGATGAAAGCCGAGCTCGAGCGGCTCAAGAAACAGTACGGCGTTCCCGAGAGGCAAGGATAGCCGGTGCAACCCGTTGCACCCTGCCCGACTCGCGCCAGACGTAACGCGAATAGCCGTGGCTGCAACGTGGGCGAGCGAGCTATACGCACCTCCTGCCCATAACGTGCGGGTTGAGCGCCCGCAACGCGGGCGAGGGCAGGTAGCCAGGGGTGGAGCGCAGCGGAACCCCTGGGACCCGTCACCTCCCAACGTACCCGCGCGCCGAAGCGAATAGCCGTGCCTGCAACGTGGGCGAGGGAGCTATACGCACCTCCTGCCCATAACGTGCGGGTTGAGCGCCCGCAGCGCGGCCGAGGGCAGGTAGCCAGGGGTGGAGCGCAGCGGAACCCCTGGGACCCGTCACCTCCCAACGCACCTGCGCCCCGAAGCGAATAGCCGTGCCTGCAACGTGGGCGAGGGAGCTATACGCACCTCCTGCCCATAACGTGGGGGTTGAGCGCCCGCAACGCGGACGAGGGAGCTATACGCACCTCCTGCCCATAACGTGGGGGTTGAGCGCCCGCAGCGCGGGCGAGGGCAGGTAGCCAGGGGTGGAGCGCAGCGGAACCCCTGGGACCCGTCACCTCCCAACGCACCCGCGCCCCAAAGGGGCGCAGGCGCTACACCCATTCACCCCCATCTCTCTCTCATCACACTCACTTCCCGTTCCTCCGCCCCTTCGGGGCGTGCGAAAATCAAATAGCAGATATTGGATACGTGTCCGGTTCCGGGGGTTCCGCTACGCTCCACCCCCGGCTACAGCCCTCTGCCTCTTCGAGGCGTGGGGAAATCAAATGGTAGATATTGGGTCCGTGTCCGGTTCCGGGGGTTACGCTGCGCTCCACCCCCGGCTACAGCCCTCTGCCTCTTCGAGGCGTGGGGAAATCAAATAATAGATATTGTGTCTGCGTCCGGTTCCGGGGGTTCCGCTGCGCTCCACCCCCGGCTACAGTCCTCCGCCCCTTCGGGGCGTGGAAAAATCGGATGGTGGATATTGGGTGTCCGTCCGGTTCCGGGGGTTCCGCTGCGCTTCACCCCCGGCTACAGCCCTCTGCCTCTTCGAGGCGTGGGGAAATCAAATGGTAAATATTGGGTCCGCGTCCGGTTCCGGGGGTTCCGCTACGCTCCACCCCCCGCTACAGCCCTCTGCCCCTTCGGGGCGCAAAGGACGGCCAGGGAGCAACGCGTTGCACCGTACCGTACTCGTGGCAAACCTCTTTGGGGTACGGCCGGGGGCTTTAATCGTGGGCTGAGATGTGGTAAAAGAGAGCAGTCGCCCGCGGGGTGGATAATTCGCCTCTGGGCTGGGGAATTCAGGCTCACCGCCTGGAGCGACGACGAGTCTGCGAAATGACCCCGCAAGGCGAAAGGAGGACCGTGCTGAAGGCAACCGCCCGAAGGGCGCAGCGAAGCCGGAAGAAGATGAGCCACAAGGGGCGCGTCCGCCACTCGTTGGACGAACTGTCCGACGAGGAGCTGCTCGACCTGCGGATGTGCGACCTCTCGCTGAATATCAAGGGCACCCCCCTCGAGGAGGCCATCGAGCGCCTCTACTCGGAGCTCGAGCAGAAGAAGATCCGGCTGCGGCCGCACGTCTGGCTCTCGGACGATTGGTTTGTGCCCGATGGGGTGGCAGGCATGGCCGTTCCCTTCTATCTCGCCCACCGGCGGCTGCGCCGGCTGGAAGAGAAGCAGATGCTCGAGGTCGAGGGAGGCAGTGAGGAGGAGTGTATGCGCATTCTCCGCCACGAGGCCGGGCACGTCCTGGATAATGCCTACCGGTTGCGCCGCCGCAAATGCTGGCGGGAGGTTTTCGGAAAAGCCTCGCAACCCTATCCCGACCAGTACGACCCCAGACCTTACAGCAAGAGCTATGTCCTCCACCTCGACTTATGGTACGCGCAGAGCCACCCTGTGGAGGATTTTGCCGAGACATTCGCCGTCTGGCTCAAGCCCCGCTCGCGCTGGCGGGTGCAGTACCAGGGCTGGCCGGCACTGAAGAAGCTGGAGTTTGTGGACGAGCTGATGGGGGAGATCCGGCAGCAGAAACCCATCGTCGCTTCCCGGAAGCCGGTCGATCCGCTGCGCGCGATCCGCAGGACCTTGCGGCAACACTATCGGCGCAAGCGCGCCCGCTACGGCCTGGATCACCCCGACTTTTACGACCGGGACCTCCTGAGGCTGTTTTCCGGTTCTCCCCAGAGCGCGAAGTGCCCCTCGGCGGCGGCTTTCCTGCGCCGGGTGCGGCCCGAGCTGCGCCGGGTCGTGGCCCGCTGGACGGGCGAATATCAATACACCATTGACCAGGTGCTGAGTGAAATGATCGACCGATGCCGCGAGCTGAACCTGCGCCTGGAACAGCCCGAGTCGGAAGCCCGGCGAGAAGCCTTGGCGATGTTGACCGTGCAGACGATGAATTATCTCCACAACGGCCATCACCGGATTGCCCTATGAAGAACCTGAAGATCCTCGTTCTTGTGCGCGAGGGACTGGAGCCGCCGGAGACCCTCGAAGGCTACAGCGACAAACAGATTGCCCAGTGGAAGGCCGAGTTCGACGTCGTGGCGACCTTGCGCGAAATGGGGCACGAAGCGCGTCCCCTCGGTGTGTACGACGATCTGGGGCCGATCCGCAAGGCGCTTCAGAGCTGGTCGCCCCATATTGTCTTTATGCTTCTGGAGGAGTTTCACGGCGTCGGCACTTATGATCAGGCTGTCGTCAGCTACCTCGAACTGATGCGTCAGCCTTACACGGGCTGCAATCCTCGCGGCCTTTTGCTCTCTCACGACAAAGCGTTGAGCAAAAAGATCCTGACCTACCATCGCATTCCCACGCCGCGCTTCGAGGTCTTTCCCATCGGGCGCAAGGCCAGGCGGCGCCGGCATCTGGCCTTTCCGCTCCTGGTGAAGTCGGCCGTCGAGGAGGCGTCGCTCGGCATCGCCCAGGCGTCGGTGGTCAACGACGAGGAAGCGCTGGTCAAGCGGGTGCAGTTTGTCCATGAAAGATTCAATTCCGACGCCATCGCCGAGGAATACATCGAGGGGCGGGAGATTTATGTGGGCGTGCTGGGAAACTACCGCTTGCAGACCTTTCCGGCCTGGGAAATGATCTTCGACAAGTCGCCCGAGAACGTTGCGCGCATCGCCACCGCGCGGGTCAAGTGGGACCCCCGATACCAGAAGCGGCACGGCATTATCACGCAGGCGGCAAAGAACCTGCCGCCCGAGCTCGAGGCGCATCTGGCGCGGCTGGCCAAGCGCGTCTATCGGGCGCTCCAGATGAGCGGCTATGCCCGAATGGACCTGCGACTGCGCGAAGATGGCAGCGTTTACGTGCTCGAGGCGAACGCCAATCCGAACCTGGAATATGGGGAAGATTTCGCCGAGTCAGCCGAGACAATCGGCACCAGCTACGAGACGCTGCTTCAGCGGATTATCAATCTGGGACTTCGATACCGCGCGCCCTGGCAGGGCTGAGCCGGCCCCGCCCTCTACGCTTCGGACAACCCTAATGCCGCGCGCTGCAGGGCGAACAGCTTCTCCAGGCCCTGCCACGAAAGACTCAGCAGCGCGTCGAGGTCCTCGCGGCGGAACGGCTCGCCCTCGGCCGCGCCTTGCACCTCGACAAAGCGCCCCCGGTCGGTCATCACGACGTTGAAATCCACCTCGGCCCGGCTGTCCTCGCCGTAGTCGAGGTCGAGCAGCGGCTCGCCTTCGACCCTCCCGACGCTGACCCCCGCCACCGCCGTCTCCAGCGGCCAGCGCACCAGCATCTCCCGCTCCTGCATCCAGCGAAAGGCGTCAAACAGGGCGACATAGGCCCCGGTAATGGCCGCCGAGCGGGTTCCTCCATCGGCCTGAAGCACGTCGCAGTCCACGCGCACGGTTCGCTGCCCCAGCGCTTCCAGGTCCACCGCCGCCCGAAGGCTGCGACCGACCAGACGCTGAATCTCGTACGAGCGGCCGTCCACGCGGCCCCGCGGAATCCGCGCCTGGGTGCTTCTGGGCAACATACCATACTCGGCTGTGACCCAGCCGCGCCCGCTGCCTTCGAGAAACTTGGGAACCTTTTCCTCGACCGAAGCGGTGACAATGACCTGTGTGCGGCCGAACTCGACCAGAACCGAGCCTTCCGGATATTCGAGATAATTCCGGGTGATCTTCACCGGCCGCAGTTCATCTCGCTTGCGATGGTCCGAGCGCTTTATCGCCATTTGTGCAGTTTCCCTCACCCGGTGCAGTCCACTTTTCCAGTGGCCTACACCTGGAGACCTTGTTACTGAGGTGGAGGCCACCTTCCCCTTATCGGTTTTGGCCGTCTTCGAGCAACCGCCGCGCGTAGGTCCGCGAGTCCTCGGACGACTCATCTCCGAGCATCCGGGCGATCTCCGCCTCGATCTGCTCCCCCTCGATGCGCTCGACGCTCGATTGCGTCTGCTGCCCTTCGACCGTCTTGGAGACCCGGAAGTGGCCGTGCGCCTTGCCGGCAATCTGCGGCAGATGGGTAATGCAGATCACTTGCCGCTCGGCCGCAATGCGCCGGAATTTCACGCCGACAATATCCGCCATATCGCCGCCGATGCCGCTGTCAATCTCATCGAAGACCAGGGTTCCCACCCGGTCCACTTGGGCCAGGACCGTCTTGATCGCCAAGGCGATGCGCGACAGCTCGCCGCCCGAGGCCACCTGTTTCAGCGGGCCGAGTTCCCGCCCGGGATTGGTGGTCACCAGGAACTCCACCCGGTCAATGCCCCTCGCGCCGGCGCGGTAGTTCTTGCCCTCGAGCTGAAACAAGGTTCCTCCTTCTCCCCAGGCCTCCAGCTGAACCCGGAATTGCCCATGCGCCATACCCAACGCCCGCAGCTCCCGGGTCACCGCCCGGCTCAAGCGAACCGCGGCCCGCTGGCGCTCCTGCGAAAGCGAGATCGCCTCCTGCACGAACTGCCGGGTAACTTCGTCCCGCCGGGTCGTCAGCTCGCCCAGCGACTCTTCGGCGGTCTCCAGCTCCGCCAGGCGCTCGCGGGTCTGTTCGAGGTACACCAGCACCTCTTCCAGGGTCGCGCCGTACTTTCGTTTGAGCTGTTGAAGCAAGTGAAGGCGCTGCTCGATCGCTTCCAGCCGCTGGGGATCAGCTTCGATATTGCCACCGTAAGCGACGATCTCCCGGCCGATCTCCTCCAGTTGAATTCGAGCCGAGCTGAAATCCCGCTCCAGAGAGGCCAAGCGGTCATCCGCCTGAGCCATCTCTTGAAGCCGGCGCTGAACGTCCGCCAGGCCGTCGGTGATCGCAGGCTGTTCCTCCGCACCCTCCACCAGGAGCTTCTCGATAGCCTGCGCGTGCTGCGCCAACTGCTCGGCGTGTTGAAGCATCCGGCGCTCCCGCTCCAGCGGCTCCTCCTCATCGGCGGTAATCTCGGCCTGCTCGATCTCCTCCACCTGAAACTTCAGATGGTCCTCCTGGCGGCGCCGCTCGCGCTGCGCTTCTTCGAGCCGCTCAATCTCTCGGTCAATCTCTCGCACCTGGGCGAACTTGAAGCGAACCGACTCAGCCTGCGATTCCAGCCCCGCGTAGGCGTCCAGCAGGTCCATATGCACCTCGCTGCGCAGCAGCGATTGATGCTCATGCTGGCCGTGAATGTCCACCAGCAGGTCGCCCAACTCCTCGAGAACCTTCAGCTGGGCCGGGCTGGAATTAACATAGCATCGCCCCCTCCCCTCGCGGGGAATGATCCGCTTGATAAAAAGGCCTTCGGGGTCATGCTCCAGGCCCCGCTCGATCAGAAACTGTTGAAGGTGTTTGCGCCCCCGGGTATCAAAGCGCTCGAAGACCGCCTCGACCGAGGCCTCGTCCGCGCCCGGTCGAATCAAATCCCCCCGCGCCCGCTCACCGAGCAGAAGGCCCAAGGCATCAATGATGATGGTCTTCCCTGCCCCCGTCTCCCCGGTGAGAACATTAAATCCGGGCACGAACTCCAACGACAACGCTTCAATCAAGACAAAGTTGCGAATTCTCAATTCCCGCAGCATCTTGCTCCCCCTTCAGCCAGCGAAGCGCCCGGCAACCGCTCTGCTCCGTTCAATCGTTATTCCCGCGAAAGCGGGAATGACAGACACCCCTTACGATTCCTCGAGAATTTTGCGGCGTCCGTATTGTTCCCTGTAGTAAGAGAGGTATTCCCCGCTCTTCAAGGGCTTCCACCAGGAGAGATGTTCGGCATACCATTCGATGGTTTCCCGGATGGCGCTGTCAAAGTCGTGGCGGGGTTTCCAGCCGAGCCGGCGGATCCGGGAAGAATCGACACAGTATCGCCGGTCATGCCCGGGGCGATCTTCCACCCGCTGGATGAGCGACTTGGGTTTGGCCAGGATGTCGAGGATGGTTTCCGTCAGTCGAATGTTGGGCAAGGTCTCGCCCGTGCCGATGTTATAGATCTGTCCCTCTTGCCCCTTTTCCACCACGAGCTGGATCGCCTCGCAATGATCGCGGACATAGAGCCAGTCCCGCTCGTTGAGACCATCGCCGTAGAGAGGCAGCGGGCGGTCTTCCAGAGCGTTCGTGACGAACAGGGGGATCACTTTCTCCGGGTATTGGTAGGGGCCGAAATTATTGCTGCACCGGGTGATACAAACGTCCATACCATAGGTCACAAAGTATGAGCGCGCGATGAGGTCCCCGCCCGCTTTGCCGGACGAATAGGGGCTGGAAGGATTCAAGGGGCTATCCTCGGTGAAAGCGCCCTCGGCAATGCTACCGTAAACCTCGTCGGTGCTGATCTGGATGTATCGCCCGACGCCCTTCTCGCGGGCCGCCTCGAGCAGGTTGAAGGTGCCCAGCACGTCGGTCCGGATAAACTCCTCGGGGCCGAGCACCGCGCGGTCCACGTGCGTCTCGGCGGCAAAGTTGACCACCACGTCCACCCGCTCGGCGAGAATCTCTTCGACCAACTTCCGGTCCGCAATGTCGCCGCGAACAAAACGGTAGCGCGGATCCTTCTCAATATCCCGCAGATTCTCCAGATTGCCGCAGTAGGTCAGCTTGTCCAGATTGATAATCCGGACACCCGGGTCGGACTCCAGCAGAAAGTGAATATAATTGCTGCCGATGAATCCGGCCCCCCCAGTCACCAGGTAGGTTGTCAATCCAGCCTCCTTCGAAACAGCAGTCGTATCTTGTCATGCCGGCGGGGGGGGACCAGACAACCCCACCTTGGCCCCGCCCAGCTCGGAGAGAGAATCCCCCAGTCACGTGAGAAAGTACTGACGTACGGGACTGAAGTCCCTACTCCGACTCCGTCAAGACAACTCGAGCTGTGCCCTACGAAGTCATGAAACAAGTGTCACTCAAAGTACTGATCAGCCTCGTCCGTGATGGCGTTCAACGAGCGCTCGAGTTGTTGCCGTTTGGCCTCCATCGTCTCCTCATCGCAATTCCTTGCCACTTCGATGGGGGTTCCGAAGATGATCAGCGCCCGGTTGAAGGGATAAGGCAACAGGAATCGATCCCAGGAACCGAGAAACCGCTTGCGGCGAACCGAGTAGCTGATCGGGATAATCCGGCGCTCGGTCATTCGGGCCAGTGCGATGACACCCGGCTGACACACCTGCCGAGGCCCTCGGGGGCCGTCCGGCGTGATCCCGGCATCCTCTCCCTGACGCACCAGGCGCACCAGGCGGCGAAGGGCTTCGGTTCCGCCGCGCGTCGTCGAGCCTCGCACCGGAAGCTTGTTAAACGCCTTAGCGATACGGGCGATGATCTCGCCGTCTCGGTGCCGGCTCACAATCAAGCAGGCCCGTCGTTCCCTCCGCCAAGTGATCAAGAGCGCCTGCCGGCCGTGCCAAAACGCGAAGATGACCGGCAGGCCGGCCGCTTCGAGCCGCTCCAAGCCCCGGTACTCCATCCTCGTCGTGCGAGCAACAAGGGAAAGGTACCATTTTCCCACTAAGGGAGCAAGCCCATCGGTCAGAGAACGCCACAGCTTCACCGGATTGTTTCCATCCCCTCTGTCTCAGACAGCCTTCATTCGGCTGCGACTCTGCGCAAGTGATTCTTAATCCGCTCGGCCAACTGCGGCGAGATGCCCGGCACGGCGCCGATCTCCTCGGGAGAAGCCTCTCGGATCGCCTCCACCGAGCCGAAGTGCCGGAGTAACTTCTGCTTTCGCTGCCGGCCCAGCCCCTCGATGTCCTCCAGGATGGAATGCCTCAACTTCCTGCTGCGCAAGGACCGATGATAAGTCAGGGCAAAGCGATGCGCCTCATCGCGAACACGCTGGAGCATTTGTCTGAGGGGAGAACGCTCCGGCAGGCGAATCGGCTCCTTACGCTCCAAAGTATAAATCTCTTCCTCTTCCTTGGCCAAGCCGATGAGGACCGTGTCGCTCGCCCCGGCCTCCTGAAACACTTCGGCAGCCGCCGCGAGGTGGCCGCGTCCACCGTCAATCAGCACGACGTCCGGCCAGGTTCCAAACCGCTCGTCCCCCCGGCGCTCGATGCGCCGGCGCAGCGTCTCTCGCATCATCGCATAATCGTCCACACCCTGCACCTGCTGGATGCGAAACTTCCGGTAACCGCTCCGAAAAGGGCGCCCTCCCTGGAAGACGACCAGGGAGCCGACCGCGTCGCTTCCTCCGATATTCGAGATGTCGTAGCCCTCGATCCGCAAGGGCGGCTTCGCCAAGCCGAGCAGCCGCTGGAGCTGCTCGACCGCCGGGTCGATCCTGCCCTTGATGCCGTGGGTCTTGCGGAACTGCTCTTCGGCTCGCAGCGCAGCGTTCTGCTGCGCCAAGGCCAAGGTCTGCCGCCGGACACCTCGCTGGGGAGAGATCAGCGGCACCCGATGCCCGGCCCGAGCGGCCAAAAATGTTTCCAACGCCTCCCGGCTCTTCAGCGGAACGGCCAGGAAGACTTTTTGCGGGAACTCCGATACCCGATCATAGTACTGGGGAATGAACGCTTCATGGATGGCTTCATCGCCCGGCTCGTCTTCCGGGGCAGCGGGCGGGCCGTCGAGAAAGTAGTGCTCGGAAGAAACAACGCGGCCCCGCCGGCGTTTGAGAACGACCATCGCAGTCACGTCGCCGCAGCGCGACAGGCCGAGGTAATCCTCATTCTGCTTCTCATAGCCCCCGGAGCGATCCAGGGTGTTGATCACTTGCCGTTCGCTCAGGGTGTCCAGCGCGTTGAGAATATCCCGGTAGGTCGCCGCCTTTTCGTAACGCTGCTGCTCGGAGCTGGCCTGCATCTTCTCCTCGATGCGCCGTCGCACCTCGGCCTGCCTGCCGCGCAGAAACCGGGCGACTTCCTGGCACAGTTGCCGGTATTCCTCCGCCGAGACCGCGCCGATGCAGGGACCGACGCAGCGCTTCATCTCGAAGTCAATGCAAGGCCGCGCCAGGGGGAACTGCTTCGAGGCATACTTACAGCTGCGGTAAGGGAATATCTGCTTCACCGCTCCGAGGACCAGACGAGCCGCTTTCACGTCCGGGTAGGGACCAAAATAATAGGAGCCGTCTTCCTTCAAAGTGCGCGTCAGGTAAGCGCGGGGATAGGTTTCCCCCATCGTCAGTTTGATATAGGGATAGCGCTTGTCGTCCCGCAAGCGGATGTTATAAGGCGGCCGGTGTCGCTTGATCAGATTATACTCGAGCAGCAGCGCCTCGCCGGCATTTTCCGCCGCGATATACTCGACCTGCGCCACCTCGGAGGCAAAGCGCGAGGGCGGCGCGGAGAAGTGGCTTCGCACGCGGGAGGCCAGGTTCTTGGCCGTGCCGACGTAAAGCACCGCCCCCCGAGTGTCTTTCATCAGATAGGCGCCGGGGCAACTGGGCAAGTGCTCCAGGTCAGGCGGTGAAGACTGTGGCCCGTTCATCGAGCAATCCTGTCAAAGCGTCCGGGTGACGGATAGGTTCCAGCACTTCCGTCTCCCGACAGCGTTCCAGCGGCACCAAGCGGCCGAGGGTCCAGTAGGGCTGCGTCGCACCAGTTCCCGGGAAAACCTCCTGCCGAACGGCCAATCGCAGCCTCGTGGCGGCCAATGCCGGCTCGAATCGCCTCATTCGTCGCCACGGATAGATGAAAAACGCCATTCCGTCGGGCGACAAAAGGTACTCCGTTCCTTGCAGAAAATCCTCCAGGGTGGCGGCTCCCTCGTGCCGATAGCCGGCCCGCGCCGGGTCGGCCGGCATCCTGCCCTCCCCCCGCCCGAAGTAAGGGGGATTGAGGAAAACGATATCGAAAGAAGAAGCCGGGCTGCATGCATCGGCAAACCGGACGTCCCCCAGGACGATCTGAACAACGCCTGTGTCTCGCATCGCTGTGTCGAACCTTGGCAAGCGCCGAACCCGAAGTCCCCGGCGGACAAGCGCTTCCTCGGCTTGCCACAGAAGCGCCGGCTGCACCTCCAGACCGAACAACTCCGCCTCGGGGCGGCGATGGGCGACTTCATAGAGCAACCTTCCCGCTGCGCAGCCCAGGTCCAGCACGCGACAGCCCCCCGAGCGCCCCGGCCAATGGCTCACGCCGAATGCCGCCAGCAAGAAAGTGTCGGCAGGGGAATGGTCAAAAGGGTTCTTCATCGAATCTCACCCGATGATCGCTTTCCTCTCTCCCTATAGTATACCCATTGTCTCCCTCTCAACAAGCGCCTGGCTCCACAATGTCCCCCGAGGATGCGGCCTGTTTGACAGGACTGCGGGGAGATCGTAGGATGCACCCACTTATTTATACATAGCGACGTAAGTGCGAGACGGATTTCGGCGTTGTCATTCTGAGCGCAAGCGAAGAATCTGACCTTCTCGAACACCTTGTGCGGCAGAGTCAGATTCCTCACCCCGATGAATCGGGATTCGGAATGACAGATAGGACTTATGTCGCCGTGTATAGTTGGATGCAGGCGGACTCAATCCTTTGAACCCTCCCCCGGTTTGGACGCCGGGGTGTTGTTGTGAGCAGGACAGAGTGAACGATAGAACCTTCCGGACTGCGATGATCGCAATCGTGGTGATCATCCTTGTTTCCGCCGCAGTGCTGATCGGACCACGGCTCTTCTCGAAGCGAGCGAACATGGTATTGATCATCATTGATACGCTGCGGGCGGATAAACTGGGCTGCTACGGCTGCCCTGCGAATCCTTCGCCGGAATTGGATGAACTGGCCCGAAACGGGGTCCAGTTCCGCCACGTGGTGGCGCAGTCTACCTGGACCCGCCCCTCGATCGGCTCCCTGCTGACGTCCCTTTATCCAAGGTCCATCGGCCTTTATAAAGAGGACAACCAGATTCTTGACGATCGCTTCGACACCCTGGCGGAAATCCTCCAGAACCATGGGTACGATACGATCGGGATGACCGCAAACCCGCATCTCAATCGCGTGTTCAACTTCCACCAGGGCTTCGATCATTATGTGGACAGCAATATCATTTTCGACTTTATGAACCCCGAAGAGGACAAGGCACTCTGGTCTCAATCTACGACCCGATCGGCGCGCGAAATCTTCGACTCCGTCCTTGAACTGCTCGACAACCGGCAGCCCGATCTGCCCTGCTACATCCAGCTGAACATCATGGAAATGCATGAGTATTATCGCCGGAACCATCCCCTGACCCGGGAAGAATACCGGACGCTTTTTGCCGAAGCTCCCGACCGAGAGTATCTCCAGGCCCTGCGGCAGGTGTCGGTGGACGTAGGCGAGTTTGTTCGAGCGCTTAGCGGCCGGCCCGGCTGGGAAAACACCCTCTTTGTGCTGACCAGCGACCACGGAGAAAGCCTCCAGGAACACCCCCATGTGTTTCGCACCGGCTCGCACGGCGACCTCCTTTATGCGACCCAAGTGATGGTTCCCCTGATTTTCTATCACCCCCAGTGGGCGATCCGGCAGCAGGTTGTTGAGCAGCCGGTGCGCCTCGTGGACATCATGCCGACCATTCTCGACTTTGTCCGGATTCGCCCCCCGAGCGGGATCGTCGGCAAATCCCTGCTGCCCCTATTCGACGACGAGCCCGGCCGGGTGGAGCTGCCCGATCGCTTTGTCATTGAAACCGAGTTTCGCCGGAGTCGAAAAAGCGCAGTCTATTCAAGCGCCTGGAAATACATCGAAAACGACGACTCCTACGCGGGGGTCAACCCCAGGGAGTTGCAGCCGGCGGGGATCGAAGAGGACGGCAAATTGACCGACCGGATCGAGGACCATTTGGAAGTCGCCGACGGGATGCGTGAATTTCTGATTTCATGGCGGGAACGCTACCCCCGCGTCGGCTCAACTCCATACAAGGAACAAATCTCTACAGAAGAAATCGATCAGCTGAAATCTTTGGGATACATGCAATAGGTGAGTCGTCAAATGAAGAGAGTATGGATAAACGTTCTGCTCATGGGTCTGACTCTAACTCAGGTCCTTAGCCTGAGTCCTTCCGGTGTCGCGGCCACCATCGCGCTGGTCGTACCGGAGAGCGATCTCCGGGAGTACCGGGCCGAGCGGGTCCGCCTGGCGGGACATACCGAGCCGGGCAACCAGGTCTTCGTCAATGGAAAACCGGTCAAGGTCTATCCCACGGGAGCTTTTGTCGATCTCTGTTCCCTCGAGGTCGGAGCGAACACGATCATCATTGAGGCCTCCAGCGCGGTCGGGGCAGCCAGCACCAGCCTGCGCGTGCATCGCCTTGCCCCGCTGCAGAGCACACCGGGCGACGTGCTGGCAATCGAAGACGAGCTGTTGCTGCCCGAGCGGGATCTCGACCTGTTGCCGGGCGACCTGTTCGAGGTGCGATTCAAGGGAACGCCCGGCGGACAAGCGTCCTTCTCGGTGGGCGAGGCCATTGAGCAGATTCGCATGACGGAGACCTCGGCGCGTTCAGCCGGCGAGCTGCGGGGGATCTACACCGGCGTGCACCGGCTACGACCTTCCGATCAGCTGAGCCGACAGCCCATCCGATTTCATCTGGAGGTGCCGGGCTTGGGAGAGATGGAAAAGTCTTCCCAAGCCTCGCTGAGTGTTCAATCCCTGCGATGGCCGCGCACGGGCGAAGTGATCTCCCCCGACGCCTATCTGGCCGCCGGTCTGGGCGACGGCCGACTGGGCGGCGCTTTGCTGGGGTATCTTCCGCTCGGCACCCGCTTGGAACTCACCGGGCGGGTCGGCGACCTGTACCGCGTTCAGCTCTCACCGGTCAAAACCGCCTGGATTGCGAAAGAGGCGATAAGACCGATGCCTTTGGGAAGCCCTCCACCAAGGAGTCTCGTCGGCAGCGCAACGCTGCAAGGCGACAGCCA
>Ga0068714_10003797_pt1 | contig 17473 bp, 21 predicted proteins | sample MTBNYHSulfiMetaG_FD_62988 | JGI IMG/M metagenome (GOLD analysis project Ga0068714, IMG submission 62988) | Enrichment culture microbial communities from rom New York Harbor, USA that are MTBE-degrading - MTBE-NYH (New York Harbor Sulfidogenic)... | ecosystem: Environmental > Aquatic > Marine >...
GGGGACCTGGCCGGGACCCCCCTGTCCATCTACCTGGACAACTACCAGGCCTGCCCCTTCCCCAAGGCGGTGGTCCTGACCAAGGATCAGGCGGGCGGCTACACCGCCGCCCGGGCGGCGGGCCACTTCAGCCTGATCATGGGCCTCATCTCCCGGCCCGGCCTGCTGGAGATCCTCCTCACCCAGACCTGGGGGAAGGCCCTTCTCCTGGCCGGGTTGCTGGCCTCCCTGGGCCTGGCTCTCCTCATCCGCCCTGGGCCGGAAGGGTTTTTCAGCGGTTCGGGCCGGCTCAAGGTCGGGCTGGCCCTGGTCGGGGCCGGTCTGGCCGCCGGGGTGGTCCTGGGGGCGGCCTCCGGTATATACCGGGCGATTGCCCATAATTATTTTGAGTACGGGATGTACCGCTCGGCCGGGCTTCTCCTCCGGGGGGAGGCCAACCGCTGGCTGGCCGTGGTGGCCGGCCAGGCCCTCCTGCTCGCCCTCTGGTCCGGGCTGAGCAGGCCGGCCGGCCGGCTCTGGGGCCAGACCGGGAAGGTCCTGGTCCAGCTCCCGGGCCTGGCCGGGATCCTCTTTCTGGGAGGCTGGTGGATCAACTCCCGCCTCCTCCCCGGTCCCTTCCACCCCCTGACCGTCCTGGCCAACGGCCTCTACCTGGCCTTTGCCCTGCTGGCGGTGCTGATCGCCTCCTCCTCCCTCTCCGGCCGTCTTTTCCGGGCGGGCGGCTGGGCCGCGGCGGTCCTGGTGGTCCTGGCCGTCCTCCTCAACGGGGCCCTCCTGCTCGACTCCCGGCTGGACCTCACCCAGGGGCCCAACGTGGTCCTGATCGTGGTGGACACCCTCCGGGCCGACCATCTCTCGGTCCACGGCTACTCCCGCCCCACCACCCCCAACGTCGACCGGCTGGCCCGGGAGTCGATCTGGTTCAAGCGGGCCCTGGCCAACTCCTCCTGGACGGCCCCCTCCTTCTACTCCATGCACACCTCCCAGTACCCGGCCGTGCTGGGCTTCGGGGGCAACGCCCACTCCCGGATCCAGGACCGGTTCCTCTGCCTGGCCGAGCTCTTCCAGGACCGCAACTACCGGACCAAGGGGATCATCGCTAACACCTACCTCAAGGACGACGTGGGCGGCCTGGGCCAGGGGTTCGAGGAGTACGACGAGTCGGCCGTCCACCTGGAGCCTTCCTCGCCCCGGGTGACCGAGCTGGGCCTGGAGTTCATCCAGCGCCACCGGAACCGCCCCTTCTTCCTCTTCCTCCAGTACCAGGACCCCCACTACCCCTGGTACCTTCAAGCCAAGTACGACTACTACCCCGAGTATAAGGGCCGGATCAAAAGCGGCCAGGGGATCCTCCAGCTCCAGAAGTGGGTACCGGAGCTGACCAAGGACGACGTCAGGAAGATCGTGGCCCTCTACGACTCCAACATCGCCTTCATGGACGAGCACGTGGGGCTGATCCTGGACCGGCTCAAGGAGCTGGGGCTCTACGACAAGACCCTGATCGTCTTCACCGCCGATCACGGCGAGGACTTTCTGGACAAGAGCTACTTTCATCTCTGGCTGGGTCACGCCCGCAAGCTTTTCCAGGAGTACATCCACGTTCCCCTGATCATCAAGCCCCCGGGGGAGAGCCGGCCCAGGGTGGTGGAGGAGCCGGTGGAGCTCCTGGACCTGATGCCCACCATCGCCGCCCAGGCCGGGGTGCCCATTCCCGGGACCTACCTCCACGACGGTCTGCCCCTGGAGGTGGACGACCGGGGACGGGTGGAGGGCAAGCCCCTCATCGCCGAGACCACCTCGGCCACCCACCAGCAGGCCGTGACCTGGAAGGGCCACAAGCTGATCCACCACCTCCGCCGGGGGGTCCGCCTTCTCTTCAACCTGGACCAGGACCCCGGGGAGGAGCACGACCTGGCCGGCCGGGCCCCGGAGATAAGGGCCGAGCTGGAGCGGGCCCTGGCCGAGTGGAACGAGGCCGTCCGAACCAGCCGCTCCAAGGCCGCGGGGAGCGGGGGGCAGCTCGGCCGGGATGACGTCCAGAGGCTCAAGGATCTGGGCTACATGTGAGCCAGGAGGGGGAATGAGCGAGCGCCCGGCCAGGATCATCTACTGGTACACCATCTCCTCCCTCAGGTCCGACGCCCTGGCCTGGGAGGAGGGGGGAGAGCCCCTGATGCCGGCCCTGGCCGAGTTCAGGACCCGGGCGGCGTCCTTTGGGCGGGCCTACGCCGCCTCGTCCTCCTCCTTCATCTCCCTGGCCTCCAGCTTGACCGGGCTGTGGCCCACCAGGCTGGGGGTTAGGGACTGCCTCCTGGAGGTGGCCGGTCTGGGTCCGGTCCGGGCCTTTGGCCTGGACTCCGGTTACGCCACCCTGCCGGGGATCCTCTCCCAAAGTGGTTTCTCCACCTTCAGCCACCCCGAGTCCATCTTCCCCGGCCCCGGGGACGGGCTGGGGAGGTCCTTCACCCACCCGGGCCGGCTCCCGGAGTCGGTTCCCCAGGGCGGGGGTCTTTTCATCTACCACCACGCCCGGGGGGCCGAGCCACCCTTCAGCCCCACCGGCCTAGCCCTGGAGAGCCTGGGGCTGGCCGGCGACCGGGAGAGGCCTTGGCCCCTGGGGCCGGTGGGCGGGGAGGAGGGGGCCGTCCTGACCCGGCTCTACCGGGCCGCCCTTTTCGACGCCGACCGGGCCTTTGCCCGGGCCATGACCGCCCTGACCGAGGCCGGGCTGTGGGACCAGGCCCTGATCGCGGTCACCGCCGACCGGGGCCAGGAGCTCCTGGAGCACGGCGGGCTCCAGGAGGGGGCGGGGCTTTATGAGGAGTGGCTCAGGGTTCCCCTTTTGATCAAGTTCCCGGCCGAGGACCCCTTGAGCGGATGTCACGGCCGAAGCTTCGAGCCCCGGGTCAGGCTCCTGGACCTGGCCCCGACCCTGATCCACCTGGCCCTGGGGGAGGAGCCAGGAGAGATGGACGGCCGCTCCCTGGTCCCGGTCCTGGGGGGGGAGGAGACCGGGGACCGGGACCTGATCGCCTTTCTCTCCGGCCTGGGGGCCGGGGAAAGGGGCCCCCTGATCCTGGAGTCCCTGGCCGTGATCAAGGGCCGGTTCAAGGCCCTGGCCGGCCGGCGGCCAAGGGACTCCCAGCGGCCGGGAGAAGCCGCCTTCGGGGGCGGAGAGGAGTTCAAAGAGCTTTTCGACCTGGCCCAAGACCCGGCCGAGACGGCCAACCTCTGGGCGGAGAACAAGGAGAGGTTCGAGGAGCTGCTGGTCCTGGCCGCCCGGGCCTCGGAGGTCCCGGGAGGCGGTCCCGGAACCGAGGCCCGGGAGGGGCCGGGGGAGGGGGAGCGGGAGGCTTTGGCCGAGAAGCTCCGTTCCCTCGGTTACCTCTAGAACCCGGGCCGGGCTTGGTTGACGGTCCTTAGGCCCCGTGCTAACTTCACCGCTTTGATCAAGGGGTTAGGAGTCGGAGTGAAGGTTCTGGTCCTGGGCGGAGCCAAGAGCGGCAAGAGCACCTTTGCCCTGGCCCGGGCCGAGGAGCTGGCCGGAGAGGGGGCCGGCCGGGCCGAGCTGATCTTCCTGGCCACGGCCCGGCCCGGCGATGAGGAGATGGCCGCCCGGATCGCGGCCCACCGGAAGGAGCGGGGCCCGGCGTGGCGAACTAAAGAGGAGCCCCTGGCCGTGGCCCCCTTTCTGGAGGCGGCCCGTCCCGGCCAGGTGGTCCTGGTGGACTGCCTGACCGTCTGGCTGGCCAACGTCATGGCCGAAAGGGAGGACCAAGAGGAGGCCGAGATGGAGCGTCTGGCCTCGGCCGTGGCCGCGGCCGAAGCCGGGTTGGTCCTGGTGGCCAACGAGGTCGGCCTGGGGATCGTCCCGGTCAACGCCCTGGCCAGAAGGTTCCGGGACCTGGCCGGCCGGCTCAACCAGATGGTCGCGGCAAGGGCCACGGAGGTGGTCCTGGTCACGGCCGGGTTGGCCCACAGGCTGAAATAGAAGCCAGGAGCAATCGCTCCCGGAGGGAGGAAAGAGGAGCCGTGTCCCAGCTAGAGGGGATTATCAAGAGCATCAAACCGGTCGACCCCGGGCTGCTGGCCCGGGCCCAGGCCAGGCTGGACAGCCTGACCAAGCCTCCCGGCTCCCTGGGCCGGTTGGAGGAGCTGGCCAAGCAGGTGGTGGGGCTGACCGGGGAGCTTTCGCCCAAGGTCTGGCCCAAGCTGGTGGTGACCTTCGCCGCCGACCACGGGGTGGTCCGGGAAGGGGTCAGCGCCTTTCCCCAGGAGGTCACCCCCCAGATGGTCCTCAACTTCCTGGCCGGCGGGGCGGGGATCAACGTCCTGGCCCGCCACGTGGGGGCCGAGGTCTGGGTGGTGGACGTGGGCGTGGCCCACGACTTCGGCCGGGTGGAAGGGCTCATCGACCGCAAGCTGGCCCCGGGCACAGAGAACATGGCCGCCGGTCCGGCCATGAGCCGGGAGCTGGCCGAGAAGTCGATCCTGGTGGGGGTGGAGATGGCGGATAAGGCCGCGGCCCAGGGGTTCAGGGCCCTGGCCACCGGGGAGATGGGGATCGGTAACACCACCCCCGCCTCGGCCATCGCCGCCGTCTTCACCGGGGTGAAGGTGGAGGAGGTCACCGGCCGGGGGACCGGGCTGGACGAGCGGGGGCTCGAGGCCAAGGTGGCGGTCATAGAGCGGGCCCTGGAGCTCAACCGGCCCGATCCGGCCGACCCCCTGGACGTTCTGGCCAAGGTGGGGGGGCTGGAGATCGGGGCCATCGCCGGGCTCTGCCTGGGCGGGGCGGCGGCCCGGATCCCGGTGGTGGTGGACGGCTTCATCTCCACCGCCGGGGCCCTGATCGCGGCCAAGCTCTGTCCGGATTTAAGCGACTACCTGGTGGCGGCCCACCGCTCGGTGGAGGTCGGCCACCTGGCCATGCTCCAGGAGATGGGGCTCAAGCCCTTGATGGATCTGGACTTCCGGCTGGGAGAGGGCACCGGGGCGGCCATGGGCCTGAGCCTGGTGGAGGCGGCGGTCAAGATCCTGACCGAGATGGCCACCTTCGAGTCGGCCGGGGTGTCCAACAAGGAGTAAGGGAAGAAAAGGATCATCGCCTTGACCCTCATCCGGCGGTTCATCCTGGCCCTCCAGTTCCTGACCGTGGCCGCTGTCCGGCCCGGGCTCGAGGTTCGCGGCCGGGACCTGGCCGGCTCCATGCTCTTCTTCCCCCTGGTGGGGCTGATCCTGGGGGCGGCCCTGGCCGGGTTCAACCGGCTGGTGGGTTTCTGGCCGCCGGTCCTGGCCGATCTCCTGACCGTGGCCCTGGGGGTGGTTCTGACCAGGGGGCTCCACCTGGAAGGGCTGGCCGACACGGCCGACGGCCTGGCCGGGGGAATGGGCTCCCCGCGGGCCCTGGAGATAATGAAGGACCACCACTCCGGGGCCTTTGCGGTCATGGCCGTGGCCCTGGACCTTCTCCTCCGCTGGGGGGCCCTGATGGCCCTGGCCCCCGAGCTCAAGCCGCCGGCCCTGGTCTTGATGGCCACGGCCGGGCGCTGGTCCATGGTCGCGACCGCTTTTAAGAGCCCCTACGCCCGGCCCCTGGAGGACGGCGGTTCCACCGGCCTGGCCCGGCCCTTTGTGGAGGAGCTGGGAACCCTGGAGCTCCTGGGAGCCGGGTTGACCGCCCTGGCCGTGGGAGTGGTCCTCCTGGGCTCCCGCGGGTTTATCCTGGTGGCCGGGGCCGCGGTCCTGGCCTGGCTCTTCAGGCTCTACCTCCACCGCCGCCTGGGCGGGGTGACCGGCGACACCCTGGGGGCCGTGGGCGAGATGACCGAGGTCGGGGTCCTGCTGGCCCTGGCCGGGATGTTCCGTTGACCGGGCGGAATCAGGCGGCTTCTCCCGGGACCGGCCCGGGAGAGGAGGATAACTTCAATTTGTCTTCAGCGAGGCAGCGATGATCTCGGACGCCCACGCCCATCTGGATATGAGCCAGTTCGACGAGGACCGGGAGGAGGTCATCGGACGGGCCCTTGAAGCCGGATTGAAGTGGATCATCAACATCTGCATGATCGGGGAAGGGGCGGAAAAGGCCTACGCCCTGGTGGAGAAGCACCGGGCCCTGTGGGCCATGGCCGGCTGCCATCCCCACGACGCCGAGAGGTTTTCCCTGACCGCCCTGGCCCGGTTGGAGGACCTGGCCTCCCGGGAAAAGGTGGTCGGGATCGGGGAGATAGGTCTGGATTTCCACCGCGACTACTCCCCCCGCTCCGACCAGGAGCAGGCCTTCTCGGCCCAACTGGACCTGGCCCGGCGTCTCAAGCTGCCGGTGGCCATCCACGACCGCAACGCCCACCAGCCGACCCTGGACCTGATCAAGGAGGCCGGGAAAGGGATGAGGGGCCTCTTCCACTGCTTCTCCGGCGACGTGGGCATGGCCCGCCGGGTCCTGGACCTGGGGTTCCATATCTCCATTCCCGGGGTGGTCACCTTTCCCAAGGCCCGGATCACCCGGGAGGTGGCCGCCTTTGTGCCCCTGGACAGGCTCCTGGTGGAGACCGACTGCCCCTTCCTGGCCCCGGTCCCTCACCGGGGCCGCCGCAACGAGCCGGCCTTCGTGGTGGAGACGGCCAGGGCCGTGGCCCGGATCAAGAACCTGGCCTACGAGGAGGTGGCGGCCCAAACCACGGCCAACCTGGAACGCCTCCTCAAGCTTTCCTCCGGGGGACCGGGGGCGGAGGGGCCCGGGAGATGAACCGGCCGGCCCTGATCCTGGCCTCGGCCTCCCCCCGGCGGCGGAGGATGCTCTCCCAGGCCGGGTTCCGCTTCTCCGTCCAGGTCCCGCCCGGGGACGAGAACGGGGATTATCCCCATCTCGACCCGAAAGAGCTGGTCCTGACCCAGGCCAGGGCCAAGGCCCTGGCCGTGGCCGGGAGGGCGGCCGGGAGGGCGGTGGTTCTCTCGGCCGACACGGTGGTCGTCCTGGAAGGCCAAATCCTGGGCAAGCCTTCCGGCCCGGAGGAGGCCGGCCGGATGCTGGCCGCCCTTTCCGGGCGGACCCATGAGGTCCTGAGCGGGTTCTGCCTGGTCAAGGGCGGGGAGGTGGTCGAGGAGGAGGCGGTGGCCACCGGGGTGGAGTTCCGGTCCCTCTCCCGGGCCGAGATCGAGGCCTACGTGGCCGGCGGCTCCCCCCTGGACAAGGCCGGCGGCTACGGCATCCAGGACCTGGGCGGGGGGCTGGCCAGAATCGTCCGGGGCTCCTACACCAACGTGGTCGGGCTGCCCCTGGCCCAGGTCATCGAGGCCCTGGCCCGGGTGGGGGTTTACCCCAAAGGCATGAACCCTTGAGCTCGATAGCCGAAAATCTGGCCCGGGTCAGGTCCCGGATAGGGCGGGCCGCGGAGAGGGCCGGCCGGGACCCGGCCGGGGTCCGGCTGGTGGCCGTCTCCAAGACCTTTCCGGCCCAGGCGGCCCGGGAGGCGGTGGAGGCCGGGGCGGCCATCATGGGCGAGAACTACGCCCAGGAGGCCAAGGCCAAGATGGCGGCCCTGGCCGACCTCAAGGTGGAGTGGCACTTCATCGGCCGGCTTCAGACCAACAAGGCCAAGGAGGTGGTCAGCGGCTTCGGCCTGATCCACTCCGTGGACCGGCTCAAGCTGGCCCAGGCCCTGGACCGCCGGGCCGCCGAGCGGCCGGAAGGTAGCCCCCTCCCGGTCCTGATCCAGATCAACCTGGCCGGGGAGGAGACCAAGGGCGGGGCGGCCGAGAGCGAGGCCTTTGACCTGATCAAGGATATGGCCGCGCTCCCCAACCTGGAGCCGCGGGGGCTGATGGTCATGCCCCCCTTCTTCGACCAGCCGGAGCGGGCCAGGCCCTTCTTCTCCCGGCTGGCCCGGCTGGCCCGGGAGGCCCGGGAGAGGACCGGGCTGGCCCTGCCCGAGCTGTCCATGGGCATGTCCGGCGACTTCGAGGTGGCCGTGGAGGAGGGGGCGACCCTGGTCAGGGTCGGCTCGGCCATCTTCGGGGATAGAAACAAAAGGAACTGATAAACCTCAGGGCCGCTTGGCCGGCTTTACCTGAAAGAGCCAGGGGAGCGGCCCTGATCCCCTTAACCTGGCTGCTTCGGAAGACCCGCAACCGACCCGCGGACCTGACCCGGCCCGGGGTGCCCTTTAAGACTCAAGCCCTCCTTTCGAGTAGCCGGATCGTTGAATGCCGGCCTGAGGTCCCTTTGCCATAATGCCCCTTTTTATTCGGATCATACCTATTAAAAGCTTGAATTATCATCCCCCAAATGGTTTTTTGGAACGGGTCGGGTCGAGGATCCAGACAGCTTTGCTGGTCAAGCAGGGAAAAGGATGGCAGAGAGGCTGAACTGGCTGGAGCTGGGCCTGGTCACCTTCGGGATGGCCGGCTTGGGGGCCATCGTGGGGGCCACCCTCAACTCCTCCGGCCTGGCGGGGTTTGAAATCCCGGCCTGGGTCCCGGCCGCCCTCTTCGCCTCGTTCTTCCTCTCGGGCCGGCTCTGGTTTGAAAAGTCCCGGGGCAATCTCCGCCAACGCAAGGCCTTTTACCTGACTCTGGTGGTCGTGGCCGGCCTGGCCCTGTTATCCATCCCCTTCCTGTTCTGGGGGGTCTTCCTGAAGTTGATCGATTCGGCTGGCCAGGGAGGGGCGGTTCTTTAAGGAACCCGGTCCTGCCGTTATCATCCGAAAAGCACGCTGTCCCCGTTGCCCAGATAAAGACCGCTCCTCGACCCTTCGGCCCCCCTTCCTTCGACGACCGGGTAGCCCAGGCTTTTCATGAGCTTCACCGCCTGATAACCGGTGCAGTGGTTGCAGGCGAGTTTATCGAACTTGTACCGGGCCAGGGTCCGGATCCATTCTTCCTGAAATGGCCCCAGCTCGTTTTCGGGGGCCAGATGAAGCCCGCCATAAAGACCGTGGAACTTACCACCACCCTTCAGGTTGTCCTTGGCGTAGTCGATGAAGGTGATGATCGTCTGGTGGCAGCAGCCCGTAACCAAGACCAGGCCCTTGTCCTGGAGATTGAAGATCAGGGACTGCTCCCCCCTGGCCCTGAAGGAAAGGGCGACATCGAAGCCGGCCAGGCCGATGCCCGGGTGAAGCCGGTGGACCCTCCCGGGGGGCAAGGCCATGACCCGGCCCCGATGCTTGACCTTGTTCAAGGCGCCCGCCGTCTTAAAGGACCGGCCGGCCATGAACTCCCGGGCCTGAGGGCGGAAGGTGGCGGGAATGACCATGGTTATCTCCGGATCAAGGCGAAGCACCGCCTCAAGACCCCAGAAATGGTCGGTATGCTCGTGGGAGATCACCAGCCAGTCGATCCGTTTTTGCCGCAGTAACCGGTCCACGCCGGTCCTCTCAAAGCGCCGGGCCATGTAGGAGGGGTTCCAGCCGGTATCAAAAAGGAGGTTGGTCTGCTTCCCCTCAAGCCCCTCCACCTCGATCAAGGCGGAGAAGCCGGCGCCGTTGTTGATATCCCAGGGGGTGGTCCACTGATCGCACCTGCCGGGGCCGCCGCCCTCCCACATGTTCTTCCTGAAGATCTTGCTGTCCCAACTGGCCACCTCCGAGACGCAGGTCACCTTGAGTGATCTGCATGACCCGATGTCGACCGGGCCATCGGCCGAGGCCGATAGAGGACCTGGCCGGGCCGAATTGACCAAGCCAAAGGCCAGACCCCCGGCCACGACCTTTTTCACGAACTCGCGTCGATCCATTTTGTTCATGACCAGTTCCTGGAGCCTACACTTGGGGGCTAGGGCAAGGGTTAAAAATACGTTTCATATTTTAAAGGAAAAGGTCCAGGCAAAGGCCCCGTCAAGACAACCTCTTCGGCCAGGTTCAGGGCCGCTCCGCCGCCCGAGGGTGATCCAGGTTTTTGTTGCTCAGAGTTTGCGGGGCGAGCCAAGCACCCTGGCCGCCGCGTCCTTGGAGGAGATGACCGGAACTATTTCAAAGTCGACCAGGTCGCGCCACTTCTCCGTCCAGGCCTAGAGAAGGGTCTCATCCTCGCAGCGCATCAGCTGAAAGCACCTCTCCAGGCTCTCTGAGACCCAGCTCTCAAGGTACTCCAGGCCCGGGGGCAGCATCCGCCCCCTTTCCCCGGCCCGCCGGTAGATATCTTCAACCCGTCCTTCCCTGAACTTTTCAATCACCAGGTACAGCATGGGAGATGCCTTTGGAGGTCGGTTAAAGGGGAAGGACAACCGGGAAAATAATATATGGGCACCTGCCCATTATCTATCGAGGGGAGTTTCATCTCCGGATTAATTGACCTCAAACCCTCTCCGGACCCGGATTGGCGCCTGGAGTTTTCGAGCCGGCCTTTTCCATCCTCCGCCTCAGGAGCTCGTAGAGGATAACCACCGCCGCGGCCGGGGCGCTTAAGCTCTCCACTGGCCCCACCAGGGGCAGGCTGACCAGGAAGTCGCACTTCTCGGCCAGGGACCGGCTCAACCCCTTCCCCTCCGAGCCCACCGCCAGGGCCAGCCTCTCCGGCAGGTCGGGCAGGTCAAAGAGGCTCTGCTCCGCCCTGGGCGAGGCCCCCAGCAGCCAGAACCCCTCCTCCTTGAGAAGGGCGGCGGTCCGGTTGAGGTTGGTCACCCGGGTCACCGGCAGCCGGCTCAGGGCCCCGGCCGAGGCCTTGACGGCCGCCGCGGTCACCGGCGCGGCCCGGTCCTTGGGGATGATCAGTCCCTTGACCCCGGCCGCCAGGGCCGAGCGGGCCAGAGCCCCCAGGTTGCGGGGGTCCTGGATGGAGTCCAGGAGGAGGAGAAGGTCCGGCCTGGGATCGGCGAGAAGCCGGTCCAGGGGCCGGTAGGCGAAGTCCTCCACCAGGGCCACCAGCCCCTGGTGGGTCTCGGACCCGGCCAACCGGCTCAGCTCCGGCCGGGGCCGGCGGCGGACCCTGACCCCGGCCGCCCGGGCCAGGGACAGGGCCTCCTTGGTCCTGGCCGGCCTGGCCCCCTGGACCAGGACCAGCTCGCCGACCGTCTCCGGGGCCGTTTTCAGCAGCTCCACCACCGGGTGGAGGCCATATACGACCCGGCTCACGGAACCTCGGCCAGAAGGTCCTGGATCAGCTTGAGCCGCTCCCCGGGGCCCAGCCGGCTGGCCCTGACCACCGCCTTCAGGTCCTGGTAGGCCTGCTCCAGGTCGTCGTTGACGATCAGGTAGTCATAGCCCAGAAGGTTCTTGCTCTTGCTTTCCCCAACCAGCCTGGCCAGCTTGCCCAGCTCATAGGCGGCCCGCTCCAACCTGGCCCGGGCGTCGGTCTCGTTGGTCCGGCGCTGCCTTTTGTGGAGGCGGTCCTTTAAAACGGCCAGGGAAGGGGGGAGGATGAGAATGAGGATGGCCCTGGAGAAGCGCAGCCGGAGCTGCTCCACCCCCTCCACCTCCACGTCGATCAACAGGTCCCGCCCCTGGGCCAGGGCCTCCTCCACCGGCCCGGCCGGGGTCCCGTAGCGGTGGCCGTAAAACTCGGCCCACTCGGCCAGCTCCCCCTTCTCGATCATCTCCTGGAACCGCTCCCGGCTGACGAAGAAGTAGTCCCGGCCCTCCTCCTCGCCGGGCCTGGGGGGGCGGGTGGTGGCCGAGACGGAGTAGCTCAACCCCTCCACCTCCCTAAGCAGCCTTTTCTCCAGGGTGGACTTGCCCACCCCCGAGGGTCCGGCCACGACGAAGAGATGGCCGGCCATTCAGTCCTCTTCCTTGAACGAGCCGCCGGCTTTTGTTCTGGGACCCAGCTCCTTGGAGGCGCTGGAGTAGCGCTGGGCCAGGGTCTCGGCCAGGACGGTGGAGAGGATGAGGTGGTTGGAATCGGTGATGATGACCGACCTGGTCCGCTTGCCCTGGGTGGCGTCCACCAGCCGGTGGCCCTCCTTGGCCTCGCTCCGCAGCCGCCGCATCGGGGAGCTGTTGGGGGTGATGACCCCCACGATCCTGTCGGCCGGTACGTAGTTGCCGAAGCCGATGTGGATCATCCCCCGCCGTTCCATGCTCTCCCTCCTATCAACCCGGATTACTCCAGGTTCTGGATCTGCTCCCTGATCTTCTCCAGCTCGGCCTTGGCCTCGACCACCTTCTGGGCCAGCTCGGCCTGGTTGAGCTTGACCCCGCTGGTGTTGATCTCCCGGTGGATCTCCTGGACCAGGAAGTCCAGCTTGCGGCCGATGGACCCTCCCTCCTCCAGGTACCTTTGAAACTGGTCCAGATGGGAGCGGAGCCGGACCAGCTCCTCGGTCACGTCCGACTTGTCGGCCAGGACGGCCGCCTCCTGGGCCAGCCTCTCCGGCTCCAGGTTCTGGCCGGCCAGGGTCTCGATCCGCTCCTTGAGCCGCTGCAGGTTGGCCTCCACGATCAAGGGCGCGGCCGCCTCCATCTCCGCGGTGAAGGTTTTCAGCAGCTCCACCCTGGCGGCCAGGTCCAAAGCCAGCTTCTCCCCCTCGGCCCGCCGCATCTCGGTCAGGCCGGCCAGGGCTTCCTGGAGGGCGGCCCTCAGGCCGGGCCAGAGAAGGGAGGCGTCCGGCGGCTCCTCGGCCAGGTCGATGATCTCCCTGAACCCGGCCATGAGGGGGAGGTCGGGCCGGCCCGGGAGCCGGAACCGGTCCTGGAGCTCCTGGAGGGCCTTGAGGTAGCCCTGGGCCAGCTCCAGATCCAGGCTGGGCCGTTTAAAGGACCGGCCCCCTTCCAGGTTGATGTAGACCTCCACCCGTCCCCGGGCCACCTCCTCGCCCACCTCCCCCTTGATCCGGTCCTCCAGGGGCATCAGGTAGCGGGGCATCTTGACCACCACCTCCCGGAACCGGTTGTTGACCGAGCGCATCTCCACCCGGAAGAAGGTGCCCTCGGCCTCCGCCCGGCCCTGGCCGAAGCCGGTCATGCTTCTGATCACTGGAACCTCCGCCGGCTGAGCCGGCCGACCTGGAAACGGTTAATCAAGACAACCCGGATCACCCTGAAACGAGGATAGGTGATGGCCCATTTCCGGTCAAGGACCGGAGGAGAGGGCCGGTCAGGGCACCGGACCGGCCCCGGCCGGCGGGCACCGTTTTCCCCCGGCACTCAGGAAAACTTGAGCCCGGGGCCTTGACAGGTCCGGGTCCTGGGATAAAAGAGAATGGTTCTCATTATCAACTTTGAGGGAGAACCGGTCTTGTCCGTGGCGGAGTGCCGACAACCTACCGGAATCAGGATGACCCGCCAGAGAAGGGTGATCCTGGAGGAGCTCTGCCGGATCAACGACCACCCCAGCGCCGACGAGCTCCACCGGCGGCTCAGGCTCAAGCAGGACCGGATCAGCCTGGCCACCGTCTACCGCAACCTGGAGCTTCTGGCCAGCCAGGGGGTGATAGCCAAGCTGGAGCAGAGCGGCAGCCAGAAGAGGTTCGACGGGGACACCGAGCCCCACTATCACTTCCGCTGCCTGGGCTGCGACCGGGTCGAGGACGTGACCGGTTGGCCGGTCCAAGGGATCGATGATATAATTAAATTCCTCGATGGTTACCTGATCACCGGGCACCGGCTGGAGCTGGTCGGATTCTGTCCGGACTGCCGATCAAAGAAAAATATGACAGAGGAGAGATGAGATGAGCTCTGAGGTGAAGCTCGAGGTCAAGGGGATGAGCTGCGGCCACTGCCAGGCCCGGGTCAAAAAGGCCCTGGAGGGGGTCCAGGGGGTCGGGTCGGCCGAGGTGGATCTGAGTACCGGCCTGGCCCGGGTCAAGGGAACCGATCTTGATCCGGCGGCCCTGACCAAGGCGGTGGAGGAGGCCGGCTACCAGGCCAGCCAGGCTCAATGACCAGGCCCCGGGGGGGCCGTCCCCCCTCGGGCGGAAATCCTTGAAACGGGCCGAAGGCTCGATTCCCTTATGAAGACGGAAAAGCGCTAGGAGGAGACGAGATGAGCAGCCTTAAGGGAAGCCAGACCGAGAAAAACCTGCTGACCGCCTTTGCCGGCGAGTCCCAGGCCAGAAACCGCTACACCTATTTCTCCGGCCAGGCCAGGAAGGAGGGGCTGATCCAGATCGCCGACATCTTCGAGGAGACGGCCAACCAGGAGAAGGAGCACGCCAAGCGCTACTTCAAGTTCCTGGAGGGCGGTGAGGTGGCGGTGAGCTGGAACTTCCCGGCCGGGGTGATCGGCCCCACGGCCGACAACCTGGCCGCCGCGGCCGGGGGGGAGCACTTCGAGTGGACCGAGATGTACCCGGCCATGGCCAAGACGGCCAGGGGCGAGGGCTTCGAGGCGGTGGCCAAGGCCTTCGAGGCCATCTCCGTGGCCGAGAAGCAGCACGAGAAGAGGTACCTGGATCTGCTGAAGAACGTCAAGGAGGGCAAGGTCTTCAAAAAGGACCAGCCCGTCACCTGGCGCTGCCTCAACTGCGGCTATCTCCACCACGGTCCGGAGGCTCCCGATATCTGCCCGGCCTGCCTCCATCCCCAGGCCCACTACGAGGTCCTGGGGGAGAACTGGTAAGCCGAGATTGACCTAATAGACAGACCATTAAGGTCACAGGAGGAGGTTATCATGGCCGAAAGAATGCAAGTTTATCGCTGCGACGCCTGCGGCAACATCGTTGAGGTCCTCCACGGCGGGGGCGGGGAGCTGGTCTGCTGCGGCGAGCCCATGGAGCTCCAGACGGAGAACACGGTCGACGCGGCCAAGGAGAAGCACGTCCCGGTCATCGAGAAGATCGCCGGCGGGTTCAAGGTCAAGGTCGGCTCGGCCCCCCATCCCATGGAAGAGAAGCACTACATCGAGTGGGTCCAGCTCATCGAGGGCGACCGGGCCTGGCGGATCTTCCTCAAGCCGGGGATGGCCCCCCAGGCCGAGTTCGAGATCAAGGCCGACAAGGTGGTGGCCAGGGAGTACTGCAACCTCCACCGGCTCTGGAAGTCCTGATCCCAGGGCTTCGGGGCCGGGGCGGCGTCCCGGCCCTTTTCCAGGGAGCTCCCGGGGTGGCCGGGCGGCCGCCGGGTGGCCGACCGGCCCCGCCACCCCGGCTCGGCCAGGGAAACCCGGACCTGTTCTTCGGGCCATTTCCCGGGCCGGGCCGATCCCAGCCTGGTCCGCCGGCCGGAAAGGAACGTGGAGAGTGGTAAAAAGGGTCTTGGGCATCTACGGCAGCCCCCGCAAGGGAGGCAACTCCGACCTTCTCCTGGACAAGGCCCTGGAAGGGGCCGCCGGGGCCGGGGCCGAGGTCCGGAGGATCTACGCCCGGCAGCTGGCCGTGTGCGGCTGTCTGGAGTGCGGAGGATGCGATGAGAGCGGGGAGTGCGTGGTCCGGGACGACATGGACCAGGTCTACCCCCTCTTCGACTGGGCCGAGGTGATCTTCCTGGCCGGGCCCATCTTTTTCTACTCCCTCCCGGCCCAGGTCAAGGCCATCATCGACCGGGCCCAGGCCCATTGGTCCAGGCGGCTGCTCAACAAGCCCAAGGCGGAGTGGTCGAACCACGGCAGCGGGATCGGTTTTCTCCTGGCCGTGGGGGCCACCCGGGGCAAGAACCTCTTCGATGGGGCGGAGCTGACCGCCCGGTACTTCTTTGACGCCCTGGACATGGGTTACGGGGGCGGTTTATTCTTCAGACAGGTCGAGAAAAAAGGCGACATCGCCGCCAAGCCTGAGGAGCAGGCCCGGGCCCTGGAGTTCGGCCGTCAGGCGGTGGAGGGGCGAGCCGGGGGCTGATCCCCGAAGGAGCTTGAGCTATGGCCAGGGGACTGGTTGTTTACGCCACCAGGAGCGGCAATACCAAGGAGATCGCCCAGTTGGTGGCCGAAGGGATGCGCATCGCCGGGGTGGAGACCAAGGTCAAGGATGCCTCCGAGATAAGGTCGGAGGCCGACCTCAAGGGTTACGACGCGGTGGTGATCGGCTCGCCGACCTACCACGGGGAGATGCTTCAGGCGGCCAAGACCATCCTCTTCCTGGCCGAGAAGGCGGGCCTGGAGGGCAAGGTCGGCGGGGCCTTCGGGGCCTTTGGCTGGTCCGGGGAGGCCGGGGAGAGGATCTTCGGGACCCTGGAGCACGTCATGAAGATGAAGATGGTTTCCGGCCCCCTCCGGCTCAAGTCGGCCGCCCTGGGCGGCGGGCTCCAGATGGCCCATGATTACGGTCGCGAGGTGGCGGCCAAGCTGCAGGAGTGAGCTCAACCGGATCGGATAAGTAAGGAGAGAACCCATGGAGAAGTTTGTTTGTTCAGTTTGCGGATACGTTTACGACCCCGCCGCGGGAGACCCGGACAACGGGGTCGCGCCCGGCACCGCCTTCAAGGACCTGCCCGACGATTGGACCTGCCCCGTCTGCGGGGCCTCCAAGGATCAGTTCGAGAAGGAGTAGGCCCCGGATAGGGCCGGCTTGAAACCGGCCCAAGGGGTGATCGTCGTCCTCCGCGGTCCGGGGCGCCCTGATCGGGGTTGATCCCGGTCGCGGGAGAAGGCGTGTTTTTAGTCCTTTTTCGGCCGCGGCCGGTTTGAAGATAATCCAGGCCCGCCCTTTCCTTTCCCTTTCCCCCGGCCATGGGGGAGGGGGAAGAGGAGCGGGTGGAGAGCGTTCTTTCCCGCCGCCGGACCCGGCCCTCACCTGACCAAGGGAGCCCGGACCGGCGGGGGGAGATGGTCCGGGCCGGAGAACCGGGTCCCGGACCGCCAACCAAGGGAGGACAACCATGTATCCGGTTGAGGTCAAGAAGAACATCCACTGGGTCGGCGTGATCGACTGGGGCATCCGGGACTTCCACGGTTACACCACTTACAAGGGTACCACCTACAACGCATTTCTGGCCCTGGATGAGAAGGTCACCCTCTTCGACACGGTCAAGACCGGGTTCAGCCGGGAGATGTTCCACCGGATCCACCGCCTCATCGAGCCGGAGAAGATCGACTACCTGGTGGTCAACCACGTCGAGCCCGACCACTCCGGCTCCTTTGTCGAGGTCGTGGAGCGGATCAAGCCGGAGAAGATCTTTTGCTCGCCCATGGGCCACAAGGCCCTCCTGGCCCACTACCACCGGCCCGACCTGCCCTACGAGGTGGTCAAGTCCGGGGACAGCCTCAGCCTGGGCCAAAACACGGTCCACTTCCTGGAGACCAGGATGCTCCACTGGCCGGACTCCATGTTCTCCTATTTGCCCGAGCAGAAGCTGCTCATCTCCTCCGACGCCTTCGGCCATCACTGGGCCACCAGCCAGCGGTTCGACGACCAGGTGGAGTTCGGGCAGCTGATGGCCCACTCGGCCAAGTACTTCGCCAACATCCTCCTTCTCTACGCCCCGCTGGTGACCAAGCTCCTGGACCAGGTGGCCGGGATGGGCCTGGAGATCGACACCATCGCCCCGGACCACGGGATCATCTGGCGCAAGAACGTGGGGGCCATCCTGGAGGCCTACCGCCGCTGGGCGGCCAACACCACCAAGGCCAAGGCCACCGTGGCCCTGGACACCATGTGGCACTC
>Ga0068714_10003800_pt1 | contig 17469 bp, 8 predicted proteins | sample MTBNYHSulfiMetaG_FD_62988 | JGI IMG/M metagenome (GOLD analysis project Ga0068714, IMG submission 62988) | Enrichment culture microbial communities from rom New York Harbor, USA that are MTBE-degrading - MTBE-NYH (New York Harbor Sulfidogenic)... | ecosystem: Environmental > Aquatic > Marine >...
TCCTGTTACGCAGGTCAGAGTGCCAAGAGGAATCCTTACTTGAATGTCTTTCAGGTTGCGCACAGCAGCACCGATCACTTGCAGCCATTGTCCGTTGTCTTTACGATTCTTGGCGAATTCAAGCTCATTCACTGGGACAATCGCTTCAAGCGGTCTGCCGAGCCACTGCCCTGTGAGGCTATCGGCCTGACGACAGAGATCCTGGAAACGGCCCTGTGCGACCAGCCGCCCCCCGTCCCGTCCGGCTCCGGGACCGAGCTCGATGAGAGAATCGGCCCGCTTCATGGTTTCCGCATCATGCTCGACCACAACGATGGTATTTCCTTTATTCTTCAGGCGCTTGAGACTGTGCAGCAGGCGCTCGTTGTCGGTAGGGTGCAGGCCGATGGTCGGCTCGTCCAGAATGTAGCAGACGCCGCGCAGATTGGAGCCCAATTGCGCTGCCAGCCGGATGCGTTGAGCTTCACCGCCGGACAGACTGTCACCGGAGCGATTGAGAGCAAGGTAATTCAACCCGACTTCTTTTAAGAAAGCAATCCTTCCCCTGATTTCCTTGGAGATGGGAGCGGCGATGGGCCGTTCCCGGTCATTAAAGCGCAGCCTGCCGTAGGCTGTGCGGAAATCAGAAATGCTCAACTGTACGAGCTCACCGATGGCTTTGCCTTTGAGGAAAACCGAACGGGCCTGTGCGTTTAGACGTTGTCCACGGCATTCGGGGCACGGGAGCTCATCTTGGAACGACCGCAGAGCATACCATGCCCGATCTTCTTCGGTGAGTTCTTCGGCCAGGTCAAGAAAACCGGGAAATGCTGCTGGGCGGCCGTGCATCATGGCTTGCTGGAGCTCACCCGGAAGTTGAGAAAACGGAAGATTCGGATCGACACCGAGGTCTTCAAGCCAGAAACGCTCCAAGGATTTCTTGACGCGCGACTTCAGTGAAATCTTGAATGTTTCTGCAAACTGAGGTGATTTCAAGAGCTGCAGCAGGCTCTCTCGCAGCGGAATTTCGGGTGGACCCAACAGCCGTTCCAGGTTCAGATGCTGAACGGTTCCGGTGCCGGAACAGTGCTCACACGCCCCCTGCCGGCTATTGAAGGAAAACAGCCGGGGATCGAGCGGTGCCAGCCCCTGGTGGCATTGAGGGCAATACAAATGCTGACTGACAACAGCGCTCTGATCGCCCTCAAGGTGCAGCGATCCGCCTCCCATAGCCAACGCCTGCCGCACCCTTTCGATCAATACACCGGGCGCCAGATCGGACCGATCCAGGCCGGGCACCAAGACTTCAATATCGTGCTCCCGGTATCGATCCAATTTGGGCAGCGGATCGAGCGGGTAAAAGGCGCCATCGACGCGTACGGTCTGATAGCCCATCTTCAACAGTCGCATGAATAGGTCTCGATAAATCCCTTTGCGGCCACGAATGATTGGAGCGAGCAACTGCAGTTTGCCGTTGGAGAGCTTCTGCTGGACTATTGCAAGAATCCGGTCGAAGCTCAGTGCCTCCAGCGGACGGCCGCAGTCGGGACAATGCTGCTTGCCCAATTTGGCGAACAACAGCCGCAGAAAGTGGTAGACTTCGGTTATGGTACCCACGGTAGAGCGGCGGGTGAGCTGACTGGTGCGCTGTTCTATGGCCACCGTCGGGGGAAGCCCCAGGATCTGATCTACATCCGGTTTTTCAAGAATTTTGAAATACTGGCGCACATAGGTCGATAGGCATTCCAAATAACGCCGCTGGCCTTCGGCAAACAGCACGTCAAAGGCCAGAGTGGACTTTCCCGAACCGCTCAGTCCAGTCAACACCATCATCTCGTTGCGCTTCAGACGAATTTCATCCAGCTGCAAATTATGCTCGTGGGCACCCCGAACAATGATCGACCGATGGTCCCGCGGCTTCTCTTTGATCTTTGCAGGAGCCGGCGATAGGATGGTTTTTCTTGCATATTCTTCAGCTGCGGCTTTCTCCAAAAAGCGATCGGAGCCTTCCAGCCGCTGCTTCAAGAAACGACCGGTATGACTTTGCTGATGGGCGATCACCGTTTCCGGCGGCCCCTCGACCACAATCGAGCCGCCCTGGCCGCCGCCTTCAGGGCCAAGATCGATCAGCCAGTCGCAGGCATTCAGCAGGTCCAAATTGTGCTCGACCACCAGCACGGTATGGCCTAGATCGACAATTTGCTGCAGCACATAGAGAAGCTTCTGCAGGTCGTGAGGGTGCAAGCCGGTGGTGGGTTCGTCCAGCAGCAGCATCTTTCGCTTATTACGAGCCAGCCCGGCTTTGCCGTTTTGCATTGTCAAGTAGTGGACCAGCTTGAGTCTTTGTGCTTCGCCGCCGGAAAGACTGCTAAGGGGCTGCCCCAGCCTCAGGTAATCCAGGCCGATGGCCACCACGGGACTGAGCGTCTTTACCAGCGGCTCGTGATCCGAAAAGATATCCAGCAGCTCTCGAGCAGTGCAATCCAGCATATCGCCGATGGAAAGGCCGCGCATGCGCACTTCCAGGATCTCGTCCTTGAATCGCTTGCCGTTGCATTGCGGACAGCGAATGTAGACATCCGCCAGAAACTGCATTTCCACATGTTCAAAGCCTTCACCCTTGCACAATTCACAGCGCCCGCCCGGGACATTGAAGGAAAAGTGCCCCGCCGAATAACCGGCCGCTCTGGCTTCCGGGGTCTGAGCCAGCAGCTTTCTTATGGGATCGAGGGCTCGCGTGTAGGTCAATAGATTGGCCCGCGGCGTGCGCCCCACCGGCTGTTGATCGACTAGAGCCATCTCATCGATCTGGTCCACCCCTTCCAGGCCGTCGCACGCTCCCGGCGCTTCCACCGGCCTTCCGACACTTCTAAGCCAGTTCGCATACAAAGTCTTCTCGATCAGAGTGCTTTTGCCCGAGCCGGAAACTCCGCTCACACCGACCAGCAAGCCGAGTGGAAACCGAACGGTAATGTTTTGCAGGTTGTTTTCCCGTGCACCCTTGAGCAGCAAATGGTGCTCGGGTCTTGGCGGTCTGCGTTGCCGCTCGGCCGAGACGTGCAGTCGACCGCCGAGATAAGCTCCGGTGAGGCTCCTTTCACAATTCACCAGAGCCGCGGGTGGGCCCTGGTAGACGACCTCCCCTCCCCTCTCACCGCCACCCGGTCCCATATCCACCACTTCGTCGCAAAAAGCGATCATATCGGGGTCGTGCTCGACCACCACCACCGTATTGCCGAGCTCCGTCAACCGGCGCAGCTGTCCCATCAAACGATCCTGGTCGCGGGCATGCAATCCCACGCTCGGCTCGTCCATTACATACAAAACATTGACCAGAGCCGATCCAAGCGCGCGCGTAAGATGGACTCGCTGAACCTCTCCGCCGGAAAGCGTGCGCGATTGCCGATCGAAAGTCAAATAATCCAGCCCGACGGCTTTAAGGAAATGCAGTCGACTGCGAATCTCGTCGGCCAAGAGCGTCGCCGCCGAATCCTTCTCCAGCTCCGGCCAGGGTTCATTGAAAAAGCTGAGACAGCGATCGATGGACCAGGCACTCAACGCGTCGATAGTCACGTTGCGCAATCGATAGAGTCGAGTCGCCTGTTGGTAGCGGGTTCCGCCGCAGGAGGCACAAGGCACATAGGCGCGAAAGCGTGACAGGAATACCCGCACGTGCATCTTATATGTTTTGCTCTCCAGCCATTCGAAAAACCCATTGATCCCGTAATAACCCTTGGAGCCTTTGATTATCATCTCTTTGGCGGTTGGGGGAAGATCCTTGAACGGGATATCGGTTGGAATGCCTTTGCGTCGGCAAAAATCCATCAGGTCGTCAAACTCCATTCGATCGGTGCCCCATGGCTTTATGGCGCCCTGCTCGAGTGCGAGTCTGGGATTGGGGATTACCAGATCCAAATCCACACCGATGGTTCGGCCGAACCCGCGGCATTCCGGGCAGGCGCCCAAGGGTGAATTGAATGAGAAAAGATTGGGTGTGGGCGCAGGGATCGGCTCCGTTGCCTGGCATTGAGCACAGCGTAGATCGGAGCTAAAGCGTCGAACTCGGTCCGGAAGGGCCACCACGGCCAGGCGACCTTCGCCCATACCCATGGCGGTCTCGATGGAATCAAGCAGACGCCGGTCCGGGGCTTTCCCCCACGATATGCGGTCCACAACTATCAGCAGCTCTTGTTTGGAGAGCTCTTTGCGGGTTTTTTCTTCGACGTTTTCCAAATCTATCACTCTGCCTTCGTCGAAAAACCGCAAAAAACCTCGAGAAATCAGGTAGCGCGGCCAATCCACCTTCGGGTCGGGGCGATAAGGGAAAGTGATCAGGACACGGCTGCCGACAGGAAGATTGTGCAGTCTTTCAAGGATGCTTTCCGCAGTGTCCTGCGCAATCGGCTCTCCGCAAACCTGGCAGTGTGGAACGGCCAGGCGGGCGAAGAGAATTTTCAGGTGGTCGTTGATTTCCGTTATGGTGCCAACGGTGGAGCGAGAACTTCGTACGGCGGTTCCCGATTCAATGGCAATGCTGGGGGGAATACCATCAATGAGATCAGCCTTGGGCGGATCCATCCGCTCAAGAAATTGTCGGACATACGGCGAAAAGGTCTCGATATAGCGTCTTTGCCCTTCCGCATAGAGGGTGTGCAAGGCCAGGCTGGACTTGCCGGAGCCGCTCACTCCGCTTATGGCGATCAGCCGATTGAGCGGCAGATCCAGATTCAAATTTTTCAGGTTATGTTGCCGAACACCGCGCAAACGAATGACATTTTCGTTGTGACTGGACAAAGGAACTTCCTCCTGAGCTGGCAATCGACACCAGGCACAAGGCGCCACCCGCAACCAGCCTTTGTACAAAAATCCCGGAGCGAGACCGCTTGCCGGTAGCGCTATAGATCTCACCAAGGCCCGCCCGAAAAGCAATTCTAACCGATCCACATGGAAAGAAAACCGTGTCGATCTCCGAGTTGAAGCCGCGGCCACTCCTGCCTTGCACCATCCAGCCGAGAATGGGTGGCGGCCTGCAAATGAGGTGGCGCAGCACAGCGAGGATCGGCGGCGAGAATATTCTTGACACCACCCCGTGCAATTGTTATCCGAAAAATTCCTAAGACGATTCCCAGCACACTCTTATAAAGCGATTTCTTATCACACCTCGTTGCAACGAGCAGGTGGAATCGAAAAAGCAGTTTCAGTAAGGATACAGAATCCCTGGACCTGCAAATCAGGGAGATTGCCCGTAAGACAAACCGGAAGGGACCGTTCATCTCTGCACAAATGGAACAACGTGAATCTGTTACGATCCCAAGCGTCAAAGAGATAATGAAGGAGGCTGATACGGTGTCTGAAGGAAGAATATTGATTGCTGCAAACGAAAACATCGAGGCAACGGATATACAATGCAAACTGACAAGTCTGGGGTACACCTCACCTGATATAGCACTCACCGGGGAAGCAGCCGTTCGCAAGGCGGACGAAGACCGTCCCGACCTCGTCTTGATGGACATAATGCTGCCGGGAGCAATCGATGGCATAGCGGCTGCCGAGCAGATCCGCACCTGTTTTGATATTCCGGTCGTCTATTTTGCCGCTCACGCGGATCAAGCCATGCTACAACGGGCAAAGATAACGGAGCCTTACGGCTATATTGTAAAGCCCTTTGGCGAGCGGGAGCTGCACCTGGCCATAGATATGGCGCTCTACAAGCACAGAGCCGAAAAGCGATTGAGAGAGAGTGAGAAATGGCTTGCTACAACTCTCAAAAGTATCGGAGATGCGCTCATCGCGACCGATGAAACGGGGTTGATAAGGTTCATGAATCCAGTCGCAGAAAAGCTCACCGGCTGGACCCTGGAAGAGTGCTCAAACATGGAGCTTGCAGAGGTATTCAAGATCATAAACCGGGATACCCGCCTGCCGGTCGAAGATCCGGTGGCCAAGGTGATCCGCGAAGGCAACATTGCAGGCCTGGCGAACCATACAAGGCTTGTAGCGAAAGACGGCATGGAAATACCGATAGATGACAGCGCTGCACCCATCAAAGATGATATGGGCAACATCATCGGTGTGATCTTGATATTTCGCGATATTACAGAACGCGAGAGAGCAGAGCAAGCACTGCGCCGCAGCAAGGAGCAGTGGGAGCGGACTTTTGATTCGGTGCCGGACCTTGTAGCCATTCTGGACGATCAACACCGGATTGTTCGCGCGAACCGGGCAATGGCGGACCGGTTGGGTGTGCTACCCGATCAATGTATCGGGCTGCATTGCTACGAAGCGGTGCACGGACTGGCAAAATCACCGCCTTTTTGCCCCCATTCCCAAACCTGCCGCGACGGTCAGCATCACGTTGCCGAGGTAAATGAGCCTCGCCTTGGCGGTGACTTCCTGGTCAGTACTACACCCTTGCGCGACTCCTCGGATCAGCTCATCGGCTCCGTGCACGTTGCCCGGGACATCACCGAGCGCAAGGCGGCCGAACGTAAACTGCAGCAACGCGCCCTGGAGCTTCAGAGATTGACGGAAACTCTGGAACAGCGTGTGCGGGAGCGAACGGCTGAGCTGCAGCAGGCTAATGAGCTGCTTGCAAAGGATGTTGCAGAGCGCATAAGGGCTGAGAAAGCCGTGGCGGCGGAACGAAAACGGTTTAATGACGTACTGGAAATGCTGCCGGCTTATTTGGTTTTACTGACGCCGGACTATTACACGCCTTTTGCCAATCGATTTTTTCGGGAGCGCTTTGGCGAGCCGCGCGGCAGACGGTGCTTTGAATACCTGTTTGATCGTAGCGAGCCGTGCGAGATTTGCGAAACCTTCTCGGTGCTTAAAACCGGAGAGCCCCACGAGTGGGAGTGGACCGGGCCGGATGGCCGCCGCTACCACATCTTTGACTTCCCTTTCACCGACACGGACGGGGCAACCCTCATCCTGGAGATGGGCATCGATGTTACCGAACATAAGCGGGCCGAGGAGGAGTTGAAGGAATCGGAGAAGAAGCTCAGGCATCTTTCCGCGGAACTCATGAAAGCACAAGAAATGGAAAGAAAACGGATTGCGGGGGAGCTCCATGACAGCGTCGCGGCTTCCCTGGGTGCTGTCAAGTTTAGCATCGAGAAGATCATTTACCGGGAGTCGCCGGGCGAACAGATGCTGGAAGCACTGAACGATCTGATCACAAAAGTTCAGCAGTCTATTGATGAAACGCGCAGAATCATGTCCGATTTACGACCTTCCATGTTGGACGATTTGGGCATTGTCCCTTCCATAAACTGGTTCTGCCGCGAGTTTCAGAAAACATATTCCAGCCTTACCATCGAAAGACGGATGCAGATCGAAGAGAGCCATATTCCCGATTCTTTGAAGACCACGATATTCAGGATCTGCCAGGAAGCGCTCAACAATATTGCCAAACACAGCAAGGCAAGCCTGGTGAGCCTCTATCTTCAGAAAAGAAACGCCGAGATAGAGCTGATCATCGAGGATAACGGGCAAGGATTTGATTTGGAAACGGTTAGAAGAGGATTAGGACTTTCTACGATGAAAGAACGAACGGAGCTTTCAGGAGGCTCCTGCAGTATTGAATCTGTCGAGGGAGGGGGAGCCACGGTGCGATGCTTGTGGCCTTCGGCATGAAATTTGCTTCGTTATTTTAGCAAAACTAGGAGGAGGAAGACAGTCTGATGTTCAAAATTTTAATTGTTGAAGATAATCGCTTTTATCGGCAATCTCTTAAGGAAATCTGTGATGGCAAGTTTTTGGACCTTCACATTGAGGAGGCCGAAAACGGCAAAGAAGCCATGGAAAAAGTAGATTCCTTTTTACCGGGGCTGGTTTTCATGGATATCGGTTTGCCGGACGAATCGGGCTTGCGGTTAACGAAAAAGATCAAGGCAAAGTATCCCGATATCAGCGTTGTTATGCTGACCAGCCACGATCAGCCCGAATATCGTGAAGCGGCAATCCGTTTCGGTGCAAGCCATTTTTTGAGTAAAGGAGCTGTAACGGGACAAGAGATTCAGGACGTGATCGAATCCTCCCTATCTCTTACTTTCTGAATTGCAGAGTTGTGGGATTCAATGACCACGAATATGCATCAATAAACACTTGGGTACCTCCCAAAGTCCAGATCTTTACCCGGACGATCCTTTCCCTTCGCCATAAAGAAGGTACCTCCGAGGATCATTCCCGTGATTGGTCGGAATCCACTAGAAATCGGCTGTACCCGCCTCGCGACAAACTATCCCTTGCTATTGCCTTCTGCAATCGATTAAAAATCTGTAGTGTAGGGGTATAATCGAGAACATAAGGTCTGAAAATCAGCATGAACAACTCTGAATCTGTCGTAGCGGCCAGAACCACGCCCATGATGCAACAGTATCTGGAAGTCAAATCTCGCTATCCGGATGCCCTGCTCCTTTATCGTATGGGTGATTTCTACGAGCTGTTCATGGAAGATGCAGTGGTTGCCTCACAGATTCTTGAGATTGCTTTAACTTCCCGGGACCGACAGGCGGAAAACCCGATCCCCATGTGCGGGGTGCCCTACCATGCGGCCGAGGGATATATCGCCAAATTGGTTTCCGCAAGCCATAAGGTCGCGATCTGCGAACAGGTGGAAGATCCGAAGAAAGCCAAGGGACTGGTCCGCCGTGAGGTGACTCGGGTGATTACTCCCGGCTTGATTCTGGATTCTCACAATCTATCAGCCAAGCAGCCCAACTATCTGGCCGCCGTGGTCGGATCGGCGGAAGATAATCGATTCGGAATGTCCTATCTCGATATTTCGACAGCTGAATTCAAAGTCGTGGAGCTGGATTCGCAGGAGGTTCTGGTTGACGAGCTGTTGCGGGTATCTCCCAAGGAACTGCTACTCCCGGAAGGAGAGGAATCTGCCTGGCGGCAACGGCTGCAACATTACCTCCAGATCACCTTGACCCACCTCAATTATGATTCTTTCGACAAACGGCGAGCGGTGGAAAGATTGAGGCGACACTTTCAGGTCCACTCCCTGGAAGGTTTCGGGGTAGGCGAGATGAAGCTTGGTATTCAAGCGGCAGGCGCCATCCTTGCCTACATGCAAACGAATCATCTGGGAAGTTGCAGCCACGTAAACAAGCTGCTGCCTTACAGTCGATCCGATTTCATGGTGCTGGATGAAGCCACGGTTCGCAATCTGGAGATTTTTCAGTCGAACAGTTTCCAGGGACGCAAAGGCTCGCTGCTTGAAGTCCTTGATCACACCAGGACCGCCATGGGGGGGCGAAGACTTCAGCACTGGCTGCGTTATCCTCTGCTCGACCTCGATTCCATAGAAGCACGCCAGCAGGCCATTGCCGAATTAAAAGAGAATGCTGCGGCTCGCACCCAAACGCTCAGTCTACTGGAAAAGATTAGCGACATCGAACGCCTGAACAGTCGAAACGGCACCGGTAACGCCAATGCTCGAGATTTAACGGCGCTGAAAAAATCGCTGCAGGCGCTGCCCCCGCTGAGGGAAGCCATTGCCTCTTGCAGCAGTCAGCGCCTGGTGCAGCTTTGCAGCGATTGGGACAATCTGGACGATGTCGCCGAGCTTCTCGACAAAACGCTGACCGAGCCTCCGCCGGCGAACTTCAGCACCGGCGGAACGATCCGGCCGGGGGTGAGCGCCGAGCTCGATCATTATGTGAGGCTCAGCCGCGACGCCAAGAGCTGGATGGCGGAATATGAAAGCAGCGAACGGAAAAAGACCGGCATTGGTTCTCTTAAAGTTCGTTATAATAAGGTGTTTGGCTATTTCATCGAAGTCTCCAGGACGAATTTGGCTGCCGTGCCGGCCGACTATATCCGCAAGCAGACTCTGGTCAACGCTGAGCGCTTTATCACCGAGGATCTGAAAACATTTGAAGCTCAGGTGTTGGAGGCAGATGAAAAACGGCTGGATCTGGAACAGCAGATCTTTGACGAGCTGCGGCGGGAAATTGCCAGGGAGGGCGAGCGCATTCAGAAGATGGCTGAGACAGTGGCTCGACTGGATTGTCTGGCGGCACTGGCGGAGGTCGCTGCCAAATACGATTTCTGCCGTCCGTGCCTGGATGAGAACGATTGCATTCAGATCGCGGAAGGACGTCATCCGGTAATCGAGCATTTTCTGCCCGCGGGCAGTTTTGTTCCAAACAACCTGGAGATGAACAATGAGGATCAACAGGTCCTTATCATCACCGGCCCGAATATGGCGGGCAAATCGACCATCCTGAGGCAGGCTGCGCTGATCGTTCTGCTGGCGCAAATCGGCGCTTTTGTCCCCGCCACTGAGGCCCGCATCGGGATAGTGGACCGCATATTCACGCGAGTGGGAGCATCGGACGATCTGGCAAGGGGCCGTTCCACCTTCATGGTGGAAATGCAGGAAGCTGCCAACATTCTCCACCAGGCGACCCCAAAAAGCTTGATCATTCTGGATGAAATCGGCAGGGGCACGAGCACATTTGACGGTCTCAGCATTGCCTGGGCTGTTGCAGAACATTTGCACGATTTTCAAGATAAAGGTATAAAAGCTCTTTTTGCCACTCACTATCATGAATTGACCGAACTGGCCCGTTCTCGTCCACGGGTTAAGAATTTCAACGTAGCGGTCAAGGAGTGGCAAAACGAAATTATTTTTTTCCATAAACTCGCTCCCGGCGGAGCAAACCGGAGCTACGGCATCCAAGTGGCCCAACTGGCAGGACTTCCGCACGAAGTGACCGGCAGGGCGCGGGAGATCCTTGCACATCTGGAAAATGAAGGAGCTCCGTCCAGTCCGAAATCGGGATTGCACAAGAAGCAAAGGAGATCCGCCTGGGATAAAGAGACAGGGATTCAGCTCAGTCTTTACCGGCCATCATTGGAGTGGTTGAAGGAGAGAATACTTTCGCTGGACCTCGACCATTTCACACCGTTTGCCGCACTGCAAACGCTTTATGCAATAAAGGAGCAACTGAAGCGCGGGAGCTCCATTACCCTTGAGGAGATCAGTCAGCAAAAACCGGCAACGGGGCGCGACCAATAGAAGATGACCGGACGGGAAAGACCTGGCGGCAGAAAAATAGCGATGAAGTCAAAAAAGCTGGTACCGGAAAAGATCGTTTGCGCAATTCTCGTGGTGCTCTGCTGCGCCTGCTATAGCTCCGCTCTGGCCGCCTCGGTGGACAAAGTGTTTGAAGAGACGAGGAAAAAATATTACTCGAGCCTGGCGCTCCCTCATCAGCAACAGCCGGCGGCGTTGAAGCAATGCATACAGGAATTCAGAGACATTATAGGCAAGGACAGTAATGGGACTTATGTGGATAAATGCCTTTATCTCATTGCGCAGAGCTACCATCGCTTATACGACGCCAACCCGAATGAGGCCAATCTAAAGGCCGCCCAGAAATACTATCGAATGCTGGTGCAAGAGAGACCGGACAGTCCCCTGGCCGATGACAGCCAGTACCTGCTCGGCATCATCTATTTGGAGCAGGACCCTGCGCAAGCCTATCTTGAATTCGTCAAGGTCGGCATTTATTTTCCCAACGGGGACATGCAGCCGAGAGCATCGGAGAAGGCCGTACAGCTCAAGAAACAGCTGAGCAGTCCCAAAAAACAGGTGCAAGACAAGCCCGGGGACTCCGCTCCCGCCTTTGCTTTTGCTTCCGGTTCGGCAGCCGCACCTTCGCTGCCGTCAAACACCCCCAATCCCGCCGCTACACCCGATGTCCGGCCAAAGAAAATACAGCTGGATAATATTCAGCATTGGGCGGGTAAAGATTATACCCGTGTGGCCCTATACGTTTCCGAGCCGGTTGTGTTCGAACGGCACGATCTTCCTGCGGAACCGAAAATCGGGCTTCCCGACCGGATTTATGTCGACTTGAAGAACTGCACGGTCAATTCGAAATTAAACAAGAATATTGCCGTGGAAGACCGCTTCCTGCGAAGAGTGCGCGTAGTTCAATACGATCCGACCCAGGTTCGAGTTGCACTTGATATCGATGCCATGCAATCTTATAAGATCTTTTCTCTAGCCGATCCCTACCGCGTGATCATTGATGTGCAGGGGATCGAATCGGAGCCTGTTAAGCCTCCAAAACCCATGCAAGTTGTTATTCCGAAAGGCTCTCAGACATCAACCCTTGCCCGCCAGCTCGGCTTGCAGGTGGGCAGAATCGTACTCGATCCCGGTCATGGCGGCAAAGACAAAGGAGCTATTAGCCCCAATGGGGTTTATGAGAAGGACGTGGTATTGGCCATTGCCAAAAGGCTGAAACGAAACCTGGAGCTGACAACCGGCTGCAAAGTGATTCTCACCCGCACCGACGATCGCTTTCTCACGCTGGAAGAGCGCACTGCCATTGCCAATGCCCAGAAAGCCGACCTGTTCGTCTCCTTGCATATCAATGCCCATGAAGATCGAAGCCTGCACGGCACGGAAACCTACTACCTCAATCTTTCCAACGACAAAGAATCGGCCAGGGTCGCCGCCCTGGAAAATGCCACTTCCACCAGAAGGATCAGTGACCTCGAGAATATATTGAAAGACATCATGCTCAATACCAAAATCAACGAATCCGCCAGACTGGCGCAGACTGTCCAAACCAGTATCATTGCCGGCTTAAAGAAAAACTACGACGGCATAAAGGATTTGGGTGTCAAACAAGCCCCGTTTTATGTACTGCTGGGCGCCGAGATGCCCAGTATCCTCATCGAAACAGCATTCATCACCAACAAGACGGAGGAAAAGCGCCTGCAGGACAAGAACTTTCAGCAACATCTGGTTTCCGGAATATCTTCAGGCATCGGGTCCTACATTCGGCAAATGAAGCAATTCGCGGATGTGGGGAGGATGCCATGACAGAGAACCTGGTTCAGGAAATCCAACCCGGGACCGTTGTGGAGTTTTTCGAAGCCAAACAAGTCCTGTGTGCTCTATGCCTCGGGATCAAGAATCAACGATTGTCCGTTCTTTCCGAACAAAACCGCGAGCTCAATCTGGCGCGAAGCCGGGTGATTCACGTCGGGGATCGTTCCATCAATGCCACTTTAAGCCGTGATGAGAAGGTAGAGCAGCTGATCAAGATTGCAGCCTTGCGCAAGAGCTTGATGGAACAGATCGATGTAGAGGAGCTATGGTCGCTGCTGGAAGGCGAAGAGCAAGGTTATGAAGCGGACGAGCTGACCGAATTCGTCTTTTCCGAGCAGATCACCGGCAATCACGTGGCGGCAATGCAGAGAGTTCTTTTTCAGGATCGACTTTATTTCCATTTCAAGGATGGCCGCTTCTATGCCAGGTCTCAGGAGAAGATCGAACAACGGCGGATGGAGATCCAACTGGAGCAGGAAAAAGAGGCTCGCGTGGCGGAGGGATCGAAATGGTTGAGAGCCATATGGCAGCGCAAACCGGCTCCTCCGCCGGCAGAAAAAGACCATTTGGTCGAGAGCCTGAAAAATTTTTGCCTGTTTGCCCAGGAATCAACCGATTATGCCTTCACTAAAGAACTTTTGCAGAAGGCGGAAATACCCCCCCATCCTCTCTCTGCATTTCGCATTCTGACACGCCTGGGAATATGGCATGAAGACGAAAACCTTTATCTGCACCAGCATGACATTTCAGCAAGCTTTCCTCCGGAAGTCGAAGACCTTGCAGCTCAGAAGGCCACTGTAGTATCCGATTTGAATCAGTGCTGCAGCGATCGTCGCGACTTGCGGAACCTTCATGTACTCACTATTGACGGTGCTCTCACCCGGGACTATGACGACGGCCTCAGCCTAAGGCCTCTACAGCCTGGCCTGTATGAGGTTGGAGTTCACATAGCTGACGCTGCCGAGTACGTAAAGCAAGGCGATCTTCTCGATGACGAGGCACAAGAGAGAGCGACCTCTATTTATCTGCCCGACAGCCGCATCTCCATGCTCCCATCTTCCTTGTCGGAAGGAATTTGCAGCCTGAACGCAGGCAACGACCGGCTGGCTTTGAGCTTTCTGGTGCGCATTGATGAGGACGGGATCATCCAAGGGACGGAAATTGTCCCGAGCATTGTCCGAGTCCGTGAACAACTGACCTATAATGAAGTCAATGAAAGATTGGGCAGTAACGAGACGCTCCAGGAACTGTACCAATTGAGCTGCAAAATGCGAAAGCATCGGCTGTCTCATGGAGCCGTAATTCTGCCGCTGCCCGAGATTCAGGTGTACGTCAATTCGGCCGGTATGATCCACATTTCTCAGTACAAAAAAGAGACGCCAAGCCAGATCATCGTTTCCGAATGGATGATTGCAGCCAACGGCATGGCAGCCTCATTTTTGGCCGAACGGGGAATAGCCTCTCTTTACCGCAGCCAGGCGGAATGCAAGCCGGAAACCAATCAGGTTGAAAGCGAGCACGAGTTGTTTCACATCTATCGGCAGAGACGGCTGTTCGCCCGGGCTGAATTGGATACCAAGCCGGGTATGCACTGCAGTCTGGCTATGCCTTATTATACCACGATCACTTCACCCATCAGGCGCTACATAGATCTGGTGGTCCAACGGCAGCTCAAGTACGCCCTGGTACATGAAACGCCTCTTTACAGTGAGGACGAGCTGCGGCAGCTGATCACCAGACTGGGGTCCAGTCAGGCGAAAATCTTTTTGATCCAGCGCAAGTCGGTGCGCTACTGGATATTGAAGTACCTTGAGCAGGAAGACGCTCGTTCGCTGGATGCATTAGTCCTCGATCAAAACGACCGGTTCGTACGCCTGCTGTTGCCCGATTTCCTGATGGAGGCAAACATGCCCAGCCACGACAAAGACAAAACCCGTCTGCAGCCAGGGGAGATGGTGCGGGTCAAAATCGACCGCGTGAGCCCTCGAGAAGATATTCTCCGACTCTCGATTTAGAAGTTATGTGAGCCGTTCGACCGACTCATTGCCATGATCGTTGAAGATCAGCCGATAGACGGCTAAATTGGGTACTTCGATTCTATGATATAAATCCATCGACAGCCCGCGATAATGCAAAACCGCAACCTTAATCGCTACCGAGTGGGTAACGAATGCAGCGATCTTGTCAGGCTGGGATTGAAGGAAGCGCTCCAACGACCTCACCACCCTCTCTCGCACACTTTCCAGCGTTTCGATGGCGGCATTCTCGAATTGCGCCGGACGATCCACCCAGATCCGATAATCGGATGGATATTTCTCCCGGACCTGATCTTTGGAAAGAGAAGTCCAGGGACCCAGATCCATTTCGATAAGATCGACATCTTCAAATAGTTTTGCATTGATATAGCTATTGAGGATTCGTGCTGTCTGCACGGTCCGCTGCAAAGGACTGGTGTAAATCACCTCGATGCCACAACTCTTAATTTCCTGACCAATGTGATGGGCCTGCTTTTTGCCCTCATCGGTAAGCCCCTCCGAGCTTCTACCTGCGTAGACTTCTTCCGCATTGGATTGAATCAAGCCGTGTCGGATCAGATATACAGTTTTATCCATGTCCTCACCACAAGAGTCGAAAATCCGCCCAGCCCCGTTCGTTTACTGACGGCTTAGCTCTCAAATTAGCGGTCATCGTCGCTCACACCGACCTGATGAGCAGCAAAGGGCGATCTATTCTGTTCAAGATGGCGGCCGCTACACTTCCGTAAAAGACCTGGGGAAGACCGCTACGTCCATGACTTGCCATAGCAATCAGATTGGCGTTCTCACGCTCGGCGACCGTGATGATGCTCCTGGCGACCGGCCCGTACTCTACCAGGCTCCTCGCATTTATACCCTTTTCTCGAAACTCGCCGCGCCATGCGGCAAGATATGTGGACGCTTCCTCTCCATGCTCTTCCATGATCTTGGCCTCGAATTCATTACCCTGCGGGCGTTCGACGATAAGACCGGGCTCCAACACCTTCAGGAAGATCACTTTTGAATCGAATCTGAGAGCAAGCTCTTCCACATGAGGCAAGATCCTTTCCGCTCTCGGCGATCCATCCATGGGAACCAAAATCGTTTTGTACATGAACCGTTCTCCTATACTGCACAACTCTCACAAAAAACAAATCGGCTCGAGCTTCTTCCTCCTTCGAATCGATTCCAGAATGCCCACCGTACCGGTCATCATGTTATCCCCCAAGGGAGCACCAAAGACCACGGGCAGCTTGGATTTTTCCAGCAGTCGGCGCTTCGGACCCGTTGCTAGAATGATTTCGGCAGCCGCAAAGCCGAAAGCCTTGCGAGCATAGGCGCCGTGTCCGCCTTCCTGCAAAATTTTATCGTGATTCAGACTCCCTTCAGCCAGCTCAAACAGCAGCCTTTCCAATCGCTCCAAGGTGATGTCACTGGTATGGTATTCAAAAAATCCGGCAATTTCGTCTCCCTCCAAGGCGGCACCGAGCGTATGCGAAGTAGCGACATCGAGCACCAGTAATTTTTGTTTCTCCCTGGCACGCACATCCATGGATGCTCCAAGAATCGCGGCCATGCCGCTGTCCATAAGATAGACCTCGTCAGCGGGCAATTGCACGGCAGCTTCGGCAATTGAGCTCAGGCGGTTGAAAGTAGGGGGGATTTCATGCCATGGATAAAGCAAAGAAGAGGGATAGGGGTTCTTATCAAGAAATTCCCTGAAAATTTGATGCCTGTAGTCAAGGTGTGACATTCCGGGTGGAGGCATGCCATGGTCTTGGGCACAGATTCCCACCACATCGAACTCGAAAGGAACCCCGAAACCTTCAACAATTTGCCTCAGCCGAGTAATCTCCAGGTCGGAAATATGCAAGCTGCGGTGAGAGCCCTGCCGACTCAGCTCCTGGATTTGCTCGTCTTCCGCGACTCTGATTCCCCAGGAGCGAACCTTCTCCAAGTCATGATGAACGGTGTAGGCGGCCGGCACAGACATCACGACTTCGGCATGAAGGGCTCGTTCTCTCAATACTCTGGAAATGAGGCCACCGCCCATTTCATTGCCGGTAATCAGCATATTTCCGGGAAGGCACGCTGCCAGCTCGGCAAAATAGAGAACCGGAGATTTGACAACTGCTTTATAATGGAGCCCCGCTTTTCGGTCGTAATAAAGCACGTCCAGTGTACCGGCCCCGATATCCAACAGCAGGAACCTGCTCATCGCTTGCCCTCGCCCGAGCTTCACTGCACGGAAGCTGTCTGTGACTGTCCCCTGTGGTTCAACTGGTGCAAAAGGTAGGCCTCGATAAACTCATCCAGGTCGCCATCCATGACCCCATCCACATTGCCTTTTTCCACCGAAGTGCGATGGTCTTTCACCAAACGGTACGGTTGCATCACATAAGAACGAATTTGGCTTCCCCAACCGATGTCGTCCAGATTGTCATGAATCTCCTGCAGTTTTTCCTGTTGAGCGCGTTTTTCCCGTTCGTACAGACGAGACCTGAGGATCTTCATGGCGATATCTCGGTTGCGATGCTGCGATTTTTCATTCTGGCACTGCACCACTATGCCGGTGGGCAAATGAGTGATGCGAACCGCCGAGCTGGTTTT
>Ga0068714_10003802_pt1 | contig 17460 bp, 13 predicted proteins | sample MTBNYHSulfiMetaG_FD_62988 | JGI IMG/M metagenome (GOLD analysis project Ga0068714, IMG submission 62988) | Enrichment culture microbial communities from rom New York Harbor, USA that are MTBE-degrading - MTBE-NYH (New York Harbor Sulfidogenic)... | ecosystem: Environmental > Aquatic > Marine >...
GCGTGGTTGTACAAGCGCCTGGCGCCTGACTTCAGTGCGATGACGGACCTCTCGGCGGCGTTTCGCGCCGAGCTGGCGGAGCGCACGCACTACGCGCTCCCCGTCCTCACGGACGTGCAGCGCTCGGCTGACGGCACCAGAAAGTACCTCTGGACGCTCGAGGACGGCGCACGTGTTGAGAGCGTTGGCATTCCGGCGGGCGAGCGGCTCACGGTGTGCTTCAGCACACAGGCGGGGTGTGCCATGGGGTGCACATTCTGCGCGACGGGCCGCGGCGGCTTCGTGCGCAACCTTCAGGCCGGCGAGATGGTCTGGCAGGTGGCCCTCGTTGCCCGGGACTTCCGCACGAGGGCGTCCAACGCGGTCGCTATGGGCCAGGGCGAGCCGTTCATGAACTACGACGCCACGCTCGGCGCGCTGCGGCTGATGAACGCAAGGGACGGCCTCGGCGTGGGTGCGCGGCATCTTACGATCTCCACGTGCGGCGTGCTGCCCGGCATCAAGCAGCTCGCCCTGGAGCCCGAGCAGTTCACGCTCGCCGTCTCGCTTCACTCGGCGGTGCAGGCGACGCGCGACCAGATCATGCCCGGCGTCAAACGTTGGCCGCTCGACCACCTCCGGCGCGCCCTCATCAAGTACGCCGAGGACACCGGGCGCCGCCCCACGCTCGAGTACGCGCTCATCGCCGGCGTGAACGACACGCCTGCGGAGGTGGCGGCGCTCGTGGCGTTTGCACGCGGGTGGCTGTGCCACGTCAACGTGATCCCGATCAACCCCGTCAAGGGCACGGGCGCAGGACGCCCGCTGGCTACCCGGGTGAACGACGTGGTGGCCACGCTCACCACCGCAGGGATCGAGTCCTCGATTCGCGCCGAGCGCGGTACGGACATCGACGCTGCCTGCGGGCAGCTTACGCAGCGCCGCCAGGTGCCGGGCAAGTAGCACTGCACAGCGTTCGGTAGCCGGGACAGGTCTCGCACACGTGCGCGTCGCACGAACCGCTCGGCTGAAACTCACCGCGGGCAATGCGGCCGATGATCGTTGCAATCGCCGATTCGAGCGACGTGCGATCGTCGGCCGCGTACTCGTACCGGGTCTCGCGTCCGCGCTCCACTTCCGCAAACACAACCCGTACCGATGTAGCCCCTGCCGCGAAAGCGGCCAGGGCGTAGGACATACCCTGCAGACGATATCGTTCGGTGGCATCCTCGTCTGAGAGCGCGCTCGCCCCGGTCTTGTAGTCCACGACGAGCGCTCCCCCATCGGCGGTCCAGGCAAGGACATCGATGGCCCCCTCGAGCACGCTTCCGCCGACGGGAACCGCGATCGGCGCTTCCCGCATGACACGGGAGGCGCCGAAGACCTCGGCGGCAACGGGCATGGCGAGGTACGCCCGCACAGCGCGCTCAAGTCGCCGTCGGGCCTCGGGCGTGAGTGCCGCAGCGATCGCAGCCCGGGCGAACCACGGCGTGAGGTCATCCGTCGCGGTGCGGCAGTGCTCCAGCACCGCGTGCACTGCGCTCCCAAACGCGAGCGCATCCCCACCCCGCACCGGCGGGGAGAGGAGCCTCGCCACGCGCACAAGGAAGTACCGGTACGGGCAGCTCTCGTACATCGCCAGACCGGTGTACGAGACCGAGGACGGCACCTGGACCGGTGACGCAGGCACGCCCCGCTGGCCGGATCGTTCGGGGAGCGGGGCGGCGTCAGCCGACAGTGCTGCGTGAGTCAAAGGAGTGGCATCCTGCGGCAGACCCGCAGCTTCGCGGGAGCGTTCACCCCTCGGGAATTCGTCCCCCGCAGGTCCTGTCTCCGGGGCCGGGGTCACCAGTGTGATACGCCGTTCCGCACGATCCGTGCTGCCTCCGCGCACCAGGAGAGCATCCGCCTCTCCAACGCCAAGCGCCCGTCGCAGCGCACCCACGATCGATGCGTCGGCCTCCCGGTCCGGCCGCGTGCGTGCGACCACGGTGAGCCCCTCCCGGGCCCGCGTGCATGCCACGTAGAGGAGCCGCTTGTCCTCCGCCTCACGTGATCCCCGCTCTGCGTCGGAGACGCGCCGCCACCCCATCGTTGGCTCGGATGGCCTCTCGTCCTCGGCGGGGAGACGCATTCCTAGAAGCGGGAAGCCGCCAACCCGGGAGACGGCGATCGGCGGGACGCCCGGACCGCTCGACAGGCCCGCAACAACGACCACCGGGAACTCCAGGCCCTTCGAGGCATGAATACTCATGACACGAACAGCGCCGAGCTCACCGTCGAGCGTGGCTTCCTGTTCGTTGGTCGCGTGCAGCTCGCGAAGATCGAGATAGTCCAAAAATCCGCGCAGATCTCCGGCCGTGGACGACTCGTACTCCGCGGCCAATCCGGCAAGCTTGAGGATGTTCGCCCACCCCCGCGATCCGCCGGGCCCCGCTGCAAAACATACGAGATCCATGTCGAGCGACTGCAGCGGCTCTAGCACGGTGGCGCCAAGCGGCCGCAGTCCGCGCTGGCGCCTTGCTTCTTCAACCACGGCCACCAGGCGGCAGACCGCCGCGGAATCGGCGCGCCCCAGGGAAAGCCTGCCGCTGACCAGCGCGTCCCAGAGGTGCACGCTGTATCTGTCCTCGCGTTCCACGGCGATATCGTTTGCGCACTCGCGGACCGCCGCCAGCGCATCGGCGCCGAGTCCGGTGAGGCGGCCCGCGAGAACCGCCACGAGTGCCGGATCGTCCCACACGTTGTCGATCACTTTCAGCAACGCGCGGGCCTCAACGATCTCCCGGCACTCGAAGAACGTCCCGCCACTCGCGAGAACCGCGGGGATGCCGCGGCGGGCAAGCGCCCGCTCCACCGGCTGAGCCCTCCCCGTCATGGCCCCCATGAGCACCGCGATGTCGCCCGGCGCGTTTCCAGCGGCGATACTGCTGGCAACTGCGTCGGCGACACACTCAGCCTCGGCGATGCGCGCGTCCGCTCCCTGTGTTTCGGAGCAATCGATGAAGCACGCCTCAAACCGTGGACGCCCCGCAGACCATTCGGGACGTTCGTCGGGCGTGCCGGGGGCGGAGAGCGCCATGAACCCGGGGCCAAGAAGCGCTGGATGCGAGAACAGCTCGTTGAGCGCGTCGAGCAATGGCGTCGCGATTCGGTAGTTTATGTCAAGCTTGTGCTGCGCGCCCACGTCCCGTGCCCGCGCCCGGAACACCTCTACGTCCGCGTGCCGGAATGCATATATTGACTGATTCTCATCGCCAACCGTGCATAGGTTTCCGCGCGCGACGTGTTGGGCGATACGCAGCTGCAAGGCGTTCGTGTCTTGGAACTCGTCGATCATCACCATCGCGAAGCGTGCCCGAAGCTCCCCCGCAACATCCGGGTGTTCCTGAAGCAGCCGGGCTGTTTCTATCTGCAGGTCCTCGAAGTCGAGTGCCCCCCGCTCGCGCTTCAGTTCCCGGTGTCGCGCCTCAAACACCCTGGCAAGGGAGAGGAAGGCGGTTTCATGATCCCTGACGACCAGCTGGGCGATGCACGCCCTGCCCTCGGCGATCAGCTCACGCGCCTCCTCCACGAGCTCGTTCAGACCTTCTACCGATGCACAAAACGAGAGCCCTTTGGCCGTCAGGGCTGCGAGTGCTTCCGCTGGCGCGCTGGCACCCGAGCACAGGGCCGCGATCGCTGCCTGCGCCGCGCCTACCGCCGCCGAGTCCTTCACAACCGTTGCGATCGGCCGAAGACCGTCGAGAGCGTCGGCTATCTGGCCGAGGTCAACCCCCACGGCGCGGAGCTTCTGCAGCGCTTCTTCTGTCGAAACCGTCACGATGTCGTGTGCGCCCAGCCCAAGCGCGCGAACGCTGCCGACTGCCAGATGCAGTGCGGAGGACACGGCCCCCAGACCGTAAGCGTCAACTAGAGCCACAACCGTCGGATCGGCGTCCATCGCACGCCGCAGAGTGTCCTCCTCAGCCTGTGCCTCGAGCGCTGCGGCCTCCGTGGCGTCAAGCACCACGAACTGCGGGTCGATCCCGGCCCGGAGCGCGTTCTGCCGGAGAATCCGCGAGCACATCCCGTGGATTGTCGATATCCAGGCATCGCCAAGCCGCCGCGCCGCTTCGGGCCGCCCGCTCGCAACGAGCACGCCGCGGATTCGCTCGGCGAGCTCCGCAGCCGCCTTCTCCGTGAATGTGACCGTGAGAACCGACTCCGGATCGGATCCCGCATACGGCGGTTCACCGAGAACCGCACTCGTGAACCGCGCCGCCAGTACACGGGTCTTGCCCGAGCCAGCGCCCGCCGCGATGAAGACATCGGCGGGTCCCGCGTCTACTGCGGCCTGTTGCCGTGCATCAAGTTCACCCACGGCCGGGCCTCCATTCGGTGCAAAACTGCCGGGCGCCGCAGTATGCGGGACAGGCGCCCCTTCGTGGCTGCGGATCGATCGCGCCCCTCCGAATGCACCGCACGGCCTCAGCCGCACGCGCCACCGCCCCTGCGAGCAGTTCCTCGATCCCAGCCGCATCGGCCCTGTCGGTCCGCACAAACCCTTCGCCCGCCAGCGCGGTCCCCACGAATCCCCGCGGACGCCCGCCTTTCACGGACCGGTACAGCCCGCCGGCAACCCCGAGACCCAGGCGCCTCGATGCCACCAGCGCATAGAGCGGTAGCTGTACGAGGCCTTCGGCATCAAATGCTTGCATGCCGCGTGCGCTCGTGACCGCGCCGAGCTTGTAGTCCGAGACGACGAGGTGACTCTGATTCGCATCGATGCGATCAATCCGCCCCGCGAGCGCGAAGTCGCCGAACACCTCTGGCGCATCGCCCTCATCCATGCCAAACGACCACTCCAGGTACCTCGGGGCCATCCCCGGCAAGAGCGTGGCATCAGCCTCGATGAGCCGTGCCGTACCGAGTGCCGCCGCTCGCATGCCGGCCTCTTCCACCACCGACCCCGACCGACACTCGGCGAGCACCGCGTGCGCGATTTCGCGGTGGACGTCGCGCGCCAGGCCGAGCGACTCCGGCGTCACGCGCTCCTCGCCCGCTCGCTCCCGAAACTCGACGTAGAAGCGCCGCATGATCTCGTGGGCCGTCCGGCCCGCTGCGGCTGCGTCTAGCCGCACGTCGAGCTCCCGCGGCCGGATAACACGCTCGGCATACCAGCGGAACGGGCACTGCAGATACGTTTCTATCTCGCTTGCGGAGAACACCTCGCGAGACGCAAGCTGCTCCTTCACGGCCCCGCCGAGCCCGCGCGTTCCGGGCGCGATACGTCGGGCCGCCTCTGCTACGCGCCACTCCGCATCGCCGTCGACGAGAGCCGGATCCGCATCCTCCCCGGCCGCAATCGCCCGCCATCCACGCCGAGGAGTGTTTGGCCCGGTGCTATGCAGCGCGAGACCGTCAAGCCCAAGCGTGTGATGGGGCGGTTTTCCCGCAAAGTACTCTCCGGTCGCCGGGTCCCGGTAGAGGTCAAGCAGTTCCTCCAGAAGTATCGAGGGCCTCAGTGGTTTGCCATCGTGGTCGTGTGACTGCCAGCTCAGCACGAGACGGCGCGAGGCCCGGGTGACCACCTGATAGAACAGCAGGCGCTCTACGTCGGTGCCGCCCCGCTCTGAGACATCGATCCCCGCCATTGCGAACACCTCGCGCATGCCGGGAGCGGACAGCACGTCCTCTCGTACCCGGCGCGGAAACTCCCCGGCAACCAGCCCGCCCGCGATCACGCACTCAAACCGTCGGCCACGTATCCGCTCGGCGCTCATTACCTGCACGTGCCCGGCCCGCTCGGGAGAGGCCAGAGTGACCGCGGTCTCCCTAAGCACAGCCGCCAGGTCTGCAGCAGCCACGGCCTGGCCGCCAAGCACCCGCATCCCCTCGAGCGTCTCCATTACGACGCGCACGACGCCGGCGTCGGCCAGCATGTCCGCGTCACTGCCCACGCCCGCCGCGCGAGCCCGTCCGAGCATGCGCATGAGCAGTCCGTGCCATTGACTCCTCGCCTGCTCCTTGCCGATCATCGCTGCCGCCCGGTGGGCCTCCCGCAGGAAGCGCCCAGCCGCTGCGTCCGCCTCCAGGCACCACGCCTGCAAGCGTGGCCAACCGCTCGCTCCGTGTCGACGCATCCGCGCGTCAAGGGCATCCATGGCGCCGCGGCCTGCGGGGCTGTACGGCGAGCGGAGCAGATCGATGACTGTGCTTTCGTCGGGCTCTGGTGCCGTGAGGCCGAGCACGCCGAGCACCGCACGGCCGAGTGGTATTCGTCCAAAGGGGATTTGGACGTCCCAGTCATGCCCTATCCCGGCCTCGTCAAACGCAGCACCGAGTGATCGCATGCGCGCGCCAGGCTCGCGAAAAACAACCGCTATGCGCTCGGCGCGCACGCCAAGCGCGAGCGCGTCCTGTACCTCACGCACGATACGCGCCGACTCGGCACCCTCTCCCCATGCCTCGGAGAGCACGACCGCGCCCTCCGCGGCCACTGTCCCATCGCCGCTCTCGCCAAGACATCGCTCGATCCGCACCAGCTCCGCTGATGCCGAGTAGTCCGTCCGTGCCTCGATTTCCCGCACCGTGCCAAGCGCAGACAGACCAGCGACCGTACCGGCCGCACCAAACGTGGCGGGGATGTCCGGGCTGTACGTGAGGCTCACAAGCACGTCGGTCAACGGAGCGACGCGTGCCAGATACGCCTCCTGCGCCGTCGTGAATCCCGTGAAGCGGTGGATCGCGACTGACGATGGCAGCATCCCGGGTTGAAGCGCCGCGACGGCCCGCCGGTGCGCTTCAGAACGCTCGACGAGACCCGCTCGCGCCAGGCGCTCGCGGTAAGCAGCGATGCAGCCCACGAAGTCGTCGCCTAAGACCTCACGGCGGGAGGCGTCCGTCTCGGGCGCAGCGGCATCTGCCCGGGCGGCGGTCACTCCGGCCCGAGCGCCTCCCAATGTTTCCCATTCCCCTTCGGCGGCCCGTCCGGCGAGCCGAGAAAGCACGCCGACGTATCCGCCAGGATTGCGTGTAGTGCCATTTTTTGGCAGTATGCGTTCCCGGACTATCTCGCTCAAGATCAGCCTGCGCTGAGGAGAGGATACGATGCTCCGCCCGTCGCCGAGCGCGTACCACAACCCGTCAAGATAGGCGTCGAAGGTCTTTACAGCCACGCCAACTGGCTCGTCGGCAGCGATCTCCTGCAGCGCCCTGGTAACGTCCGGCGCGGCTGGCAGCAACAGTAACGAGTACCCGCCCGCGCGCAGCGCACGTGACAGATGCTCGCGAACGAGCCCGCTCTTGCCGACGTTCGCCGGTCCGGTTATCACCACGAGTGCCATCGGCTCCCCTTTGCTACCAGGGGAGCCTACAGCACCGGGCTGACATCATGAAGACATGACCGTGCGCGAGTACTTCTGCACTCCCTCACGGATCTCCTGCACCTTCCGCCATGCCACTTCCTCATCCCGCCCGAGGTAGTGATCTCGCTGCGTGCCGAGAACCTGAGCCATCGATTCGACCTGCTCGGCGACGTGACGGGCGGCGTCCGCCACTCGTGACGCCTCACTCGCAAGGCGGCCGCGAGTCTGAGCTCCACTGTTCGGCGCAAACAGAAGGCCGATAGCCAATCCCGCCGCCCCGCCGACGAGCACGCCTAGGACGAAATACGTGAACCGTACCCTTCTCACTGCTCCGCCCTCCCGGTCATCGCCGCATCCCCGCCATCGACCATCAGACGGATGATGCGCTGCAGGTCCTCTTCGTCATGGAAGTCAATCTCGATCTTGCCCTTCTTCGTCGTCTGGCGAACGCGCACGTTGGTCGACAGTAGCTGCCTCAATCGGCGCGCGACAATCTTGTAGGACTTCGGCGCAACCGGGCGCTGTGAGTGGATGGCTCCACCGGCCGTGAGGAGCTTCGCGAGACTCTCCGCCTCGCGGACCGAAAGACCTTCCGCAACACATTTCGCCGCAAGAACTCTCCGGCGCTCGTCATCCGGAATGGAAAGGATCGCGCGCGCGTGTCCCGCGCTCAGCTTACCCTCGTAAAGAAGCTCCTGAATGTCCTCGGGGAGGTCCAGAAGCCGCAGAGTGTTTGTAATCGCCGACCTGGACTTGGAAACTCTGTCCGCCAACTCAGCCTGCGTCATATCGTACTCCGCAATGAGCCGACGATAACCGCGGGCCTCCTCCACCGGATTCAGGTCCTGTCGCTGCAGATTCTCGATGAGGGCGAGGGCGAGCGCCTCCGTCTCCGTGGTGACCATCACTCGGACGGGCACCCGTTCGAGACCTGCCACGCGGCTTGCCCGCCACCGGCGCTCTCCTGCAATGATCTGGTAACCAAGGCCGTCTGGTCGAACTATGATCGGCTGAAGAACGCCGACCTTCCGGATCGAGTCGGCCAACTCGTCGATCTCGGCCTCACTCATCACCGTGCGCGGCTGGTTGGGGTTGGGGGCGATCTGCGAGATCTCCAGCTCAAGCGTCTCCCCGCCAACCTCCTGACCGGCGCCCGGAATTAGGGCAGACAGACCTTTGCCCAGTCCACGCTTAGACACGAGCGACCACTTCCTTCGCGAGTTGGCGGTATGCATCGGAACCCCGGCCTCTCGGGTCGAACAGAGTGATGGGCTGGCCGAAACTGGGAGCCTCCGAAAGACGCACACTTCTGGGGATGACCGTCTCGAACACCTTCACGCCGAAGAAGTCCTTGACCTCATCCACCACCTGCTGTGACAACTTGGCCCGGACGTCGAACATGGTCATGACCACGCCGAACACCTCCAGTCCGGGATTCAGGTGGGTCCGCACCAGGCGCACGCTTTCCAGCAACTTCGACAGGCCCTCCAGCGCGTAGTACTCGCACTGGACTGGGATGAGAACCCCCGTCGCAGCTGTCAGCGCGTTTATGGTCAGGAGACCGAGTGACGGAGGGCAGTCGATTATGATGAAGTCGAAGTCCCCAAGAACAGGGGCAAGAACCGTCTTCAGCTTGGTTTCGCGACTAAACGCTGAAACGAGCTCGATCTCCGCCCCCGCAAGCTGGATTGTTGACGGCACGACGAAGACATTATCAACGCATACGGGTTCTATGAGCTCCTCGATCGGCGTATCGCCCAGGAGCGCGTCGTAAACGCAGCGTGCACGCTGGTTCTTGTCTAGACCGTAGCCGGACGTCGCATTCCCTTGCGGGTCAAGATCCACGAGCAACACCCTGGCGCCCTCATCAGCCAGCGTAGCGGCAAGGTTGACGGCGGTCGTGCTCTTCCCGACGCCACCCTTCTGGTTCACCACCGCGAGAACAAGCGCACTATGGCTGCTCTTGCCAGCGGGCAACTCGGTTGACTCAGGCACACATCCCCCTTTCACGTTACTCGACAACGCGAGTATACCGTTCGCGGACGGCGCCTGGTAGGCCAGACCCTATCCGAGTGGTTCCTTCTGTGCCATACCAGCTCTCCGCGGAAGCGCTATTCGCGGCTTGGCCACCTTTGTGTACTCGTAGATCGATCGCCGTTCCCCGGATTCTAGCAGGTAGGACACGCTGCGGGAGACTCTCAGCCCGCAGATCGCCGCCGCCCGCGCCCCGCGTTCGACTTCCTCCGCGTCCGGCACGCCTTTCAGCGCTATGAGTCGCCCTTCCGGACCAAGAAGGGGGGCGGAAAGCTCAACCAGTGCCGCTAGCGAACTCACGGCTCTGGCGACAACGACGTTCGCGAGAGCAGGGCGCTTGAGCGCGACTTCCTCAGCTCGCAGTGGCAGTACTTCGGTCTTCAGACCCAGTGCCGCGACACATTCCTCCAGAAACCGTGCCTTCTTCTGGGTCGCCTCGCACAGGGTCACCTCATGGCCCATGATGGCAAGCGGGATTCCAGGAAAGCCGGCACCAGAGCCAAGATCCACGACAGTCCCTGAAGGCGGATCAATGTGGGGGAGAAAGGCCAGAGCGTCGACGATGTGGAGCATTGCGAAGTCGTCTGCGTCCGTGATTCTGGTCAAGTTCATGCGCTGGTTTGCGTCAAGAACCAGTTCTCCGTGCATGAGCAGCGCAGCGCACTGATTGAGAGAGGAGGACACACCCGCGCTATCAAGCGCCTGATGGAGCCTCTTAGGGCTCCAATCGCGACTCAGATGTTCTCGATGTTCCACGTGAAACATTCTCGCCGCTCATCGCCATTCACGCAAGCCACTCCACGTGCGCCACGTCGCTGCAGGGGTTTCACGTGAAACATCCTCACTCTCAGGCGGTCCCGCCGCGCTCCGCGGGCTCGGTCTTTCAGCCGCGCGCGATCACACAGCGCAACGCCATCTTCTGCCTGAACTGCCCGTTTCGTGGGACCTGGTCGTTCATCCGCCAAACCGATGCGGCTGAGCGCCCGATGCATCCACTTGCGCCACCTCATGCTTGTGCCCGTACTGAGCTCCGCACAGGTACCGTCCCCCTGCTGCAGCGCGTTCGAGCGTCAGGGCCGTGCCCAGCCGTGTGGCTCCTGGGATCGGACCCAGCATCCTGCGCATCGCCTCGGGGAGACACCGGGCCCCCTGCGCGCGCGTCCCTTCGGCCAAACACAGCCTGCAGGAGCCCCAGGCGCGGAGCATGGCGCCGACGGTGTCTTGCTCCCTTGGGGCCGAGCGGCTGCACGCCCTGCGAATCGGGTGCTCTCGCCTTGGACCACCGCTCCGGCAAGATCCGTCTAGTCGTCGGCTCCAACTGCTCTCTCTGTCTGTTCGGATGTGGACGACATCTACCAACCCCGACCCGCCTCCTCGCCGGTCGCGCCGCCGAAGGCTCGAAGCTGCGAACTACCGCGCTCCATCGTAGTCCCCTCTCATCCATGCATCACAAGTCGGCGGCACCGGCAGGTTGCGCCTCGGCGCGGACTCGTGGCAAGCCGTGGTTCTCGGACGCGCCACTCCGGCCTTTCCTCTCGAGAGCGGCTCAGGCGCCAAGGACCGAGCCGGCTCGACGCTACCACACGCTACTCCAGCTCAATTCGCGTTCCCAACCTGGTTTCTTAGAGGGAGCGCCCTCTCCCGCATTCCGATATCGAAACGCGAAGAAGGGCGGATCGGCCCTCTGATCCGCCCTTCTTCCTATCACCCAGTCGGTGTCCAGCTGTTCCGCTGGCCCGACTCGCCGACAACCCACAATCTACTTCGGACGCACAACCACCATTCGCCGGGGCTCCTCGCCCTCACTCTCGGTCGTCACTCGGCGGTCATCGCGGAGGACGACGTGTACCACCCGCCTGTCGAAGCTCGTCATCGGGCGCAGTTGGATCGGGCGGTGCTGCCTTGCAGCGCGGTCAGCTGCACGCCGGGCAATCTCTTCGATCTTCGCGCGCCTCCTGTGGCGATACCCCGAGACGTCCACCACAAGCGGGTATCGACGCCCCAGCTGCCGGTTGGTGATCGCTCCAACGAGCACCTGCAGAGCGTCCAGAGTGCGACCGTGACGGCCGATGAGGATTCCTAGATCGTCGCCCACGATATCAAGGATGATCTCGCCCTCGTCGCCCTCGTATTCATCGACGTCAGCTTCAATTCCAAGCGCATGCGTGATCTTCGCTATTGCCGCAACGCCCGCGTCCGCGATGGCGTCAAGGTCTTCGTCTGTGAGATCTCGGTCCTCATCTTCCACCAGGCCGACAACTTCTTCGTCCTCGTAGGCTTCTTCGTCCTCGTCGCCCGTGGCGCTCAAATCGGCGAGCACGTCCGACCTGATCCATACTCGAACCTTCACGCCCTTGGGCGCTCGAGATCCAGCGCCATCGGCGCTCTCGAGCACCTCATACTCGACGGCGTCCTGCTGAACACCCATTTCGTCCAGCGCGGAGTCAAGCGCCTCGGCTATAGACGACCCTTCACAGATGACTTCCTCGATCATTGGTTAGCCTCTTTCGCCTTGTAGATCCGGGTCTGGATCGCCTGCTGCAGCAGACCGAGCAGACCCTGAGTGACCCAGTACAGCACCACGCCGCCCGAAACGCTCCATCCGAAGAAGAGCATCATGGCTCCCATAACGATCGCCATCTGCTTCTGCTGCGCCTGCGCTCCTGGCTGCAGGAACTGCGGCAGGAGCGTACTCAAACCAAAGAGGATGACGAAGATGACGTAGGGGAGCGCGTCGCCGAATCCGCCGACCGTGAACACCTGTTTGGCCGACAGTGTGATATCTGGCAATATTACCCAGAACCGTGATGCCTGGGCGGCCGCCTCGGCGGAGAGTGTCGCGATGTATGTCGGGAACAGGCCAACCGTATCGCCGGTCGTGCCGAGCATTCGGTAAAGAGCGAAGAAGATTGGCATCTGAATCAGCATTGGCAGGCAACCGCCGAACGGGTTTACCTTGTTCTCCTGGTAGAACTTGAGCGTCTCCTCCTGGAGCTTCTCTTTGTCGTTCTTGTACTTTGCCTGAAGCGCCTGGATCTTCGGCTGGATGCGCTGCAGCTCATACATCGAGCGCGTCTGCTTGATGGTCAACGGCAGTAGCGCCACTCTCACGACAATAGTGAGGCTGATGATCGCCAGACCGTAGTCGCCCACAACGCCGTGTAGGAACTGAAGGATCCAGAAAAGGCCCTGCTCAATTGGGGCTAACACTGAGCGCCAACCTCCTTATATGTGACAGCACATGTCATGACAGGTGTCTTCCGCTCCGGGTCCGAGGCCGGGGGTCTACTAGTTGCGCTCACACTATACTACCCCGGCGCCCGCGTCATCATGGCACGGGATCATAACCGCCGGGATTCCAGGGGTGACATCTTCCCACCCGCTTGAGCGCCATCCAGCCTCCACGAAGCAAGCCATACCGCTGCAAGGCAGTCACCGCATACGCGGAGCAAGTAGGTGTGAAACGACACGACGGCGGCAGGAAGGGGGAGATGACGCGTTGATACGCGCGAATAAGACCGACTGCCGCGATCGCCAGGGGGTTCTTCATCCCGCTATCCCTGCCGCCTTGAGCGCCGCCTTGAGCGCAGCGTCCAGGTCCTGAGGGGTAGCGCTTCTTGTCGCCGCGCGCGCAATCACAGCCACGTCCCAGCCTGGCCAGGGACCTCCTGCGCGACGAACGGTCTCCCGCATCACTCGCCTTGACCGATTGCGCACAACGGCGTTGCCAAGCTTCTTGCCAGCGACAAAAAGCACGCGGCCATCTTGGCCCCGTGCTTCTGGTGTCCGCTCTGCCAGTATGGCCAGCGTGCTCTTGGTAACGCGCCTCCCTTGCCGGAAGAGCGTGTCTATCTCGGCCCTGGCGGTAATCGTCAGCATGACGCCCACCACATAAGGCGCCGCGTCGAGACTAGGCAGCGCTTGGGCAGAGAACCTTGCGGCCCTTAGCACGGCGCGCAGCAAGGACTGCACGTCCCGCTTTCGTCGACATGCGCTTGCGGAAGCCGTGCGTCTTGGCACGCTTCCGGTTGTTTGGCTGGTACGTCCGCTTCACAGTGTCCTCCGTATCAATTGCTCAGCCTGAGGCTGGTAATAAGCCTGGCGATTATAGCTACGCGCTGGCCGGCATGTCAACGAATTACGGATACGGCACCCGATTCCGGTGCCGTCTGTCCACAGGGCTCCTCAAGCCTTGCTTCGGTTTTCCCTTTCACGCCACCTGACAGTCCCGAAAAAACATTCAAATCTGTGGAGAGTGTGGAAAACGCTGGACTCAAGCACGCTACGCCTGTGGATAACTGCTGTGGACACATTGTCCATTGAGCATGCCCTCTGGTAGAATCGGCGACGCTTCATGAAGCCTTTGGACAGGGCGTTTGACAACAAAACCCCTGGTAGACGGCTCAGTGGTGCAACCTGGGGACAAGGGGGTGTGTTATGTCAGCTCGCTTATCCACAGACGCTTCCGTGGGTTTGCTGTTAATTGCACCTTGATTCTGCACCTATCCACAACGCTTTGCCTCGTGTTCCACATTCAGGGGCCTCCGGAAAGGGTTTTCCCACCCGAAAACTACTCCTACCTGCTTGTTCGATGCGTGTTCGATGGTATATGCGGAAAGACTATCCACAGGTGTGGAAAGTTCTGTGGACAACTTGAAAAAGAGCTGGTTGCTGCCGCCCAAGCGGCACACTCCAGCGAGGTCGAGTGTTTACGAGAGACGCCTGCTACCACGGCGTTTACGGGAGAGGGCTCTGAGGACTCCTGTGGATGAACGTGTGGACAGGCGGCAACATAGGAGTGTAGTAGTGAAATCGTTTTACGGACACACGGATACGATCGATACTCCGGACGCCACTTACGCCGCGGTAGTCCCTGGCGCTTATTCACTCGGCGACCCGGCGCCTGCGCTGGTAGCCGTGTACGATGCGCTCACCGCGCCGCCGAGGATTGAACGTGTTGCTGCTGAATCAGCGCGGGACCTTATCGAATCACTCTCGACCCGCACATATGCGCTATCACACGAGCAGGGCGGTCAGGTCCCATATGTAGTCATCCGGGAAGTAGTAGAGAACTTCATCCATGCGGGCTTCGACGAGGTTGTAGTGAGTATCCTTGATGCGGGACAGGTTCTTCGCTTTGCCGATCAGGGGCCGGGGATCCGAGATAAGGACCGTGTCTTTCTTCCTGGTTTCACAACAGCGTCTGCTGATATGAAGACCGTAATTAAAGGAGTGGGCTCTGGGCTCCCTGTAGCCCGCGAGTGTCTGACCTTTTCCGGTGGCACGATCGATATCGACGATAACCTCGGCAGGGGGACGGTCGTCACATTACGCATGCTTCCTTCTTCTCCAGCAGCCACTACACCGGCTGAAGAAGAGTCCCCCGCACCGCAGTACACTCCTCCAGCCTTAACTACGCGTCAGAAGCAGGTTCTATCCCTGGCCATGGAACTCGGTTCGGTGGGCCCAACGGTTGTTTCTCGAGAGCTGCACGTCGGTCTATCCACCGCATATAGGGATCTCGAGTACCTGACACAGTACGGGCTGATCACAGCTGATGACACCGGGAAGCGTTCACTTACGGATCAGGGCGCTCGCTGCCTTGATGTTCTATTTGCACGATAGGGCGGAGAGACTCATGGTTGATGCACAGCAGGTCTGGCAAGACACGCTGGAAGTCGTACGGCGGGAGATCAATACCCCCACATTCAAGACGTGGTTCGAACAGACGTCGCCAATCGCGATTATGGAAGACGAGATGGTGGTGGGCGTCCAAAACGACTTTGCTCGGGATTGGCTCGAAACCCGATATGCGAGTCTCCTCACGTCGGCGTTGAGCCAGGTGACTGGATCTCCCATGAGTATTCGCTTCAGTGTCTCTAGCACGAGCGGATTGAGTACTCCGGGTACGGCTCCTTCTCCCGTGGAGACCGTGATTACGACCACTCTTCCTGCACGGAAGCCGCAGAAGCGGGCCGGCGAGTTCGAGTTGAATCCAAAGTGCACGTTCGATTCATTCGTTGTGGGTGCTTCAAATCAGTTCTCATACCATGTGGCTCTCGCGGTAGCGGAAGCCCCGGGTACGGCCTATAACCCGCTCTTCATCTACGGTGGCGCAGGCCTTGGGAAGACACACCTTCTCCAGGCAATCGCCGCCTACGTGCAGTCAAGCTACCCTCATATGAAGGTCACGTACGTCTCTAGCGAGCAGTTTACGAACGACTTCATCAACTCCATTGGGGATAAGAGCCGAATTGAGGGCTTTCGGAGGTCCTACCGAGAGAATGACCTCCTTCTGGTAGATGACATTCAGTTCATCGCCGGTAAAGAAGGCACGCAGACTGAGTTCTTCCACACGTTCAACACCCTCCGTGAGGCAGGAAAGCAGATCGTTATGTCTTCCGACCGGCCACCTGTAGAGATTGGCGACATGGAGGAGCGGCTCCGAACTCGTTTTGGATGGGGTCTTATTGCGGACATCCAACCACCCGACCTTGAAACACGCATAGCTATCCTCCGGCGCAAGGCCCAGAGCGACAGTATCGCCGTACCAGACGACGTTCTCTCATTGATTGCCGATCATTTTTCGAACAACATTCGCGAGCTTGAGGGCGCCTTGCTACGAGTTGTTGCGTTCAGTTCCGTCACACGGCGCGCAATAGACCTAGATCTCGCACAGAGCGTCTTGAAGGACATCTTTCCTGAGCGGTCCGTCAAACCAATCTCTATCTCACTTATTCAGCAGGAGGTCTGCCGTTTCTACGGGATCAACAAAGGTGAACTTGTAGGCAACAAGCGCTCCCAGTCGATCGTGTTTCCCCGGCAGGTCGCTATGTATCTCTCGCGTGAACTCACTGATCATTCTCTTCCAAAGATTGGCAGCGAGTTTGGAGGCAGGGACCATACGACTGTCATGTACGCAAATACGAAGATTCAGCGCATGATGGGAGAGCAGAGGGACGTATACAATCAAGTCCAGACGCTCACCAACTCGATTCGGCAGAAGAACTAGAACATGTTAGTAACCGGTGTACTCTTTGGAGAGATAATGGCGCCCTGTGTGGATATCTTCCGCCACCCAGGATACTGTGGAGAACCAGGACCATTCTCTACACAGACACACCACCTATGAAACGGCTACTCTAACCTGCGGGTTTGGCACTATTCCACAGTACTAACAGCCCTTATTACTATGACTACTGATAGATAAACAATCTAACCAATAGAGAAAGGACACCCGATGAGAGTCTCGATTGCACGAGGAGAGCTCCTCAACTCACTCGCTGTTGTCTCTCGTGGACTCTCGTCGCGGACAACACTCCCGATACTCTCCGGGATCCACATTTCAGCCCACGGGGAAGAAGTTGTGTTTCAAGCCACAGATCTTGAGGTGTCGATCAAGACCTCATGCAAAGGCCGAGTTGAAACACCCGGGCAGAGCGTGATTCCTGGAAAATTACTGAGTGATATCGTCCGCAGTCTTCCTGAGGCTGCAGTAACGATTGATACCGGGAGTAGTGGATCGGCACAGATTGAATGTGGTCAGTCATCATTCAAGATGAAGACCCTTCCCGCTGAGGACTACCCGAAGTTTCCGGAAGTACATCCTGGTGAAAGTGTCGCTCTCCCGTCGAGCCTGTTTTCTCGTGTTGTACATCAGGTGGCCCGGTCAGTGAGCAGAGATGAGACTCGTCCGATCCTCACTGGAATGCTCCTCGTTGTAGACAACGGGGTCCTCCGTATGGTCACAACCGATTCCTATCGCCTCTGCATCCGTGAGGTTCCCGTTGAGAACCTTGCCGGTGCGCTCGATCTAGTTATCCCAGGGAAAGCAATGGAGGATGTTGCAAAACTCGCTTCCTCATCCGACACCCTCACACTAGGAGTTGCAGAGAACCAGGTTGTGTTCTCGTTTGGATCAACAACATTCGTCTCCAGGAGGATTGAAGGGACGTTCCCGAACTATCGGCAACTCCTTCCTAAGGAATATGCGACCCGTGTGGTCATCGATCGTGGCGAGCTTCTTGAGGCAGTCAAGAGAGTCTCGCTGATGGCACAGCACAGCACACCGGTTCGGGTGAAAGTGGTAGCTGCTGAA
>Ga0068714_10003804_pt1 | contig 17459 bp, 20 predicted proteins | sample MTBNYHSulfiMetaG_FD_62988 | JGI IMG/M metagenome (GOLD analysis project Ga0068714, IMG submission 62988) | Enrichment culture microbial communities from rom New York Harbor, USA that are MTBE-degrading - MTBE-NYH (New York Harbor Sulfidogenic)... | ecosystem: Environmental > Aquatic > Marine >...
GACATCTACTGGAAGCAGGATCCGTCCCATCCCTCGGACATCCTTCCGGCAGCGCTCGCGCCTGCCGAGCATCGGAAGCTCGACGGGAAGGAACTCCTCGTAGGGATTCTCATCGCGTACGAGCTCGAGATGCGCCTCTGCCTCGCGGCGACGCCGGGCGTCCGCGAGGTCGGATGGCACCATGCCAGCCTGACGCAGTTCGTCTCCCCGCTCGTCGCGGCGAGGATGCTCGGACTGACCGAGGATCAAGCGGTCGCCGCGTGCGGGATCTCCGGATCGAGCCACTTCACCCTCGGCGGCGTCGTCGCCGGACACCTCACGAACATGAAGAACACCGCCGACCCAATGGCGACGGAGGCCGGGGTCCGCGCGGCGCTGCTCGCCGCCACCGGGTACTCCGGGCCGGTCGAGCTGTTCGAGGGGAAGGAGGGTGTATTCGAAGTCCTGCGCAATGTCCGCTGGGATCAAGACAAGATCCTCTCGGGGCTGGGGGAGGAGTTCCTGATCACCGAATGCGGCTACAAAGCGTTCCCGACCGAAGCGCTGACCCACCAGCCGATCACCGCGGCGCTTGAGGTCATGCGCGCGCATCGGATCGATCCGCACGCCGTGTCCGAGGTGACGGTCCGTACGACAACCCGGGGGGCGGACATCCTCTCCGACCCGTCGAAGTACGAGCCACGGACGAAGGAGACCGCGGACCACAGCCTGCCATACTGCATCGCCGTCGCCGTCACCAAGGGAAACGTCCTTCCCTCCGACTTCGAGCCCGAGGCGCTCGCCGAACCGTTCGTCTGGGAGATGCTCTCGCGCATCCGCGTCGTCGCCGATCCGGAGATCGACTCGCTGTTCCCGAAGGTGAAGCGGGCGGTCGTCACGATTCGGACCGAAGACGGGCAGGCGTACACGCTCCAGGAGGACTTCGCGAAGGGCAGCCCCGAGCGACCGCTCTCCGACGACGAACTGATCGCGAAGTTCCGCGCCAACGCGTCGCAGGCGCTGACCGACCGGGCGATCGACCGCGCCGTCGACGCAACGCTCGGACTTGAGGACGTTCGAACGGTCGGCGAGTACATGAAGCTCCTGGTGCGGGACCTCCCGTGACGGGAATACCTTTCCGCCAGAGGGGCGGGACCCGCAAGCAGCGGACCAGGCGACCGTGACCGAGGCGACCGTCGAGGGGATCCGCTCGCGCCTGCTCGCCTGGTACGAAGTCGAGGCGCGCGATCTCCCGTGGCGTCAGACGAGCGATCCCTACGCGATCTGGATCTCGGAGGTCCTGCTCCAGCAGACGCAGGTCGAGACGGCTCGATCGCAGTACAGCAAGTTCCTCACGCGCTTTCCGTCCGTTGCATCGCTCGCCGCCGCGTCGGTCGACGATGTGCTCAAGGCGTGGGAAGGGTTCGGTTATTACCGCCGCGCCCGCAATCTGCACGCCGCGGCCCGCGTCGTCCGCGACGAACGCGGTGGCCAGCTTCCCACCACGGTCGCCGAGCTCCGCAGGCTCCCCGGGATCGGACCGTACACCGCCGCAGCCATCGCGAGCATCGCTTTCGGACGAGACGCACCGGTTCTCGACGGGAACACGATCCGCGTCCTCAGCCGGCTTCGCTGCGTCGCCGGCGACCCGGGCCGAGCGGCCGTCCGCACGACCCTGCGGCAGGTCGCGACGAACCTCCTCCCGCCCGGTGACGCGTCGCGTTTCAACCAAGCGCTGATGGATCTAGGAGCGAGGATCTGCGTCCCCCGCCCCCGCGCACCACGCTGCGATGCATGCCCGCTCTCACCCCACTGTGATGCACATCACCGAGGGGAGACCGGGAGCTATCCGCAGAGACGTGCCCGACGCGCCATCCCGCACGTCGACGTCGTCGGCGGGGTCATCTGGGATGGCGCCCCCTTCTCCCCGGGCGCCTACCTCCTGATCGGGCGGCGGAACGAGAACGATCTGCTCGGCGGGTTGTGGGAGTTCCCCGGCGGGCGGGTCGAGGCGGGCGAGTCGTTTGAGGAGGCGCTGCGCCGCGAGCTGCGCGAGGAGCTGGGAATCCAGATCGAGGTCCTCGAGCCGTTCCTCAAGCTGCGGCACGCGTACACGCACTTGCGAATCACCCTGCACGTCTACCACTGCCGCCACATCGCCGGGGAGCCGAGGGCGATCGACTGCGCCGATTGGGCATGGGCTTCGCGCGAGCAGCTTCGGAACTACGCGTTTTCAACAGCGGACCGGCGGGTCATCGATGCGCTCGAACGACGTCTTGAGCGCTAGAAGTCGATCTCCAGACCGACACCGAGGGAGGGAAGCCCTCGGAAGACGTCGAGGGCGAGGAGCAGCCTGGCGATCGGCGAGAGCGGGAGCCACATGCCGCCGGAAATGTAACCCTCAAACGCGATCCCGGCTCCGGCGCCTCCAGCAAGGGGGAGAACGAACCGGTACGTGACGAACACGGGAAAGGACGGGGAGTGGCTCTCGAACAAGAGCTGGAGGAACACCCCCCAGCCATCGCCGAAGAAGTCGAGCCCGAACCCGCCGCCGGCACCCCACGCGAGGCTGTATCGGCCCGGCAGGTGGGCGGCAGCGACCTTCGCGTCGACGAGCAGCCCCAGCCAGGAGCCCGTACCGGTGCCGAGTTCGGATGCCCAGCCGCTGTGGAGCCCGAGATCCAACCCCTCCAGCAGCCCGATGGCGAGGCGCCCTTGAGGGACGAGAAACCACGGGCCCGCGGCGTCCAAATCCGCAACGGCGACGCCGAAGCCGAACGTGAGGGCGATTCGCTGCCCCCCGAGCGGACGAGCGGTCTCGAGAAGGTTGACTGCGAGCCCCGAGAGCGGGCAGGCGAAAACCAGGACGCACACGATGAACCGTCTAATCGGTCTCACTTCCGGACCCTCCTGTCGCTTCACTCCCCCTCGCCCCCCGGGCGGAGTCCCTCCGCCGTCGAACCCTGCCCCGCCGCGCGATGCCCGATGTCGACCGCGAACCCGAAGCTGAGACTCGGCACCTTCCAGTCGACCTGCAACAGAAGCCGCGCCCGACTCGACAGCCGAACGACCACCCCGGCGGCGAGGTGGTGCCAGACGGTGAAATCCTTCCTCGACAGCGGCACCGCCGGCTGGTAGGCGACGAACAGCGGCAGCAACCCGACATGGCTCTCGAGGAACAACTCGCCGAAGACGCCCCAGCCGAGGAACTCGATCCCGTATCCTCCCCCGATCCCGATCGCAAGGGAGACGATCCCGGGGTCCTCGAAGAGCAAGAGCTTGAGGTCGCTTGACGCCCCCAACCACCCGAGGCTCCCGGTGGCGAGGGGAATCATCGCGCCGGTCTGGAACCCGAGGTTCGCACGCCCGCAGAGGCCAAACGCCAGCCGCACCTGCGGCGTCAGGGCCCAGGCCGGGCCGCCGCCGCCCGGCGAGACATCGAGCAATCCGGAGCCCAAAACGAGTGCAGCCTCGCCGCGCTGCACCAACGTCGCCGTCTGGAAGGTGTTGAACAGACAGCCAGACAGGAGGAGGATTCCCAGCATCCCTCCAAGAAAGACCGTCCAGCGGACGCGAACGCCCATTTCTCCCCCTTCCGCCTGCATGAGGCGAGAGAGACTCTGCCGCGGCGGTGCCGGCCTGTCAAGCACGCCGCGTTCAGGGGGCCCTCCGGCGGCCGTGTTTGTCGGCCCGTCTCGCGAGGGCTATGATGTGTCGCTTTCGACCGACAGACGGGGGGAACGGATGGCTGGACATTCCAAGTGGGCGAACATCAAGTACCGCAAGGAGCGCCAGGACAAGAGGCGCTCCGGGCTTTTCGCCAAGCTGATCAAGGAGATCACGCTCCAAGCCCGCAACGGGGATCCGGACCCCGCGCACAATCCGGGCCTTGCGCAGGCACTTGAGCGAGCCAAAGCGGCGAATCTGCCGAAGGACAACATCGATCGAGCGATCAAGCGCGCGACCGGCGATCTCGAGGGGGTCAGCTACGAGGAGGCCACTTACGAAGGGTATGCTGCGGACGGCGTCGCGGTCCTCGTCCGCGTCGTCACCGACAACCGCAATCGCGCCTCCGCCGGCGTGCGCCACATCTTCAGCAAGCATGGCGCGAACATGGCCTCTGCCGGCAGCGTCGCGTGGCTGTTCGACCGTAAAGGTGTCGTCGTCCTCGCAGATCCAGCCGACGACGTCGATTCGGATGAGCTGGAGATGGCGCTGATCGAAGCGGGCGCGGACGACATCCGCCGCGAGGAGGACACGATCGAGATCACATGCGACCCGTCCGCGCTGGCCGCCGTCGGCGAGGCAGTGCGGGATCGGGGGCTGACCGCGATCCGCGCCGAAGCGACGATGATCCCTCGAACCACAGTCCATGTGGACGGAAGCTCGGCGGAGAAGGTGCTGCGGCTGATCGACGCCCTCGATGAGAATGAGGACGTCCAAGAGGTTTTCGCGAATTTCGACATCGATGACGACGTGCTGGAACGGTTGAACGCATGACGCGTGTCCGGTGCGCATCGCAAGAGAAGGAGGAGCGGATGAAGAGGCGGGTGGCGGTCGGTTGTGTGGTGATTGGTTTGCTCGGGCTGTCGTTCGGCACACTGGCGCAGCCGAGCGAGGCGTGGATCCCGGGAGTCGCGTCCCTGATCCTGCCTGGCCTCGGGCAGTTCCTGAACGATGAAGTCGGCAAGGCGTTCCTGCACCTGGGCATCGCCGTCGCGATCGATGTGGGGGCGTTCTACCTGGTCACGTTGCTCCCGTTCGGGTACTTGGGCTATCCGCTCGTGGGGCTCGCGCACCTGGGGTGGGCGCTCTACAGCGGGTACGATGCGTATACGGTCGCCAAGGACCGCGGGTTTACGATCGGCATCGTCGACGGGAAGCCCGGCTTCGCCCTCGCGTTCTAGCGCAGGACGAACAGCGCGACGGCCACCGCGGCCGTCAAGACGGATAGCAGCCTGCGAAGGCCTCGACCGGGGGCGGTCGGGGCCTTCTCTGTGGGAAGAAGCTCGTTTGCGATCAGCCGGTGTCGACCGCCGTGAGGATCGACATCGAGGACGAGCTTGCCGAGATACGCGCCGAATGCGCCAGACTGCACGATCCATGTCTGTCCGATCCGGAGCGGCTCGAACGTCGTCTCGTGGGAGTGCCCGCTGACGAGCAGATCGATCTCGGGCACCGCCCGCGCAAGGTCCGCCGCGTCGGCGACCGGGAGGTGGGCGAGGACGAGGATCAGGTCCGCGTCGGTTGCTCTATGGCGGATCTCTTCGCGGACAGCGCCCGCCGGTCCGACGAGCCGAAGGCCGGGGTACGCGGGGTAGGGGAGGAACTCCTCGGTGATGAGCCCGATGACCAGGACGGGCGTGGCAGTCGTCAGAACCCGGGTCGAGGCGACGAACGGCACGCGGGCCGATCCGACCTGCTTCGCATTGGCACAGAGAATCGGGAAATCCGCCGCACGCGCCAGCACAGCAAGGCGCAGCGCGCCCCAGTACAGGTCGTGGTTGCCGAGCGCCATCGCGTCGTAACCCACCTGATTCATCCAGGACACCATCTCGTCCGCCCCCCAGACCGCCGTGAGCGGGCGGCGAAAGTCATGCCACGCGTCCCCTGCGTCGACAAGCAGCACCGAATCCGCTTCGGCCCTCACCTCTTCGATCCGGTGCTCGAGGGAGTCCAGCCGCGCGAACCGAAGGTGGAGGTCGTTCGTGTAAAGGACGGTGAGCGGGGCGCCGACCGCAGCAATCGCCCGAAGGAGGACTATCGCGGCCGCGAGCGGGACCATCCACCTCACAGCCAGCCCCCAAGAGAGAGGCGGATCCCATCGCCGCGAATCGAGAGGCCGATCTCCCAAACGGCGTCGCGTTGGGGGAAGATTCGCACCGCCGCGAACGGCTGCCAGCCCTCTCCGAACGCCTCCCCTCCGAGCACCAGGGACACGCCCGGCTCCGCGGCGAGCTGGACGTGCGCCCAACGGCACGCGCTCTTGCCCAACCTCCGCCCGGCGCTCACTTCGACCGGTCCGAGGAACAGGGTCCCCACGACGCCGTGGCCGTCCGTGCCGACAAGGGCGGCCACGAAGAGCGGAACCAGTTCTCCCACGAGGAGCACCTTGGCACGAATGGAGAACAGGTCAGCCGGCGACGAAGAGGCGATCACTTCCATCCGAGGCGAGACGATCCGCGACCATTCGACCGCCGGACCGGACATCCCCCACGCGATCTCGACCCGTGTCCCGCCCGCGGGGAGGAGGATCATCGCGTGCGCACCGCCGACCGGCGCGGCGGACGTACCGACGCCGACCCAGATCGCGACCAGGAAGATCACCCATCGGTTCATCTCTTGACGAGCATACCGCTGCCGTCTCAACCGGCCAACCGTTGATTTTGCCGGTTCGTATCGACACAATCGCAGACATGGTCCTCAAACGGGTTCGCGCCGTCATCGACGAGCACCGAATGCTCACCGGCGACGAGACCGTCCTCGTGGCGGTTTCGGGCGGGGTGGATTCCGTCGCCCTCCTCGATGTCCTCGGCCGATTGGCGCCGGAATACGGGCTCTCTCTCCATGTCGCCCATCTCGACCACGGCCTCCGCGCTGAGGCGTCCGCCGAGGACGCGCGGTTCGTAGCGCAGCTGGCGGCACGGCTCGGGATGCCGCTCCACGCCGAGCGACTTCCTCCCGGGGCGCTCGCCGCCGCACGGGGGCACGGCACGGAGGGGGCGGCTCGCGAGGCGAGGTACGCCTTCCTCGAGCGGCAAGCAGCCGGCATCGGCGCGCATCGGATCGCGCTCGGCCACACGGCGAGCGATCAAGCGGAGACGATCCTTCATCGACTCGTTCGGGGGGCGGGAATTGCGGGGCTCCGCGGCATCCCGCCAATCCGAGGACCGTTCATTCGACCGTTGCTCGGCCTGACGCGCTCGGAGATTCTCGCCTACGCTGAAACGCGCCGCCTGATGTGGCGCGACGACGCCACGAATGCCGACCCGGCGTTCGCACGCAACCGCATCCGCCACCGGGTCCTCCCGGAGCTGGAGCAGATCAACCCGCGCGCCGTGGAGGCGATCTGCCGCGCATCGGGACACGCCGCGGGTGCGGAGGACATCGCCACATTCCTCGTCTCGAACCTCTGGAATGGCGTGTGTTCCGAGCAGCGGTCACAGCGCGTCGTGTTCCGTCGGAACGTCCTCTCCTGCTATCCGCCGGGGGTGCGGCGGCTTCTCCTGCGGGAGGGGGTGCGCCGCGCACGAGGAACCCTCCGCGGGATCGACGAGGGACACGTCCTCTCCCTTCAGCACCTCCTCGCCGCTTCTCTGCGCCAGCGCCTGGACTTGCCGGGGCTCCACGCGCAGGCTGCGGGGAACGAGCTCGTGCTGTCGCGGGAGGAGCAGCCCTCCGTGGGCCCGTGGGCCTTCCCCGTCGAGCTCGGGCGCACCGAGATCCCCGACCCTCCGATCACGTTGACGCTCTCGGTCCATGAGGCAGGCCGGCCTCCGCTGCGACCATCCGATCGCTGGGACGAAGTGGCGGACGCAGATCGCATCGCCTTCCCGTTGTCGCTGCGGTCCCGCCATGCCGGAGACCGCTTCGCGCCGCTCGGACTGGGGACGGAGACGAAACTCAAGGACTTCCTTGTCAACGCGCGCCTTCCCGATCCCGATCGCGGCAGGATCCCCCTGCTCTGCGACCAAGAGAAGATCGTCTGGGTCGTCGGCGTTCGCCTCTCCGAGGCCGTCCGCCTTGGGGAGGACACGAGACGGTACCTCACGATGCAGGCGAGGTGGCGGCGATGATCCTCACGCTGATCGTCTTCTTCGGCTCGATCGTCGGGCTCGTCGGTCTCCATGAGGCGGGCCACTTCTTCGTCGCGAAGTTGTCCGGCGTCCTCGTCAAGGAGTTCGCCATCGGCTTCGGACCGCGTCTTCTGACGTTCCGAGGCAAGGAGACCCACTACACCCTCCGCGCGATCCCGCTCGGCGGGTTCGTCCGGATGGCGGGCGAGGACCGCCGGGAGACCGATGAGCAGATCCCCTCGGATCGGATCCTCTACAACAAGCCGCCCGGCGTGCGCGCCATGATCAGCCTCGCCGGGCCGCTCGCGAACCTCTTGGGCGCGTTCGTCGTCATCCTGCTTGTCCTGTGGGGCTTCGGCCTGCCGATGCTGCAGGTCGCCGATGTCATCCCCGGCTCCGCCGCTGCGCAACACCTTCTTCCCGGGGACCGTGTGCGGTCGATCGACGCCGCGCCGGTCTATCGCCTCGAGGACATCACCGGGGCGATCCAGCGATCCGGAGGGGCGCCGGTCGCCGTCGAGCTGGTGCGTGGATCCGAGCTGATGCGCATCGAGATCACCCCTCGATTCGAGGAGGAGGAGGGACGATACGTCCTGGGGGCGTACTTCCTGACGAACACCTACACCCGCGAGATCGTCGCCTTGGCCCCGGCAGCGCCGCTGCGTCTCGCCGGCCTACACGTCGGAGACCAGATCATCGCCATCGACGGCGACGACGTCGATACCGCGCTCGACCTCCTCACCCACTTCGACGACCTGGATCAAGAGGCCGCCGGGACGCTCACCGTGGAGCGGGGTGAGGAGATCCGCGAACTCGAACTCGCCGCGACGCGGACCACGATCGGCAACCTGTTCGCGGGAGTGACGTTTGGAGAGCTCGGAGAGGTGAACCAGCGCCCCGGCCTCTTCCTCGGCCTCCGGCTCGCCGGCGAGGAGTTCGCGGGCAACGTCGCACTGCTCGCGACATGGGCGCGCCAGCTCCTCTTTGGGGAGGTCGCGGCCGGGGACGCGATCGCCGGGCCGATCGGCCTCGCCGAGGTCCTCGGTCAGGGGGTGCGGATGGGGGGCGCCGTCTTCTTCGGGCTGCTCGCGTTCCTGAGCATCAACTTCGGCCTGTTGAACCTGATCCCCTTCCCGGCGCTCGATGGAAGCCGCGTCGCGTTCGCGCTGTACGAATCGCTGCGGCACAAGCCGATTCCGCCCGAGCGGGAGGGCCTGATCCACGCCGTCGGTTTCCTCATCCTGCTTGGGGTGATGCTCCTCGTGACCTATCAGGACATCGCGCGACTGCTCCGCTGAGCCGCCCCCTCTCCAGCCGATTCGACAAGGCAGACGGCGATCGCGCTGATCCCCTCGCCGCGCCCGACCGCACCGAGGGACTCGGTCGTCGTCGCTTTGATCCCAATCCGATCCGGCGGCAGCCGCAAGATTCTTCCAAGCGCCGCCTTCATCCCGCCGAGGTGCGGCGCGAGCTTCGGCAGCTCCGCGAGCACGGTCGCGTCGACGTTGTGCGGCGAGTAGCCGGCCGCGCCGACAAGCCGTACGACCTCCTCGAGCAGCCGCAGGCTGGAGATGCCGCGGTAGCGCGCGTCCGAGTCCGGGAACTGCGCTCCGATATCCCCCAACCCGGCCGCGCCGAGCAGCGCGTCGCAGATCGCATGGGTCAGGACGTCGGCATCGGAATGGCCAAGCAGCCCCATCTCATGGGGGATCACGACCCCGCCGAGGACGAGCGGGCGGCCGGGGACGAGCCGGTGCACGTCGTAGCCGATGCCGACCCGTCGGTCAGCCATCTTCCCCCTCCGCCTCGGCGGCCACGCGCCGCAGGGCCTCATGCGCTTGCGCCGTCGAGAACCCGCGGCGCGTCAAGTAGCTGAGCGTCCTCGCCCTGCGGCGATCCGGGTCGACCCCCCGCAACCGCCGGTACCGCGCCTCCGCGAGCTCCCGCACCAGCTCGGTCTCCCGCGCCGCGGTGTATCCCTCCACCTCCAGCGCCGCGTCGATCGTCTCGCGGTCGAGCCCCTTGCCGCGCAGCTCCTGCACCACCGCGGCCCGAGACAGCGGATGATGCCAGAGACGATCGTTCACCCACAGCCGCGCCACAGATCGATCGTCAAGCAGTCCGGCGTCCAGCGCGGCGCACAACGCCTGCTCGACAGCTTCCGCCTCGTGCCCGCGCCGTCGCAGCAGGTCGCGCGCCTCGGACACGCTCCGGGGCCGCTGCCGCAGAACCCGGACCAGATCCGCCCAAGGATCACTCCTCGTCGTCGGCCTTTCCTTCATGCCGGTCGGCCTTCCCAGGCGCGGACCGATCCAGCCCGGCCTTTTCGCGGATCGCCGCCTCGAGCTCGTCGGCCAGTGCGACGTTCTCTTCAAGCGCGGCGGCGCTGTTCCCGATCCCCTGGCCGAGGCGCTGGTCCCCGAACGAGTACCAAGAACCGCTTCGCGTCACGAGGCCAAGCGCTTCTCCGGTGTTAATCAGGTCGCGGGATCGGACGATGCCCCTGCCGTAGATGATGTCGAACGTCGCCTCCTTGAACGGCGGCGCGACCTTGTTCTTCACAACGCGGACGTTGATGTTGTGCCCGATCCGCTCCGTCCCCTCCTCGATCCGGCCCGATCCCCACATCTGCAGCCGCAGCGACGCGTAGAACTTGAGCGCCCATCCGCCCGACGTCGTCGTCGACGGTCCGAACCGGGACGTCGAGATCATCGATCGCATCTGGTTCGTGAACACGACGATCGTCTTCGACTGGGAGATCGCGCCGGACAGCTTCCGCATCGCCTGACTCATGAGCCGCGCCTGCAGACCGACCGTCGCTTCCCCCATCTGTCCCTCGATCTCCGCCGTCGGAACGAGCGCCGCCACCGAGTCGATCACGATGATGTCGATCGCCCCGCTGCGCGTGAGCTGCTCGGTGATCTCCAGCGCCTGCTCCCCCGAGTTCGGCTGGGAGATCAGCATGTGGTCGAGGTCAACGCCAAGCGCCCGGCTGTACGTCGGATCGAGGGCGTGCTCCGCGTCGATGAACGCCGCCGTGCCGCCCCGCTTCTGCACCTCAGCGATCATGTGCAGCGCGAGGGTCGTCTTCCCGCTCGCTTCCATCCCGAAAACCTCGACGATCCTGCCGCGCGGGATGCCGCCGACCCCGAGGGCGATGTCAAGCGCGAGCGATCCCGACGGGATGGACTCGACTTGGAGAACCTGAGCCCCTTCGCCGAGCCACATGATGGAGCCCTCGCCATACGCCTTCTTGATCTGTTTGAGTGTGCTTTCCAGGACCTCTCGCTTACCCATGTTCCCCCCATTTCTTGGCTTGACGCCATTCTAGGTCAAGCCGCGCGTCGCTTCAAGCAGGTTCCCAGATACTTTCCGACAATCGCCGTCCCCTCCGCGGACGCCTGCAGCTAGGAAGCCGCCGGGCCGCCGCTTCCCCGGATCCGTTTCGCCTCCGCCACGAACCGCCTAGCGCGCTCGGAATCCACATTGCGCACCCGGAAGGTCCCGTCCGGGGTCTCGAGCACGAGGGTCTCCCCGCGGATCGACAGCTCCACGCGCTCGAGTTCCCGCTCGCGCGCCATGCCGAACACCTCGAGAGAGGCGCGGATCATCCGTCGCGTGAACCGTGCGATCGCGCGCTGCAGCCACGCGGAGAACGCGCCCTCCTCTTCCGCCCGCGCTTCCTGCAGCCGATCCAGGGCGTCTCGGAGGTCCTGCTTCGCGTCCTTCGCGAGCTCGACGACGATCGTCCCCCGCTCCGTCAAGATGAGGGTCATGCGGTCGGCCGCGTCCGAGAGGCGCGCCACCTCCCTCATCCAGACCACCTCGACGACCTCCTGCTGTCCGAGGCCCTTCAGACCCCGCTCGCCCAGGGGCGCGAACCTCAACCCCTGCCCGGCCCCCGCCAGCTCCCGCACCCGCTTCGTGACCAGGATCTGCCCGCCCTTCGCGAGGTCGGAGAGCCGCTGCGCCAGGTTCACTGCGTGCCCGATGAAGTCGATATCCGTCATCACCGGCCGCCCGCTGGAGATCCCGATCCCGACGTCGATCGGATCGCCGGGGACGCCGCGGTTCCGCTCGCGCACCGCCTCTTGGATCCTCGCCGCAGCGCGAATCGCGTCCTCGGCCGTCTCAAACGCCGCCATGATGCCGTCGCCGAGCGACTTGACGAGGATGCCGTACTCCTCGATCCGCGGGCGCAGGACCTCCTCGTGCGACTGCGCCAGCACGTAGGCGGCGCGATCCCCTTCTCGCGCGGTGTACGTGGAGAAGCCGCGCAGATCGCTGAACAAGATCGCGATCTCCTCGCCCGATTCGAGTTGAGCGCGAATCGTCTGGCGCATCTTGAGCGTTCTGCTCCAGGACATGGGCCCCCTCACGTGCGTTGATGCTGGAAAAGCGGATCAGCGCATTATATCATCGTCCTCGGTCCCGAGTGCGACGAAAGGAGCGGACGGAATGGACGACAGGCGGATCATCTCGTTGATGCAAGCGACGCCGATCTTCTCCCGGATGAAAGAGGCCGGGCTGAAAAGCGTACTGAAAGCCGCGGTCCAGAAGACGGCCGCTGCCGGCACGAAGATCGTCGAGCAAGGAAAGGGCGGGGTCGGCTTCTACCTGATCCTCGAGGGAAAGGCGGAGGTCATCCGCCAAGGCGAGAAGCTCGCGCAGCTGGGCGTCGGCAACTTCTTCGGCGAGCTCAGCGTGATCGATGGCGCTCTGCGCACGGCGGACGTCGTCGCGGTAACCGACACGACCTGCCTCGTGGTCACCCAATGGGCGATGAAGAGCCTGATCGAGAACCATCCGGAGATCGCCCAGGGGATGCTCGAAGAGCTCGTCCGAAGGCTTCGCGCGACCGACGAGGCGCTGCACACCGCGAACTAGAACGACCTTGCGCGACCGCATCCCGCTCATTTGCCTCGGGTCCGCGGCGGCCCTCGCCGACGGGCGCCAGTGGAGTTCGCTCCTCCTCGACGGCAGGATTCTGCTCGATCTCCCGCCGACGGCGGTGCTCCAACTTCAGCGGCTCCGCCTTGACCCGACCGAGATCGATGTGATCTTCATCACCCACGTCCACGCCGACCACCTATTCGGCCTCCCGTTCCTGCTCCTCGACTACTGCATTCGCTTGCGCAGGGAACGCCCGCTCCACATCGTCGGCCCCAAGGGAATCGAACGGCGCAGCAAGACGCTCTGCGACCTCGCGTGGCCGGACATGCGCAGCAGCGGGTTCGAACCGCGCGTCCCGGTGACCTACGTCGAGATCGCCAGCAACGGCGAGTACGTCGCGGGCGACCTTCGATTCACCGCGATCCGGATGGAGCACTTCCGCCTCGCCGCGTTTGGCTACCGCTTCGGGTACAAGGGGAGGATCTTCGCCTACACCGGAGACACCGCCGACTGCGACCAGGTCGACGAGCTGCTCGAAGGCGCCGACATAGCAATCCTCGAATGGACCCATCCGGCGCGGTCGAACGATCCGGGGCACATGGACTCCCACGCGATCGCGGCGCGGGTCGAACGGCTTCGCGACCGCGGCACGCGCGTCTTCGCCACCCACATGGCCAAGCCGCCGGAGCCGCTTGACGGAGTCGAGCTGTGTGAGGACGGCAAGACGTACCACGTGTAGCGCGGGCGGCGCGCGCAAGGCGCGTCGCGAAGGAAACTGCGCTCATTCGCGAGAAGACGTCGCTGCGCCGTCGCGCGTCGGGGCCTCTGCCCGGCGCTTGCGTCAAGCCCCCCTTCGCAGAGCGAGACGGCCGCCATCTACGATGCCGCTACCTCCGGTAGCAGGCGCGGCAGCGCGCCTCGTAGGTGCCGACCCCCCCGACTTGGATGACCGGGCCGTCCACAGGAGCTGGCTTCCCGTCGATCAACCGCTGCGAGCGGGTGGCGACGCCCCCGCAGACGACGCAAACCGCTTGCAGCTTGTCGACACGATCGGCGAGCGCCATCAGCTTCGGCATCGGCTCGAACGGCTCCTCGGCAAAGGTCAGATCGAGCCCGGCAACGACCACCCGCTTCCCCATCCCGACCAGCTCCTGACACAGATCGGGCAGCCGATCGGAGAAGAAGTTCCCCTCGTCGAACGCGACGACAGCGGCCTCGCGCAACGCGCTCTCCCCCACCAAGGCAGCGAGCGCCTCCACCGCCTCGTCGCCTGGCTGGAGGAGGTGGGCTGCGAACTCGCGCCCGTAGTGGGTGACAATCGCGTTCGTCCGGTACCGATCGTCGATCGTCGGCTTGAACAACAGGATCTTCCGCCCCGCGATCCGGACCCGCTCTAGGCGGCGGATCAGCTCCTCCGTCTTCCCGGAATACATGCAGCCGACGATCACCTCGAGCCGGCGGTTCGCCGTATGCATCGCGGCCCCCCTCCCCTCCCCGCTCGGCTACTCGACGGCGGGCAACAACGCATCCGTGAACAGCTCCTCCCGGCAAAGCCGCTCGCCGATCAACCCACGTTCGACCAGGTAGTCGCACATCGTCGACCACACTTCGCAATCGTCGTGACGAGCTCCCGCGGCGTAGAGCGGGAGCGTCGCCTCGAACGAACAGCGGTTCAGCTCGTCATCGAGATCCGGATGCGCAGCGAGAAATGCGTCAAACGCCGCATCCGGATCGGCGTTGGTCCGCTCGATCCCTCGCACGAGCACGCGGAGAAACGCCGCAAGGTCACCGCTCCGCTCCTCGATCAGCCGCGGATGGACGACGAGCAGGAGGTCGTACGTCTCCGGGACGCCGTAGTCCTCCTGGGCGAAGAAGACCGGGTCGGCGCCCTCCAGCCTCGCCTGGATCGGCTCAAAGTTGCGGAACGCGCCGATGGCGTCAACGCTCCCGGCGAGAAGCGCCTGCATCGTGTTGAATCCGACCTGGATCAGCCGGAACTCCCCCTCGCGGATCCCGACGGAGCCGAGCATCGCCGTCCACAGGATCGGTTCGAGCGGCGCGAGGGAGTACCCAATCCGCTTGCCGCGCAGGTCGTCGATCCGCTCGACGCCGCGGTTCCGAAGCGCGAGCAGCCCTCCGAGCCCCCGGCCGATCAGAGCCCCGATCGCGACGAGCGGCAGCCCCTCCGATCGGGCGATCAGGTAGTTGATCTGCGGTGTGAGGGCGATCTCGGCCGCGCGCGCCGCCGCCAGCTTCACCGGGTCGCTCGCGCCGGCCGGCACGAACAGCCTGACGTCGAGCCCTTCCTCGGCGAACCACCCGGACTCGTGACAGACGACGAGCGGCACGTGGTTCGGGTTGACGAAGAAGTCGAGGCTGACACGCAACGTCCCACCGCCGTACGTCGGGACCGAGAACAGCGCACCGAACAGCACCGCGAGCGTCCCGATCCTCATCCTCTCCCCCCCCTTGCGGCTCATCCCGTGCCCCGCCAGCGGAGCACGCGCCGCTCGATTATCCGGAGCACCGCGAACAGCAGCAACCCGAGCAGCGAGAGCATCGCGATCGCCGCGAACACGAGGTCGACCCGCAACAGCGCGTTCGACTGGAGCATCAGATACCCGAGCCCGCGCTGCGCCCCGACCCACTCCCCGATCGTCGCGCCGACGACGCACAGGGTCGCCGCGACCTTCAGCCCTGCAAAGAGCGTCGGCAGGCTCGCCGGGAGCCGGAGCTTCCGGAGGATCTGGCCCCGCGTCGCACCGAGAGAGCGGAAGAGCTCGACCGTCTCCTCGCTCGGCGCGCGCAGCCCGTCCGAGGCGTTGACGACAATCGGAAAGAACCCGATCAACGCCGCGACGACCGCTTTCGGCCACACACCGTAGCCCATCCAGACAACGAGAAGCGGCGCGATCGCGAACACCGGGACCATCTGCGAGGCGATGATCAGCGGATAGAGGGTTCGCTCAAGCAGCGGCGAGAGGAAGACGAGGATCGCGAGGGCGAACCCGCCGACCCCACCAAGGAGAAGCCCGGCGGCGATCTCAACGAGGGTGACCGACGCGTGAGCGAGCAGACTCGGGAAGTGAGACACGAACGCGGCCACGATCCGGCTCGGCGGGGGTAGGACGTAGTGCGGCACCGCGAACCATTGCACCGCCCCCTCCCAGACCAAGAGGAGGATTACGACCAGGACAACCGGGGCAGCGAGTGCAGCGAGCCGTTTCATCGCCCGTCGAGCAGAAGCGCGAGAAGCTTGCCTTTCCTCGATGCGAGCTCAGCCGAGAGCCGATCCCTCGGGCGGCGAAGGTCAACGGGTAGATCGCGGGTGATCGTCGCCGGCCGCCTCGTCATCACGAGGACCCGATCGGAGAGGAACAGCGCCTCCTCCACATCATGCGTCACGAGGAGGATCGTCTTGCGAAGCTCCGCCCAAATGGACAACAGCCAGTCCTGGAGCGCCGTTCGGGTCAACGGGTCGAGCGACCCAAGCGGCTCGTCGAGCAACAGAACGTCCCGGTGGGCGAGGAAGGTTCGGGCGAGCGCCAGACGTTGACGCATCCCCCCGGAGAGCTGCGCCGGGTAGTGGCGCTCGAACCCCGACAGCCCGAAACGGGCAAACAGCTCCCTCGCCTCAGACCGTGCCGCCTCGCGCGGCCGGCCCTCGATCTCCGACGCCAGGATCGCGTTGTCAAGGGCAGTACGCCACGGGAGCAGCGTGTCCCGTTGGGGCAGATAGGCGGTCTTCTCCCCGCTCTCGTCGCCCATCGCGGCGCGCCCCGCGTCCGGGCGCACGAGGCCGGCGAGGATTCGAAGAAGGGTCGTCTTCCCGCAGCCGGAGGGGCCGAGGATCGTCGTCCAGGTCCCTCGCTCGACGACGAACGTGACCGAGGCGAGCGCCTCGACGTTCCCCCGCCCGTCGCGAAACGTCTTCGAGACGTCTTCGACATGGATCGCCACGTGCTTCATGGTTCGGCCGCCCTCCCGGTTGCGGCGCCCAAGCATACCGCGGTACGGATCCGATGCGCCGACCCACCCGAAAGAAGAAGGCACAGCGCGCGCTGTGCCTGCCTGGTGGTCCCAAGGGGATTTGAACCCCTGTCGACGGGATGAGAGCCCGCTATCCTAGGCCACTAGACGATGGGACCAGACGCCCACAATTATCCTGCAACCCCGGACGCGCATCAAGGGGCCTCGGGCACCGCCCGCTTGGCGATCTCCTCTTTCGCCGCCGCGAGCGCCGCCATCAGCTCGTCGTAGAGGTCGACCGGGATGGCGACCCCTTTGCGCGTCGGCTTCCAGTCCCCGTTGTCATCCTCGTAGAAGTTGCGGATGTCAAGATAGTCGCGGTCGCGGAATCGCGACAGACGGACATGAATCCGGTTACCCATCCCCTTGTCGATCGCGCGGACGAGGATTTCGTCGGTGCCCTGCATCTCGTCGGCCATGTGTCCTCCTTTGGAATGACTTATAGGATAAGCATACACCAGCTGAAGGCGAAAGAGAAGCGCCCGTGCGGCGGTGCGAGTGTCCAGGCTCGCTTCGTCCGTTTCAAGGTTCGAGGGGAATCAAGGGTCGGCGGATCCCGCCGACGCGCGAAGGATGTTCGCCCTCCGTTACGTCGAACTGCAGAGCCAGCCCGATACCCATCGTCCCTGCCCCTGCCCACAGGAAGCCCTTCCCTGGTATCGCCAGGGGACTAGGAACTGAAGGGTGGTGGGCCTGCCTGGACTCGAACCAGGGACCTCCCGCTTATCAGGCGAGCGCTCTAACCAGCTGAGCTACAGACCC
>Ga0068714_10003806_pt1 | contig 17456 bp, 14 predicted proteins | sample MTBNYHSulfiMetaG_FD_62988 | JGI IMG/M metagenome (GOLD analysis project Ga0068714, IMG submission 62988) | Enrichment culture microbial communities from rom New York Harbor, USA that are MTBE-degrading - MTBE-NYH (New York Harbor Sulfidogenic)... | ecosystem: Environmental > Aquatic > Marine >...
TCAGGCGTTCAGCGTGATGGCGGTCGTCGGGCAGACCTGCAGGCAGCGCCCGCAGAGGCGGCAGGCGTTCGCGTCGGCGACGACGGCGGTCGACCCGCCCCAGTCGAAGACACCGCAGGGGCACGAGGGCAGGCAGTGCCCACAGCCGTTGCAGCGCGCCTCATCGATCACGACCCGGTCGGCGATGTAGGTGCTCGACGGTCCCGCGGCGTCGCCCGTCGCGGCGTCGCCCGAGGAGGTACCGTCAGCGACCGACGCGCCGTCGCTCGCAGAGAGGCCGTCGTCGCTCGACGCCAGACCGTTGCCGCTGCCGGACCCTTCGCCGCCGCCCACGCCCTCGGCGCTTGCCGAGCGCTCGAGCCACTGGTCGGCGAGGGCGCGGCCGGCGAGCCCGCCGGTCACGACCGCGGCCCCGACCATGCCGAGGCCGACCAGCACCTCGCGCCGCGTGCGCTGCCGCGGCCGAGCCTCGTCGCAACGGTAGACGACGACCGCGGGAGACGATGAGGCGACGGCGGCCGTCCGGGGGCGCTCGCGACACGGCGGCGCGAAGGTCTTCTTCGTCATCGCCACGACCCAGCGCCAGTGCAGCACGGTGTGGAGCGCCACGCCGCCGACCATGATCAGCGAGCTCCACTCGTGCAGCGTACGCCAGACGCCCATGCTGACCCCGAGGATGGCAGGGTCACCGCCGCTCGTGCTGACCCAGGCGGTGGGCAGCAGGAAGACGATGCCGCTGACGGCCGCGCCGATGAACGCGGCCGCGATGATCACGTCGACGACGTAGTTGGTCATGGCTTTGGTGGGGGCTCTCATCGCACACTCCCGCCGGTCGCTGGGGGGCGGTCGGACGCCAGGATGCGTGCAGGCTAGCTCACGAGACTTGACGGGCCCTTGGAGTCAGCTGTGAGGATGCTGAGAAGGCCGCGCGAGAGCAGGCGGTGAGTCGATGACGGGCGTCGAGTCGGCGGGAGCTGAGGACGATGCCGAATGGCGGCCGTTGCGCCCGACGCCGGCGGCGTCAGTCGGCGGGAGCGGAGGCCGACGCAGAGCGGACGCCGACGCCTCCCGACGGCGTGTCGGCGGCAGAGGGAGCCGATGCGGAGGGGCTGCCGCTGCCCGACGCGGGCGCCGGACCGAGCGGCAGCCGAACGACGAAGGTCGCGCCCTCACCCTCGACGGACTCGACGTCCACCGTGCCGCCGTGGTCGGCGACGATCGCCGCCACGATGGCGAGGCCCAAGCCGGCGCCGCCCGTCTCGCGGGCGCGCGACGGGTCGGCGCGGTAGAAGGGCTCGAAGACGCGGGCGGCGTGCTCGGGGGCGAGGCCCGGCCCCTCGTCGGCGACGCTCAGCCGCGCCGCTGCGCCCTCGCGACCGAGCCGCACGCGGATCGGCGTGCCCTCCGGCGTGTGCCGCACGGCGTTGCCGACGAGGTTGGCGACGACCTGACGAAGCTGGGCGTCGTCGCCGGTGACGACGAGTGACTCGGGGGCCTCGAGCGAGAGGTCGGCAGCGCGCCCGGGGGCGGCGAGGCCCGCGTCGCCGACGCAGTCGGCCACGACGCGGGCCAGGTCGACCGGCGCGCGCTCCGGCGTGCGGCCCTCGCCGAGCCGCGCCAGCAGCAGGAGCTCGTCGACCATGACGCCCATGCGGCGAGACTCGTCCTCGATGCGGCGCATCGCGGTCTCGAGGTCTTCAGGGTCGTCGCGCGCTCCGCGTCTGAAGACCTCCGCGTAGCCGCGGACCGAGGTCAAGGGCGTGCGCAGCTCGTGCGAGGCGTCGGCGACGAAGCGCCGCAGCTTCTCCTCCGAGCGGCGCCGCTCGTCGAAGGCCTGCTCGATCTGCCCGAGCATGCGGTTGAGGGCGAGGCCGAGCCGGCCGACCTCCGTCTTCGGCTCGGCCGGCTCGACCCGGCGCGAGAGGTCGCCTGCGGCGATGACCCCTGCCGTCGTCGCCATCGCCTCGAGCGGCCGCAGCTCGCGCTTGACGAGCCACCACGAGAGCGCGCCGAGCCCGGCCAGCGCGAGGACGGTGACCAGCAGCTCGATGAAGAGCAGCCGGGAGAGCGTCTGCTGCACGTCGGTCAGCGGCACGGCGACGATGAACACGCGCTCGATGTCGGGGAACCCCTGCACAAGGACACGGAAGCGCACGCTCTCACCGGCAGTGGAGCCGGTCGAGAAGAGCGTGATGCCGGCGGAGGCGGCCCCCGGCAACGGCGACGGCAGCGCCGGTGTCGGCTGCTCCACGTCGCTGTACGAGTAGGTGACCGCGGCCAGGGTCTCGCCCGCGGCGTCGCGCAGCTCTCCGTAGGTGCCCGGCGGCAGCTGGCGGGCCCGCCGCGTGTCGCCGCCCAGCGGCACGTCGGAGAGCTGTGCCTCGGCGGCGAGGTCGAACCCGACCGGCGTGCGCGCCTCCCCGAGCTGCTGGTCGACGCGGTCGACGAGGAAGGAGCGCAGGGAGAAGTAGGTCGCGGCGTCGGCGATGAGCAGCGCGACCGCGACCAGACCCACGAGTGCGAGCAAGAGGCGCAGGCGGAGCGTCATCGCTCGGCCGCCACGGCGAGGGGGCGTCGCCACGCCGTCACCCACGGACGTTGCGGTCGGGCCGCGGTCGCGCGCACCGCGCCTCAGCCCCTCGGCAGCCGCAGGCTGTAGCCGACACCGCGCACCGTGTGGATGATGGGCGGGCCTTCGGCGTCGACCTTCTTGCGCAGGTAGCTGATGTACGTCTCGACCACGTTCGCCCGCCCGCCGAAGTCGTAGTCCCAGACGCGGTCCATGATCTGCGCCTTGGTCAGCACGCGCCGGGGGTTGAGCATGAGGTAGTGGAGGAGCTTGAACTCGGTCGGGGTGAGGTCGATCGCCCGGCCGCCGCGCAGGACCTCGTGGGTGTCCTCGTCGAGCTCGAGGTCGGCGAACGTCAGACGCCCGCTGTCGCGCTGCTCGCCGAGCGTGCGGCGCAGGATCGCGCGGATGCGGGCCACGAGCTCCTCGACGCTGAACGGCTTGGTGACGTAGTCGTCGCCGCCGATCGTGAGCCCGCGCACCTTGTCCTCGGCGCCGTCGCGCGCGGTGAGGAAGAGGATCGGCACCTGGTCGCGCTCGGCGCGCAGGCGCCGCGCGACCTCGAAGCCGTCGAGGTCGGGCATCATGATGTCGAGCACGACGAGATGCGGGTGGAACGCGGCCACGAGGTCGAGCGCCTCGCGGCCCCCGTGCGCCGCCGCGGTCTCGAAGCCCTCATACCGCAGCGCCATGGTGAGCAGATCGGTGATGCTGCGCTCGTCGTCGACCACCAGGATGCGCGTCGTCTCGTCCACCGCCGTCCCTTCCACCCACGACTCCTCGTGCCGTGCCCGTACCCCTGTCCGTGCGTGTGCCCGGCGATTCTAGGCCGATTCTCTGTGAGTTTGCTGTGACTGTCATGTGACGCCCGTTGGAGGGAGGCAGGCCGGCATCCACAGACACTCCACAGGAGGGCCTCAGGCGACTCCCACCGCACGGCGGTAGAACGGAGGCCGGATGATGCGGATATGCGCGTCCCGGGCGGTCCGGCCCGGGACGCGCGACGCACAAGGAGGAGCCCATGTTCTTCACCTACATCTACCGCGAGTTACGCCGGCGGCACCGCCAGGCCCTGCTCACCGCCTTCGGCCTGGCGGTCGGCGTCGGCCTCGTGGTCACCGTCAGCGCGTACGCCACGGGGGTGGGCGAGGCGCAGGAGGAGGTGCTTCAGTCGCTCTACGGCGTCGGCACCGACATCACCGTGACGCGCGCGGCCGAGGAGGGGACCGGGGGACCGGCCGAGTTCGGCATGAACCCCGGCGAGCGCCAGGAGCAGGGCGAGCGCTTCTCCCGCGACCGCGTCCTGACCTCACGCGGCCAGCAGGTCATCGCCGAAGACCGCATCGAACAGATCGCCGCCCTCGACGACGTGGCGGCAGCGGCCGGCGGGCTCACGCTCACCGTCATGCACGTCGAGGGCGAGTTCGCCGAGATGGTCCCCGGGCAGGGTGGGGGCCAAGCGCCCGGGGAGGGCGAGACGCCCGAGGCGATGCCCTCCCAGGCGCCGATCGAGGTCGAGACGTACTCGATCGCCGGCATCGACGTCGCGCAGCAGGCGATCGGGCCTCTGAGCTCGGCCGAGATCGTCGACGGGCGCACGTTCACGAGCGACGAGACCGACGCCGAGGTCATGCTCGTGGAGAGCGGCTACGCGCAGCAGAATGACCTCGCCGTCGGCGACACCTTCGCGATCGACGGCGTCGACTACGAGGTCGTCGGCCTGCTGACCTCGTCGAGCGGCGCCTCGAACCTGTACATCCCCCTCGCGCGAGCGCAGAAGCTCGCCGACGAGGACGGCGTCAGCCACATCTACGTGCACGCCGACAGCGCCGAGAACATCGGCGCCGTGCAGGAGTCGATCGAGACCGTCTTCCCCGCGGCCACGGTGACGACGGCCGAAGACCTCGCCGAGCAGGTGAGCGGCTCACTCGCGAGCGCCTCGAAGCTCGCCGACCAGCTCGGCGCATGGCTCTCCGTGGCCGCCCTGATCGCCGCCTTCCTCGTCGCCAGCCTGCTCACGGTCTCGTCGGTCTCGCGCCGCGTGCGTGAGTTCGGGACGCTCAAGGCGCTCGGCTGGCGTAGCCGCAGGATCGTCGGCCAGGTGCTCGGCGAGTCGCTCGTCCAGGGCGTCGCCGGCGGGATCCTCGGCGTCGGTATCGGGGTCGGCGGCGCGTGGCTCATCGCCCGGTCGTCGCCCTCCCTCGAGGCCAGCGTCGGCTCGGCGGCGGCGGCCGTGGGTCCCGGCGCGGGCATGGGGGCCGGCGGGGTGGGCGAGGCGGTCCGCGAGACGCTGACGGCGGCCGGCACCGTCACCGTCGAGCTCGGCGCGCCGGTGAGTGCCCAGCTCGTGCTCATCGCCGTCGGCCTCGCCGTGGCCGGGGGGCTGCTCGCCGGCGCCTTCGGCGGCTGGCGCGCCGCCCGCCTGCGGCCCGCCGACGCGCTCCGCAGGATCGACTGAACGGGAGGACGAAGATGCTCTACGAACTCACCGATGTCGCCAAGCGCTACACCCAGGGGCGCAAGCTCGTGGACGCGCTGGCCGGCGTCGACCTGACGATCGCCGACGGCGAGTTCCTCGCCATCCAGGGCTCGACCGGCTCGGGCAAGACGACCCTGCTGCAGATGCTCGGCGCCCTCGACCGGCCGACCGGTGGTCAGGCGCTCTACGACGGGCGTGACCTCGGCAAGCTCGGCGAGGGCGACCTCGCCGAGCTCCGCAGTCACGCCTTCGGCTTCATCTTCCAGGCGTTCAACCTGATCCCCACGCTCACCGCGCAGGAGAACGTCGAGACGGCGCTCGTGCCCTGGCGCGTCGCCGGCGACGAGCGCCGCACCCGTGCCCGCTCGGCGCTTGCCCGCGTCGGGCTGGCCGAGAGGGGTCACCACCTGCCCTCCGAGCTCTCCGGCGGCGAGCAGCAGCGGGTCGGCATCGCCCGCGCCCTGGTGCGCGAGCCCCGGGTGATTCTCGGCGACGAGCCCACCGGCAACCTCGACGAGCGCACCCGCGACGACATCATCGGCCTGCTCGAGAGCCTCTGGCGGGAGCGAGGTCAGACCGTCGTCCTCGTCACCCACGACACCTGGGTCGCGAGCCGCGCCTCGCGCAGGATCTGGCTCGACGACGGCCGGCTCGCGCCGCTCCCCGAGGATGACGACGCCCCGGCGCAGGCGGCCATCCCCGAGGGGGTCGGCCTGCCTGCCTGACCTCACTCTGAGGGGCCCGGCCGGCGAGTCAGCGCTCCTCGCCCTGCTCCTCGACGACGTCGTACCAGGGGCGTCGCTCACCAATCCCGGCACGCGCCCTCCAGGCGAGCGTCTTCGGCGCATCCTCCAGGGCTGCGCGGACCCGGGCGAGACCCTCGCGTATGCGCGCGGTCTCCTCGTCCGAGAGCAGGTAGTGGGAGAGCGCAGCCGCGCAGCGCTCGAGGCTGCGCTCGACGTCGTGGTAGAGCCCCCAGTCCTTCGCGCAGGGCTCGGCGAGCCGGCGGAGCCCGATCGTGCCCGGCGCCTCCTCGTCGGCCAGCTCCAGGTCCTTGAGCAGGGTGAGCGAGTCGCGCACGTCCTTCTCGTCGGCGCGGTGGATCTGCAGCTTGGTGAGCAGTTGATCGGTGACCGCGATGGTGTAGTCGTCGAGCGTGAGCCGATCCTTCAACTCGATCTCGTGGTCCATCTTGAACGTGTCGAGGAAGACGTCGACATGATCGTCCTGGTGCACCCGCGCGCCACCGACCTCGTGCCGGCACGGGCGCACGAACTGCAGCTGACGGCCGCGCGTTGCCTGCATCGTGTGGAGGTCGAACTCGTAGCCCAGGTCGCGGAAGAGGGTGATGACCTGCTTGCGCTGCGCCTTCAGGCCGACCATGTCGAGGTCTGAGTAGTCGCGATCGCAGAACGCGATCAGCTCGCAGTGGACGCGGACCGCGAGCCCGCCGAGCAGGCGCAGCACGACGCCGCGCTCACGCGCGGCGTCGACGATGCGCAGTCCCTCGTCGAGCATGTCCCGCGGGTCGTACGCGCCGGAGCCCTGCAGCGACGGTCGCACCGGCGGCACTCGGCTCGGTGTCGCCGTGATCGCCGTCGCGGTGGCGGGAGCCGCTTCCATCGCGCCACCGCCGATCGCGCGCCTGCGGAGACCGGGGGTCTGCGGCGACCGGGCGCCGTCGGATCTCGGCTGTGAGGATGAGTGGCCCATAGGGAAGTAGTTGCCTGCGCAAGGACTTCGCAAACGTCGCGGGCGGCCGGGGCTCGGCGAGGGCTAACTCCGCATCCTGATCGCCTGCACGATCATCGCCACGCCGAAGACCAGCACCGCGATGCCGAACAGCAGGGTGAGCAGGGAGAGGGTCGGCCCCGGCCACACGATGACCACGAGGCCGAGGACGGCGAGCACGACCCCGCCGGCCGCCGACGCATCGGAGGCCCTCCCGCGCTCGCGCCAGGCGGCGAGCGCCGTGACGACACCCCACACGAGCAGGATGACGCCGACGGCCACGGCGGCCACCTTGAGAGTGACCCCGGGCAGGAAGAGCAGGATCACGCCGCCGATCACGGCGACGATCGGCCCGGAGAAGCCCACCGCCCCGTGACCCCGGCCGGCGACCAGCCCGATGGCACCGGCGACGATGAGGAAGACACCGATGAGCGCCGTCACCGTGCGCAAGCTGTCGAACGGGTCGGCGACGACGACGGCCCCGAAGGCCACGGCGATCACACCGATCGCCAGCACCAGCCCCCACGGGGTCGAAGAAGTCAGGCCCCTGTCGTTTCCCTGCATCGCTCCTCCCGGACGGTCGCCCCGGGCGCCAGACCCCGCGCGCGGTCGCGCCCTCGGCACCGTCCTACCCGCTGCAGGCATCGTCGCATCTCCTTGACCCACGTCAATGCCCAACGTGCGCAGGCTTCGCTACGTTGGGGTACTACGGTCGAAGGAGTCAGGGGGAGTCAGGGAGTGAGTCGGCGCTTCGGCACAAGAGCTCTGCCGGTGACCCTCGCGGTCCTCGTCGGCGCGCTCCTCGGCATCGGCCTCGTCACCGCCTGGTACGCCCAGGCGGCCTCCTACCTCAGCAACGACCCCGAGGCCTGCGTCAACTGCCACATCATGCGCGAGCAGTACGACGGCTGGGTGAAGGGGCCGCACCAGGACGCCGCGACCTGCAACGACTGTCACACACCGCACGGCCTCGTCACCAAGTGGTACGGCAAGGCGCGCAACGGCTACAGCCACTCGCGCGCCTTCACCCTCCAGGACTTCCCCGAGCCGATCCGCATCACCGCGTACAACGCCGAGGTCCTGCAGGAGAACTGCGTCGACTGCCACCGCGACTTCGTCAACGACGTGCTCGGGACGGCCCGCCCGCCGGCGGACCATCCCGAGCAGCCCGAGTGCGTCCACTGCCACCGCGGCGTCGGGCACGGACCGGCGACCTGACCCCACAGCCTGGAGGCCCACATGTCCCCGCTGACCGAGACCTCGCGACGCCGGCTCGTCTACGGCGGCCTCATCGCCGTGGTGGCCGTCCTCACCGCCGGCGTCACGTACCTCGCCCTCAACATCAGCGAGCGCAAGGCCGAGGCGACCGAGACCGTCGTGCGCCTGGTCGAGACCGACGAGACCACACTCGACCCGGCGATCTGGGGCCAGAACTTCCCCCGCCAGTACGACGCCTACCTGCGCACCGTCGACACCGCGCGCACGCGTTACGGGGGCAGCGAGGCCTTCGACAAGCTCGAGATGGACCCGCGGCTCGTGACGATCTTCTCGGGGTACGCCTTCGGCATCGAGTACAAGGAGGAGCGCGGTCACGCGTACATGCTGACCGACCAGGAGGAGACGGCCCGAGTCACCGAGCGCGAGCAGCCCGGGGCCTGCCTGCAATGCCACGCCTCCGTGCTGATGGCCTACTACGACGCCGGGGTGGCCGCCGGCGCCGAACCCGCCGACGACGAAGGACTGCTCGAGCCCGGCCGCTGGGCCGCCGTGCGCCTCGGCTTCGAGGTCGTCAACGCGCTGCCCTACGAGGAGGCCAACGCCCTCGTCGAGCACCCCGTGTCCTGCATCGACTGTCACGACCCCGAGACGATGCAGCTCCGGGTCACCCGGCCTGGGTTCCTGGAGGGCATCGCCGTCCTCGCCGACTCGGACGCGCCGGTGCCGCATCTGCCGAGCATCCAGCGCTGGCGAGATGCCGGAGGCGAAGGCGACTACGACCCCAACAGCGAGGCGTCGCGCCAGGAGTTGCGCAGCATGGTCTGCTCCCAGTGCCACGTCGAGTACTACTGGGGCGACGACAAGCAGCTCACGTACCCTTGGCACAACGGGCTTCGCGTCGAGCAGATCGAGGCGTACTACGACGAGGTGGGCCACGCCGACTGGGAGCACGCGATCAGCGGCGCGCCGGTGCTCAAGGCGCAGCACCCCGAGTTCGAGACCTGGAGCCAGGGCATCCACGGGCGCAGCGGTGTGGCCTGCGCCGACTGTCACATGCCGTACACGCGCGAGGGCGCGGTCAAGATCAGCGACCACCAGGTGCGGAGCCCGCTGCTGAACTCAGCCCGCGCCTGCCAGGTCTGCCACCCGTATTCCGAGGAGGAGCTGATCGACCGGGTGGAGACGATCCAGGCGCGCACCGAGGAGATGCTCGCCGCGGCCGAGATCGCGCTGGTGAAGCTGATCGAGGCGATCGCCGCCGCCGACGAGGCGGGGGCGAGCGACGCCGAGCTCGCCGAGGCGCGCGCCCTGCAGCGTCGCTCTCAGTGGCGCGTCGACTTCGTCAACGCCGAGAACTCGATGGGCTTCCACGCCGACCAGGAGTCGGCGCGCGCGTTGGCCCTGGCCATCGACTACGCCGGCCAGGGCCTCGCCGCGGTGCCGGCGACCGGCGAGTGAGCCCCGTGACGCCGGCGCGCGAGTGCTCGCTCCGCCGACGATCTGACACTTGCGTCACGACACCCCAAGGGGTATGTTGACACCGAGCCCTGCCGGGGGCCACCTCGGCTGGGCCGCAGAGCCCCCTCGTGGCGGCCACTCTGAGTGGCCCCCGAACTCTGCATAGGCGGCCGGCCTTCCCCCCCTCATAGGCCGGCCGCCGCCCTTTTCTTCTCCGGTCGTCACCCTTCCGCCACGGCGCCTCCTCCGCGGAGACCTCGTCGCGCGGTCGACCTCGGGCACCCGGATCGCACGGTCGACCTCGGGCGCCCAGAACGACCGGCCTACGAGTCGAACCCCAGACCGAACCTGTCGAGGGTGCGCAGCCAGAGGTCGCGGTGACCGCCGCGCTCGTCGGCGCGCGCCAGCGAGCGCCTCGTGAGCTGGATGGCCGCCGAGCGCAACGGCTCGGGGGGGAAGGGCACCGGCCGGCTGCGCACGAGCTCGAGCCGGGTGAGCTCGGTCTCTCGCCCGGAGAGCAGATCGAGGCAGACCTCGGCCCCGAACCGCGACTCGGCGACGCCCATGCCCGTGTAGCCGAGCACGTAGGCGACGCGGCCGCGCAGCGCCGAGCCCCAGAAGGCGAAGAAGCGCGAGCAGGTGTCGATCGCCCCACCCCAGGCGTGCGTGAAGCGCACGCCCTCGAGCTGGGGGAAGGTCGTGAAGAACTGCCGGGCGAGCTTCTCGAAGGTCTCGGGGCGGGCGTCGAGGGCGGGGTGGACGCGGTTGCCGTAGTGGTAGACCGCGTCGTACCCGCCCCAGAGCAGGCGCCCGTCCTCGGTCGTGCGGTAGTAATGGAACTGGTTGCTCGCGTCGGCCAGGCCTGCCCGGGTCTTCCAGCCTATGGACTCGCGCTGTGCCCCGGTGAGCGGCTCGGTCATGAGTGCGTAGTCGTACACGGGGACGATGTAGGGGCGTGCGCGGCGCACCAGCGGCTTGAAGGCGTTGGTCGCGACGACGGCGTGGCGGGCGAGCACGCGGCCGCCCGGGGCCACCAGGGCGACGGCGGCGCCCTCCGTCTCGAGACGCGTGACGGGCGTGCCCTCGTAGAGCCGCACGCCGAGGTCGAGACAGGCGCGCCGCAGCCCCCACGCCAGCCGCGCGGGGTCGGCCATCGCACAGCCGTCCAGCTCCCAGAGGGCGGCGACGTATGTGGGCGAGTGCACCTCCGCCTGGATCTCGTCGCGGTCGAGCAGGCGTACGTCGCGGCCGAAGCGCCGCAGCAGCTCGTACTCCTCCCGCAGGGCCTCGGCCTGCCACGGCTCGGTCGCCACGTTGACCTCGCCGGTGCGCTGCCAGTCGCAGTCGATCGCGTAGCGGCCCACCGCGTCCTGGATCGCGTCCAGATTGGCGAGGCCGAGCTCTTCGAGCCGCTGCTGCTCGCGAGGGAAGCGCTCCACCCCGTTGGAGAGGCCGTGGGTCAGGGTCGCCATGCAGAAGCCGCCGTTGCGGCCGCTCGCCGCCCAACCCGCCGTGACCGCCTCGAGGACGACGACGTCGCGCGACGGGTCGCGCTCCTTGGCGAGCAGCGCCGCCCAGAGGCCGGTGAAGCCGCCGCCCACGACGGCGAGGTCGCAGCGCTCCTCGCCGGCCAGCGGCGGCCGCGCCGGCGGCGCGTCGGGGCTGTCGAGCCAGAACGGGCGCAGGCTGGCCTCGCGCAAGCACTCGAGTGCGCCGGCGCGCGCCGCAGTCGCATCTCCCCCGCCACGCACCTTCATCGCCGCCTCCTGTGGTCCCGATCGTCCACCGTGTGAGCATAGCAGCGTCGCGCGCTTCGCCGACCGGGCCGGTCACGGCGACGGGCGCCCGGGCGGGCAGGCCGCGGCGTCGCCCGCGCCGGTGACAACGAATGAGACCGTAGCAGTCCGGGTAGAGAGTCGCCGTCTTCGTGCTGCCCCGCGCGCGGGGTCCGGCTGTACGCGACGGGCCTCCCCCCGCTGCGCGGGACTCACCGAGAGGAGTCGACCATGACCGACGACGGCGCCGCGAGGCCCCGGCCCTCGAAGCTGCGGGGCCGCCTGACGATCCTTCTCGTCGCCCTCGCCTGCCTCGGCGTGATCCTCAGCGGCGTCGCGATCTGGCTGCACAACGCGCTTCTCGACACCGAAACCTGGGTCGAGATCGCCACCCCGGTCATCGACGACCCTGCCGTGCAGACCGACGTGGCCGAGTTCGTCGGTCGCGAGGTCGTGACCGCGCTCGAGGTCGAGACGCGTCTCGAGCAGGCATTGCCGGACGAGGTGAGCATGCTCGCGGCGCCGCTGGCCTCCGGGGTGCAGGACGTGATCACGAGGCAGACCCAGGAGATCGTCGCCGGCGACCGCGCGCGCGAGGTCTGGATCGAGGCCAACCGCGTCGCCCACGAGAAGATCGTCGGGCTCCTGCGCGGTGAGGCCGGCGTCGTGTATGCCGAGGGCGACGAGATCCGCCTCAACCTGCTGCCGGTCGTGAGTCGCGTGGTCTCCGAGCTTCGCCTGCGCTTCCCCCGGCTCTTCCCGGGCATCGTCACCGTTCCCTCGATGACCGCCGAGTCGCCCGCTCCCGAGGCCATCGCGCAGTTCGAGGCGGCGGTGGGACGCGACCTCGCCGACGACTTCGGCCAGATCACCCTCATGCAGACCGAGAAGCTCGAGCAGGCCCAGCGAGCCGTCGAGCTCTTCGACCGCGCCGTGTGGCTGCTCGTCATCGCGACCACAAGCCTCATCGTCGCGGCCCTCCTGCTCTCGACGCGCCGCCTGCACACGGCGCTCTACCTGGGTGTGGGGACGGCGATCGCCCTCGGCCTCGTCCTGCTCGCAGACTCCTGGCTCGGGGAGCAGCTGGTGGCGGCCGTGGGCAGCGGTCCCGGCACCGCCACCGCGCGAACGACGATCCTCACCGTCATCGCCGACTTCACCCGCTTCTCACGGGCGCTGCTGATCGTCGCGGTCGTGGCCGCTGCCGCCGCGTACTTCGTGGCGCGCCGTGACGTCGTCGCCGCGGCCGCCCGTGGCGGGGCCGCCGTCGCGACCCGGGCGGGCAGCGGCTTCGCGCGTCGTCGCTCCGACTCCGGGGTGCTCGCCCGGCACCTCGACGGCTTCCGTCTGGCCGGTGTCCTCGTCGCCGCGGCAGTCCTGCTGGTCACGCTGCCGCCCTGGTGGGGAGGACTGCTGCTGATCGTCTCGGTCGCGGGGTACGAGCTGCTGCTCAGTTGGCTGACCCACGCGTGGCCGTGGTCGCGCGTGGGTGCGGAGGGAGGGACGTCTGCGCGGAGCTGACTGACCACCCCGCCGCGTGCCGCCCTGGCTACTCGAGCGTGCGCACCTCGCCGAGCGGCCAGTAGACGGCGAACGCCTTGCCGATGATCGACGCGCGCGGCACCGGCCCCCAGAAGCGGCTGTCGAAGCTGTCGCTGCGGTTGTCGCCGAGCAGGTAGTAGTGGTCGGCCGGTACCGTGTACGACTCGTACAGCGACCACTCCGGGTGCTCCTCGAGTTGACCGTAGGCCGGGTCGGTGGTCGGCGTCTCCCCGTCGGCGGTGGTGACGCCCCCGGCGTCGTCGGCCACCCCGTTCACGTACAGCACGCCGTCCTTGATCTCGAGCACGTCGCCGGGCAGCCCGATCACGCGCTTCAGCAGCACCTGGTTGCCGACGGCCGCCGGACCCGTGAAGACGACGATGTCGTCGCGCTGGATGTCGCGGTCGTCGAAGAGGAAGCGGTCGATCAATACGCGATCGCCCGGCTGGATCGTCGTCGCCATGGAGGGCGTCGGCACCCGGTAAGGCTTGACGACGTAGGCCTGGACGAAGAAGGCGACGACCAGTGCGACCAGCGCCGTGAGGGCGTACTCGACGAGCAGGCGCCTCGTGGAGCGCTTCGACTTGCGCCGGGCGGACGCGGCGCCCGGCGTGGCCGGTGTCGACGGCGAGACGGGCGGCGCGACGATCGGCGGCGGGCCGGCCGGCTCGGCTGCCGGAGTCTGCACCGACGGGGCGGCCTGCTCGGCCGCCGGCTCGCGCGGCCCCGAGGCCGCCGCCTCGGGCTCGTGCTGTGGCGTGTCGGGAGTCACGCCGCCTACTCTACTCCGCGACGCGCCCGCAGCGCATCCGGCGAGCGACGACCCGTCGTTCGCCACGCAGGAACGCGCACTCGCCGAGCCCGACGAGATAGAGTCGGCGACGATGTCCGACCTGTGGCGACAGATCGTGGACGACCTGGCTGGGGATGGTATCCACGCACGGGCCGTCCCCGTCGAGCGCCTCGACGACGTCCGTGCACGCGTCGCTCGCGCCTTGGGCGACGCCGACCTTCCCTCGACGGTAGCGGCGGCCGTCGCCGACGACGTCGCCTTCGCCCTGCCGGAGAGTCGTCGTGCCTGGCGCTCGATCGTCGTCTTCGCCCTCGCGCGACCGCTGACGCAGGCCACGCTGAGGTGGCACGGGGCCGAGCACACGGTGCCGGTGCCGCCGCACTATGCCGGGTACCACCGCGTCCCCCGAGCCGTCGCCCGGCACGTCGACCAGCTCCTGCGGCCGGCCGGCTTCGCCGCCGCGCATCTCGAGCCGCCCCTGAAGACGCTGGCCGCGTGCGCCGGCCTCGCCCGCTACGGTCGCAACAACGTCGCCTACGTCGACGGCCTCGGCAGCTGGCTGCAGCTCGGCGCCTGCGTCACCGACGCGCCCCCGCCCGACGACGCCATCTGGGGCGAGCCCCGGCTGCTCGAGCGCTGCGCGCGCTGCACAGCCTGCCTGCGCGCCTGCCCGACCGGGGCGATCGGCGGCGAGCGCTTCCTTCTCCACACCGAGCGCTGCCTCACCTACCACAACGAGAGCCATGCGCCCTTCCCGGGTTGGCTCGACCCCTCGGTCCACCACACCGCCGTCGGCTGTCTGCGCTGTCAGAAGGCGTGCCCCGAGGATCGCGCCGCCGGACTGGTCGAGGCGACGCCCGAGAGGTTCGACGAGGCGGAGACGGCGACGATCCTGGCCGCCGAACGAGGCGAGGAGGAGTGGGCCGACCTCAGCCCCGTGACCCGCGAGAAGCTCGAGCGCTGCGGCCTCGACTACCTGCCGGCCGTGGTCGCCCGCAACCTCCGTCTGCTCCTCGAGGCCTGACGCGCCGCGGGGCGGCCGGGGACGCGAAGCAACGAAACGGGTAGTCTGACTCCAATGAGCGACGACTGGCGCATCGAGTCCGACAGCATGGGCGAGATCGGCGTGCCGGCCGGGCGCTACTGGGGCGCCCAGACCCAGCGCTCGCTCGCGCACTTCACCGTAGGGCACGAGCGCTTCGTCTGGGGGCGCCCCGTCATCCGCGCCCTCGGGCTCGTCAAGCTGCACGCCGCCTTGGCCAACGCCGAGCTCGGGGTGCTGCCGGCCGAGACCGCCGACCTGATCGCGCGCGCCGCGCGCGAGGTCGCCGAGGGCCAGCTCGACGACGAGTTCCCCCTGGTCGTCTTCCAGACCGGCTCCGGCACACAGACCAACATGAACGCCAACGAGGTGATCGCGGCGCGCGCCAACGAGCTCGCCGGCGGAGAGCGCGGCGGCGGCGGCCCGGTCCACCCCAACGACCACGTGAACCGGGGCCAGTCGTCGAACGACGTCTTCCCGACCGCGATGCACCTCGCCACCGTCGCCGAGCTCGAGGAGCGCCTCGTCCCGGCTCTCGCAACCCTGCGCGACACCTTCGCGGCAAAGGCGCAGGAGCACGGCGACGTCGTGATGCTCGGGCGCACGCACCTGCAGGATGCGACCCCTGTGCGCCTCGGCCAGGTGATCGGGGGCTGGGTCGCGCAGCTCGACCAGGCACTGGCGACGCTCATGCACGCCGGCGAGGGCCTCTACGACCTCGCGCTCGGCGGTACTGCCGTCGGCACCGGGGTGAACACGCATCCCCGCTTTGCCGAGACGGTGGCGCGGCGGCTCGCCGAGCAGACGGGCCGGCCGTTCCGGCCGGCCCCCGACTTCGCCGCCGCGCTCTCGGCGCACGACACGATGCTCAACGTCAGCGCCGCACTGCGCACGCTGGCTGCGGCCCTCATCAAGATCGCGAACGACGTGCGCTGGTACGCGTCAGGCCCGCGCAGCGGGCTCGGCGAGCTGCGCATACCCGAGAACGAGCCCGGCTCCTCGATCATGCCCGGCAAGGTCAACCCCACCCAGGCCGAGGCCCTGACCCAGGTCGCCGTGCACGTCTACGGCAACGACGCCGCCGTGGCCTTCGCCGACTCACAGGGCAACTTCCAGCTCAACGTCTACAAGCCGTTGATCCTGCACGAGGTGCTCGAGTCGATCTCCCTGCTCGCCGACGCGATGAGCGCCTTCGACCGCTTCTGCGCGCAGGGCCTCGAGCCGAACGTGCCGGTCATCCGGCGCCACCTCGACGACTCGCTCATGCTGGCCACCGCCCTCAGCCCGCACATCGGCTACGAGAGCGCGGCGCGGGTCGCGCAGCACGCCGCCCGCGAGGGACTCACGCTCAGGGCGGCGGCCGTCGCCCTTGGCCTCGTGGATGCCGAGCAGTTCGACGCCTGGGTGCGCCCGGAGGAGATGACCCACCCGGACGACAGCGGCGACTGACGCCGAGCGCACTTCACGCCTTGCGGCCGCGTGCCCTGCGGCTCGGCCTCCGGGCCCCGCGGCCCCTCAGCGCTCAATCGTGCCGGCCGCCGCGCGGCTGTCAGAGGCCCGTCGTGCCGGCCGCCCCGCGATCGTCAGAGGTTGGTCGTGCTCGCGGCCTCGTGGCCCGCCTCTTCGAGGGCGGCGCGAGCCGCGAGGGCGAGCTCGCGCTCGTGCTCGCGGCCGACCGCGAACACGCGGTAGAGGTGGGCCTTGGCCGGCACGAACTCGAGGATCCCGCTGAGGAGCTGGTCCTCGATCGCCCCCGTGACCGGGTCGTAGACCGGGATGCGCTTGGGCCCGCTCATGGGGTTGAGCGGACGCGGGTCCTGGGAGGCGATGTCGACCTCGAACTCGAGGCCGGCGAGCCGCGACGGCAGGTGACCGCGCACGCCGGCACGGAACTCGTCGCGGGTGAGGTCCCGGGCGGCGAGCGCCGGCTGCTGCCGCTCGACGGCGTGCTCGTAGACCATGCTGTACTTGACGTGCCGGTGGATGATCGACTGCCACTCCTCGGCGAGCTCGCGGCGCGGGCTCTCGCGGGGCTCGTCGAGCCAGCCCTCGACGGTGGTGAACAGCGACCACTCGCTGAGCCGCCGGTAGGCGCCGAGGTCGTCGAGCGGGCTCGCCGGCAGGACGAGTTCCATCGTCGGCCTGAAGAGCTCGCGCAGGTGCATGTCGATGGCGTGCCCGATGCGGTGGAAGTAGACGTTCTCGTACATGTAGAAGCGCGCGTTGAGGAAGGCGCGCAGAGCACTGAGGGCGCGCTTGTGGAACGTGAGCCCGTCGGCCGTGCAGAAGGAGTAATAGATGAGGCGCTGGGCGTCGACGGCGGCGAGCGACACGCCGCACATAAGCGCGTCGCGGCGCACGTAGTCGAGGTTGTCGACGGTGACCGCGCCGGCAAGAGCGCGGTGCAGAAGGCGCACCCAGCGCGGGATCGGCTCGCGCGTCGCGCCCGAGCCGGCCGGCTCGGCCGGCGGCTCGCCGCGCCCAGCCCCGTCGGCGCGCACGAGGAAGGCGACGTGCCACGGGTCGACACGCTCGCCGGGCGCAAAAGGACCGCTCGGGCTGCGCTCGAGCGCGGCGATGAACTCGCCGAGCTCGGTCACGATCAGATGCTGCGAGATGCGCTCGTGGTCGAGCCCGAACCTCGGACCGAAGTACTGCTCGTCGCAGAAGTGGCTGAAGGGCCCGTGCCCGACGTCGTGCAACAGCCCGGCGAGGCGGAGGGTCTCCTCGACCACGGGCAGGGACGGCGTGTCGGGCTCGACCTCGGCCAGCGTCGGGTAGACGTGGCGCGCGAGCTCGCCGGCCAGGTGCATCGTCCCCAGGCTGTGCACGAAGCGGCTGTGCTCGGC
>Ga0068714_10003807_pt1 | contig 17455 bp, 16 predicted proteins | sample MTBNYHSulfiMetaG_FD_62988 | JGI IMG/M metagenome (GOLD analysis project Ga0068714, IMG submission 62988) | Enrichment culture microbial communities from rom New York Harbor, USA that are MTBE-degrading - MTBE-NYH (New York Harbor Sulfidogenic)... | ecosystem: Environmental > Aquatic > Marine >...
ATGCCAAGTGAAAGGAGGCGCGGGCATGATTCCGTTCAACGCCAAGAGCAAAGGCACGGTCGGGTCCGCGGCTCGGCTTGGCATGGCGATCGCTCGTTGATTCGCCGCAAGCGCTAGCCCTTCCCCGACCCAAGCCCAAGGTTCCCGAATCAGCCGACGTCGGCTGGTTCGACCTCTGGATCGCTTCACGCCGATTCGATCGGTCCGGCCTTGAACGATCCAACGGAAGAAGGACTCGGGCATGAAGGTTCCCATCCGGCAGTACTACAGCTTGCTCGCGACCTATCTGCGGTCGCAATGGCGATGGGTGGCGGTGTTGACGCTGCTCATCCTGGTCACGATCGGGCTGCGTCTGGCCAATCCGCAGATCCTCCGCACGTTCATCGACACGGCGACCGCGGGCGGGGCGCGATCGGTCCTGATTCGATCGGCGTTCCTCTTCTTCGGCATCGCCCTGCTCGCACAAGCCCTGTCCGTCGCCGCGACCTATGTCGGCGAGACAATCGCTTGGACGGCGACGAACGCGCTCCGTCTCGACCTCCTGGACCACGTGCTCCACCTTGACGCGACCTTCCACAAGGACCACACACCCGGGAACATGATCGAACGGATCGACGGCGACGTCGAGACCCTGTCGAACTTCTTCTCCCGCTTCACGATCGACGTCGTCGGAAACGGGATCCTCGTAGCCGGAATCCTCGCCCTTCTTTTCCGCGAGGACTGGAGAATCGGCCTGCCGATTCTGATGTTCGCCGTTGGCACGCTGATCCTGTTGGGGCGGATCCGCAAGTGGGCGGTCCCGTACTGGACCAAGTACCGCAAGCTGTCGGCGGAGTTCTTCGGGTTCCTCGGTGAGCACGTCTCCGGACGCGAGGACATCCGCGCGAACGGCGCAGTTGGCCACGTGATGCGCCGCTTCTACGAGTTCGTCCAGCGGATGTTCCCGGTCCGCCTCCGTGCCGGCTTCGGCAGTTACTCCATGTGGATGGCGAACGTCGGCCTATTCGCGTTGGGAAACGCGATCGCGTTCGGCGTCGGCGCGACGCTGTGGCGCGCGTCGCTGATCACGATTGGAACCGTCTATCTCGTCTTCCACTACACGGAGCTGCTTCGCGGCCCGATCTCGGAGATCCGGACGCAGATCACCGACCTCCAACGCGCGGAGGCTGGTATCCGGAGAATCCGCGAGCTGATCGACATCGAATCCCGGCTCGAAGATGAGGGGACCGAGCATCTCCCAGCCGGCGCGCTTGCCGTCCGCTTCGACCGAGTGAGCTTCGCCTACGAGACGGCAAGAACGAACCGCCGCGACCCGGAGGCCCCAGTTGAGGAAGGGGGAGATCCGGAGATGGTGCCGGCCCTCCACGACATCGACTTCGCCCTTGAACCGGGGACCGTCCTCGGCCTCCTCGGACGGACCGGGAGCGGCAAGACGACGCTCGCGCGGCTCCTCGTCCGGCTCTACGACCCGCAGGCCGGCGTGGTCCATGTCGGCGGTCGCCCGGTCGGATCGGTGCCGATCGCCGAACTACGGGGAGCCGTCCGCAAGGTCTCCCAAGAGGTACGGCTGTTTCGCGCGACCATCCGCGACAACGTCCGCCTGTTCGATCCGGCGGTCAGCGACGCATGCGTCCTCGATGCGCTCGAACACCTCGGGATCCGAGAATGGGTCCTCGGGCTGCCGGACGGGCTCGACACGGTCCTCGCTGCCGAGGGTGGCGGCCTGTCCGCCGGGCAGAGCCAGCTGATTGCCCTCGGCCGCGCCTTCCTCGCCGATCCGGGCCTCGTCATCCTCGATGAGGCGTCGTCGAGGCTCGATCCAGCGACCGAGGCCCTCCTCGAGATCGCCGTCGACCGGCTGCTCGAGGATCGTACCGCGATCATCATCGCCCATCGTCTGTCGACGGTGGAGCGCGCGGACCGGATCTTGATCCTCGAGGACGGGCGGATTGCAGAGGTCGGCGCTCGCCGTGACTTGGTCGCTGACCCGCATTCGCGTTTGAGCCGGTTGTTGCAGGCCGGACTGGAGGAGGTGCTGGCATGACGATGCGGCGCGCTCTCTGGAGACTGCTCATGTACCGCCCGTGGCTGTACGCCGCCGACGTCACGGCGTGGATCCTCATCCTGCTGACCGAGATCGGCACCGGGTACATCGCCAAGCTGTTCTTCGACGCGCTCACCGGCGCATCCCCGGCCGGTCTGACGGTTTGGAGCATCGTCGTCCTCGTCATCGCCGGCGGCATCGTGCGCATCCTGACGGTCCTGGCCGGCGCGCTCCTCGACCTTCGCCATCGCTACACCATGGGCTCGCTCATGCGGCGCAACCTGCTGGCCAGCGTGCTCGGGCGCCCCGGGGCGGAATCGCTCGGCCGTTCAACGGGCGAGACGCTGAACACGATGCGCGACGACGTCCAGGCGATCGAGGACACGATCAGCTGGATGATCGATCAGATCGCGTACATCGCCTACGCCGCGGTAGCACTGGTCATCCTGATTGCGATCGATGCGCGGACCACTGCGATCGTCGTCTTGCCGCTGTTGACGGTGATCGCCGTTGCCCGTCTCGTGTCGAAACACATCCGGCGCTTCCGCGAAGCGAGCCGTCGAGCGACGGAGCGGGTGACTGGAGCGATCGGCGAGGCGATGGAGGGCATCCAGACGATCCAGTTGGCGGGGGCCGAGAAGCACGTGCTCGGGCACGTTCGGGAGTTGAACCGAGAGCGGCTGCACGCGACGGTCCGCGATCGACTGCTGACCCAATCCTTCCATTCGTTCTTCTGGAACACGGCGACGCTTTGCACCGGCCTGATCCTGCTGGTCGCCGCCGACAGCCTGCGGTCGGGGGTGTTCACGGTCGGCGACTTCGCCGTCTTCGTCATCTACGTCGGGGTTCTCGCCGAGGTGGTCGCCGAGATCGGTGACTTCATGATGCACATCAAGCAGGGGGCCGTGTCCATGCGGCGGATGGCGAGCCTGGCGAACGACGGTACCGCCTCCGCGGTCGTTGCGCACGCGCCGATCCACATGAGCGGGCCGCTCCCGGACGTGGTCGTGCCGCGAAGGACGGCCGGCGACCGATTGGAGACGCTTCGCGTCGAGGGGTTGTCGTTCCATTGGCCGGGCGGCGCAGGCGGCGATTCGAACGGCCGATCCGCGTTGCGCGACATCAGCTTCGAGATCGCGCGGGGCGAGTTTGTCGTCATCACCGGCCGGATCGGATCCGGGAAGACGACGCTCCTTCGCGCGATGCTCGGGCTGGTAGCGCCGGATGGAGGAACGGTTCGCTGGAACGGTGTTCCGATCGCCGATCCCGCGCAGTTCTTCGTCCCTCCGCGCTGCGCCTACACGCCCCAGGTACCGCAGCTCTTCTCGGACACGCTCGAATCGAACATCCGAATGGGTCTCGACGCCTCCGCCGAGGCGTTGGACGAGAGCATCCGGCTGGCGGTCCTCGAAGACGACGTCCCGCGCCTGCAGCAAGGACTGGCGACGGTGATCGGCGCCAAAGGGGTGAAACTGTCCGGCGGCCAGCGGCAACGAACGGCCGCCGCGCGGATGTTCTTCCGCGATCCCGAATTGCTCGTCTTCGACGACTTGTCGAGCGCTCTCGACGCGGAGACCGAGAACCAGCTCTGGGAGCGGGCGTTCGCCCGGGGCGACCGAACGTATCTGGTCGTCTCGCACCGTCGCCCGGCGTTGGAGCGCGCCGACCGGATCCTTCTGATGGTGGACGGCACGATTGAGGGCGTCGGGACGTTGAGCGAGCTTCTTGAACGCCACGAGGAGATGCGCCGCCTCTGTCAGAACGGGGTCAGATCTTGATTCTCGGGGTTCTGCCTGCTACACTCCCCCCATGGCTCGTCCGCTGAGGGTTGAGTACGAAGGGGCGGTGTACCACGTCACAAGCCGCGGAAACGCAGGTGCGAAGATCTTCCGCGATGACACGGACCGAACGCGCTTCCTCGAGATCCTCGCAATCGTCGTGGGTCGATCCGGCTGGATCTGCCACGCATACTGCCTGATGGGCAATCACTTCCATCTTCTCGTCGAGACGCCGGTGCCAAACCTGTCGCGTGGCATGAAACACCTGAACGGCGTGTACACGCAGTGGTTCAACCGTCGCCATCGGCGCTTTGGGCATGTCGTGCAAGGACGCTTCAAGTCGGTCCTCGTGGAGAAGGACAGCTACCTGCTGGAGCTGGCTCGGTACATCGTCCTCAACCCAGTACGAGCGAGGATGATCTGCCGTGCAAGCGATTGGCCGTGGTCGAGCTACCGCGCGACCGCAGCGCAGATCCCTCCACCGGAGTTCCTGACCATCGACTGGCTGTTGTCTCAGTTCGACGACGATCCGAAGCGCGCGGCGCTTGCCTATCGTCGATTCGTCCAACAAGGCAAGGGAGTCGACGTGTGGGAAGACTTGACCGGAGGCATGCTCCTGGGGGGTGAAGCGTTCGTCCGGTCACTGAGGCCGCTACTCAAAGATGCAGAGGCGAACCGCGAGATCCGCCGCGACGAGCGCCTGGCACTGCGTCCGACGTTGGACGAGCTGTTCGACGGTGTGACGGACAAACGCTCGCGCAACGAGCAGATCCACGCCGCCGTGCGAATCCACCAGTACAAGCTGAAGGAAGTCGGCGACCATCTCGGCTTGTGCTACTCGACGATCAGCGTAATCGCCAAGCGGATGGACGAGAGGCTCAAACCCTAAGAATAAAGATCTGACCCCATCTTTTACCATCTTATTGCCGGGCACGAACTGCGGGACGGATGCAACGGGCTGCTCACCCAGGAGGTGAACCGACAACACCCCTTGACAGCCGGCGCGCTTTCAGAGATGCCCTCCATGGTCCTACCTATGGCCCTGCGGGCCCAAGCCGGCCATAGGCAGAATGGGTAAAACATAACACTGTGTTATACTCCCTCTGTCGAGCCACTCCCCTCGTGGGCTCGCGAAGGAGCTGCCCAAATGAGACATGCACACGTCCCGTCCCTCAAGGTAGCTGCTGCGACGATCACCCCGAACTTGGATCCAGCCGCCACGCGGGAGACGATCCACCGGACGATCGAGAGCACGATGGACGCTTACCCCGGCGTTCGTGTGATCCTCTTTGGTGAGGTCATCCTCGGATGGTTCGGCAAGAAGGGACAAACCCGCGAGTACCACCAATCGATCGCAGAGCCGATCCCCGGTCCGTCGACTCGTTTCGTCGGCGATCTTGCCCGTGAGTACAGTATCTACATCTCGTTTGGGCTTTCCGAACGGGCTCAAGAGGCCGTCTACAACACGCAGGTTCTGATATCGCCGAATGGTGAACTGATTGCCGCCCACCGGAAGCACTGGATCATGAATCCGGCCTTCAAGGCTGGAGATCGGGTTCTCACGACAGCAGTCGTTGATGAGGCGAAGGCCGCCCTGCTGGTCTGCGCCGACGTGAGGAGCATGAGCCTCCTGCGGGCGATTCGTAGGGAGAAGGTCGATCTCGTCTTGGCCGGACTCGCGGACTACGGGACGGACGCCACGATGAGCGAAATCATCGGGACGTTCTTCGACGCATGGGCAATCACGGCGAATCGCTACGGCGTGGAGGATACGATCCAGTGGCAGGGTCTGACGACGATCACCGACCGGTGGGGACGACTGGTGCGGTCAAGCGTCGGGCGGGAGTGCGTTCTCGTGCAAGACATCCCCTTCGGCGCCGACTCTGCGTGGGGCCGGATCGCCCGGAGAACGCTCGTCGCCTTCCGAGCCGCCGGCCTCATCGTGAGCATGATCGTTCGGGTGACGTGGTCACGCGTTGCTGGATCCATCCGTCGCGCCGGATCCTCCGCGTAGCACGCGTGACCGAGCTACCTCAGCGCGCCGGCGGCGCCTTCGACGGTTCCGGAGTGCGGGCGAGCTCGAATCGGATCGCATCCGAATGGATGGTCCCGGTCTCCGTCTCGCCAAGGTAGCAGGAGAGATCCATCGCGCGGGCCTCGATGTCGTAGATCGACGTGTAGATCGTGCGAACCGGATGGAGATCGCTCTCCGCCCTCTTCCCGCAGAGGACGTCGAACGAGGCGTCGCGGGCGATCTCCGCGAGTCGCGCCCGCGTCAGCGGTTCCGGCGCGTCGAGGGCGCGCTTCACTGTCCGGTACCGCGTGTAGACGAAGCCTTGGTCGAGTCCATCGCTCTCCGGGAGCGCTCGTCCATTGTCGAACCGTGAGGGCGCGAAATTGGTCAACACGAGCGGCTCGCCGTCCCGTTCAGTGAACACGATCCGGTTCCCGGTGGGTGGCTTCTCGAACACGAAGGAGCGGCCGTGTGCATCGACGATCAGGTAGAGACACGGGATGGACCTGTAGTACGTCCGGAGGGAGAGAAGGGCCGTTTCGGCCTCCTCGGTGTCCGCGCACATGTCGAGCAGGAAGCGCACAACTTGGAGCTCGCTGAGACCCGGCTCGGGATGCCGGACTGGGTCGTACACGTACGGCGGCACGGGCTGGAAGTCGCCCGTCAGGCGGTAGTCTCCGTGGGAATTGCAGATCACGACGAGACCCTTCTCGTTGATGCCGTCCATCGCACCCATCAGATCGAACACTACCGACGAGAGCGACGCATACCCTTGATCGGGCGTCATGCGGATCGCGAGGATTCTCGAGGCGGGCGGGTGCTCGACGTCCCCTGTGAGGTCCACGCTGAGATCCATGTTTCGCAGAACGTGAGGATGCCGGTTCTCCATCCGTTGTCCCGAGACGCATGCCGCCGAGCAGCTCGGCCGGCGGACGTCGAACGGAAGCGAAGCAAGATCGTGCGTCGGCTCATCCAGCGGCAACCCGAACGCGTCGGCAACGCCGATCAGCCGCTGGTGGAATGGGCGGAAGTGCGCTTCGAAGAATCGGCGTTGCGCACCGATCCGGGCACCGTCGGCGCCTTGGGGTGGACAGGTGCCGAATTGATCTCGACCGTAGGAGGCAAGGGCTAAGCCGATCTCCCGGTTCGTCCCTCGTAGATTCCATTCCCAGACGGTCGCGTACGTCTCGTCGCCGCCGATGCGAAGGCGCGGCTCGGACAGCTGCATGGCTCCTCCTGTGCTGAAAAGAACAAAATACTGTTTTGTATTGTATCGAGGGCGGCGCGCCGCTCAAGGGCGAGGCCGAGGGGTCCGAGGGGGTTCGAGGGACGCATACCTTGTCTGAGCAAGGAGTTGTGATCTGCCTCCCTCATGGCCCCCGCATGGCTCGAGGGAGGGCACGATGTGGGCGGACGGTCCGTCGGATCCGAGATGGGGTGTGCGTCTGTGGCTGACGGACCTCTTTGTCCTGGTCTACGGGTGACCGGCGGGCCGAGCGTCGGGCTATCCGCCGCGAAGTAACACCCCCTCCTCGCTTCCCCCTCCGTCGAGGGGGACGTGTCAGGGGGAGGGCACGATTCGGGCGGATCCCCGCTTGCTGTAGAGAGATCGTAGCTCCGGGCCCGGGCTACGCGGTGTACGCCTGGCGGCGCATGGAGAGGACGCTCAGGCAGAGCATGGCGAGCGCGAACGCGCCGAGGACGGCGATCTCGAACGTCGTCTCGCCGAGGCCGTGGCCGGTCAACATCGCCTTGCGCAGGGCGCTGTTGGCGTAGGTCAACGGGCTCGCGTAGGCGAGCGGGCGGATCGTCGCCGGCATCGTCTCGAGCGGCCAGAAGACGCCGCTGATCATGATCGACGGGATCAAGAGGAAGAGGACGAACTGCATCGCCTGCGCTTCGTTTCGCGACACGGTCGAGATGAGGGTGGCGATCCCCTGCAGGCCGATGGTGAACAGGACGATGATGAGGGCGACGACGCCGGGGCTGCCGACGAACCGGACGTCGAACAAGAGCGTCGAGGCGAGGAACAGCTCAGCGGCTTGGGCGAGCGCGATCAGGCTGAACGCGAACGTGTATCCGATCGTCACTTCCCAGGCGCGGATCGGCGCGATGAGGACGCGGGTCAGCGTGCCGCTTGTCCGCTCGCGGACGACGGAGAGAGCGGTGAGCATGACGGTGATCAGGGTCAGCGCGAGCCCGATGATCCCCGGCGCGGTGAAGTCGAGCATCCGGATCTGGCCGCCGTAGAGCGGGCGGACGTCGAGCAACCCTTCTGGGGTCAGGGCCGCCTGCTGGGTGGCGAGGACGCCGCCGATCGCCTCGGTGAACGCCTCGAGGATGGCCTGGGTCACCAGCGGGTTGCTGTCGTCGACGACCAGCGTGGCGGACGGCCCTTCGGCGACGTCGCTTGGGAGAAGGGTCACCGTCCGGCCTTCGTGCTCGACGATCCGGCGACCCCCTTCGCGTAGGGCGTCGTTGACGACGGCGTGCGAGAAGCTCCGCGGGAAGATAAGCGTGGCCCAGACGCCCGGCTCGGCGACCCTTGCCGCGGCGGCGTCCGCGTCGGTGAGGATCGTCACGTCGAACGTCTGCCGATTGAGCTTCGCGAGGAACGCGTCGGCCAGCCCCACAGCGAGCGTGATCCGGCCGACTTCGGCCGTGCGCACCGACGCGAGCCCGTTGTCCTCGTTGACGACGACGATCGCGAGGTCCCGGAAGTCGCCGGAGAAGGAGTTCCCGTAGAGCAGGACGAAGAAGAGCGGCAGGACGACGATGAGCGCGAGCGTTCGCGCGTCGCGCACGACCCGGTGCAGGACGTTACCAGCGACCACGAGGCTCTTCATCGGCGCACCTCGCCTCGCTCCTGCAGGGCGATGAACGCGTCGTCCAGCGAGCCGGTCCCCGTCCGTTCGAGGATTTCGTCGGGGCTTCCTTCGATGAGCAGCCGTCCTTGGTTGAGGAATCCGACGGCGTCGCAGCGCAGAGCCTCCTCGACGAGATGGGTCGTCACGAGCAGGGTGACCCCCCGCTCGGCGAGGCGGTGGAAGTGGTCCCAGAAGTCGCGGCGCAGCTTCGGGTCGACCCCGGCCGTCGGTTCGTCGAGGAACGCCAACCGCGGTTTGTGCAACAGGCTGACGGCGAGCGAGACGCGGCGGCGCATCCCGCCCGAGAGCGTGCTGACCCGCTGGTCGCGGCGGTCGGCGAGCGCGACGAGATCGAGCAGCTCGTCCGCCCGCGCGCGCACCTGTTTCCTCGAGAGATCGTACAGCCCGCCGAAGAACTCGAGGTTCTGGAGGACAGTGAGGTCGTCATACACTGCGAAGTCCTGGGGCATGTAGCCGAGCTGCGACCGGACGCGCACGCTGGGCATCCGCCACCCGAGTAGCTCCGCCTCCCCCTCGTCCGGCTTCAGCAGCCCGCAGAGGATCCGGATCAAGGTCGTCTTCCCCGCGCCGTTCGGGCCGGCGAGGCCGTAGAGCCTGCCTTGGGGGACGGCGAGATCAAGGCCGTCGAGCGCCGTCCGCTTGGCGAACGACTTTCTTAGTCCGGTGGCCCGAATGACGGTCTCGGCGGGCATCAGAAGAGATCGTACGCCAGATGGACGGTCAAGGACGAGCTGATCTCTTCGTCCCCCGTCTCGTGGCGCAGCTCCCCGGCGAAACTCAGGCCGATCGCGCCGAACAGCTGGGTCGTCAGGCTGGCCGACAGGACGTGCCCGACGCGGGTCTCCCCCGGCCGGCTCCAGCCCCGGTCGACGGTCAGGCGATAGACGGCCCGCGCCGTCCACCCCTCCGGCATCCGGCGCGTGTAGGCCGCGCTCAGGTCGCCGCTCAGCTCGCCCGGCCGGGCCAGCCGGAGCTTGCAGGAGGCGTTCGCGGTGATCTGCGAGATCGGGTCGGGGACGAGCGCCAGGTTGTAGAGCAAGACGCCGGTCGTGGCGACCGAGAGCTCCGGCAGAAGGAGCGCCGAGAGGCCGATCCGGGCTTGCACGTCGCGGCCGCAGACGCGGCCTCCCTCGGCGCTCGTGAGGATCTCTTCCATCGCGAGCAGGCCGCGGACGCCGAGCACTCCGTCGCGCACGAGCCCGGTGGCGAGCAGGTGGTCCGCCGCGGCGATCGTCCTGTCCTCCTTGGTCGGCCCGACCTCGCCGACGATCCGTGCCAGCGCGAGGAGCGGCTCGTTCTCCAGCGGGGCGAGGAGGACGCCCAGGTCGAGCAGTGCGTCCTGGACGCGGATCGCCTTCGCCAGCGGGGTGACGTCGTGGAACCGTCCGACGCCCATCCCGATCGTCAGATCGGCCTCCAGACCGTCCTCGCTTGCGTTGGCGCCGAGCGCCGCGAGCGCGAACAGATCGTCGTTCCAAAACATCTTGAGATCGCCGTCGCCGCGCGCGGAGAACGGCCATCCCGCCTCGTTCCCCCGCAGCTCGACGGCCGCGTCGAGGCGCCGACCGGTCGTCGAAGAGGCGTAGACAAACCCGTAGTCGGCCGAGCCGCTCATCGAGAGGGCCCGATCGTCGGTAAGCGGGCCGTCGTACCACTGGAAACTCCCCTGCAGCCGTACGTCGAGGACGCGGCTCTCGGCGGGGGTGTAGTCGCAGAGGGAAACGACGGACTGCGCCGGGCCATCGATCGATCGACCGCCCAAGGAAACGAGAAGGAGCGCCACGAGCATAAGCCTCTTCATCGGGATCCGCCTTTCGGATGAACGCCGTCAAGCTACAGGCAGAACCGGCGGAGGTCAAGCGGCCTGCTGGGCGCTAGCCTAGCGGCTCGTTCTGGCCGGGTCTGCGAGCCTGCACTGAGATGCTCGTCATCGCCCTGGCGAGTCCACGCAGCTGTTGCGGTTCGAGCTGGAGCGCTGCCGGGCCGACCTCCTGCCCTTCGGCGAGAAGCCTCGCCTCACTCGCGGTCTGCGTCGATGAGGCGGTCTCCCGAACGACCTTGATGTCGCGGAAGCCGGCGGCCTCGATCGCGCAGAGATAATCGGCCTTCATCGACGCGCCGGCGATGCAGCCGACATAGGCCTCGATCGACGATGCGATGCCTTCCGGAAGTGGCTTGAGCAGGACGATGTCGGAGACAGCCAGCCGGCCGCCGGGCCGCAGCACGCGGAACGCCTCGCGGAAGACCCGCGGCTTGTCCGTGGACAGGTTGATGACGCAGTTCGAGATGACGACGTCGACGGACACGTTGCCCACGGGGAGACGTTCGATCTCGCCGAGGCGGAAGTCAACGTTCTCGATTCCGTTCGCGCGGGCGTTTTCGCGCGCTTGGCCGACCATCTCTGCGGTCATGTCGATCCCGATGGCGCGGCCGCTCGGTCCCACGGCCCGCGCGGCGAGGAAGCAGTCCATCCCCGCGCCGCAGCCAAGATCGAGCACCGTCTCTCCCGGCCTCAGTGAGGCCAGGGCGGTCGGGTTGCCGCAGCCAAGCCCGAGGTTGGCTCCTTTGGGGATCGCGGCGAGCTGCTCCTCCGAGTACCCCAGCCCTTGGCTCATCGAGTCCCGGCCGCTGCAGCACGAGCGGGTCGCCGGGCAGCACGACCCCCCGGACCTGGCGCGTTCGCCGTACCGCTTCCGGATCTCCTCGCGGATCCGCTCTTCGTTCATGGAGGCTCCTCCGTCTCTTGCTACGTGCCGGCAGGGCCCCCGCCGTCCCCGGCGAGGGTCGCCGCGACGGCATGTGCCAGCCCCTCGGACTTCGTCAGGAGAATGCAGCAGACCTCGCCCTCGCGTTCGACGGTCGTCAGAGCGAGCTTGTCGCCGCCCTGGATTCCCGCCTGCTGGCGGACCTCCTTGGGAAGGACCATTTGGCCTCGATCGTCGACGCTCACCAGGGCTTGGACCTTGAGGCAGCGGCATTGGGTGGGGTCAGGCATCGGATCCTCCTGTATCATCAGCATAGGCTGAATCATCAGCACTGCATTGTACTTGCCCTGCGCCTCCCGTCAACTTGCCGGGACTTCATCTCGTCGCGGTCTGCCGTTGAGGAAGCGGACCCGGGCAGGTACCCTGGGCGGAGCGCAGGGAGGACCGATGGGGCGAGTCGTGAAGGCGGAGTACCCGCGGGCGAGGCGCGCGGAGCAGGTGGACGTCCTGCACGGGGTCCCGATTGCCGATCCGTACCGGTGGCTCGAGGACGTCGACTCCGAGGAGACGAGGACGTGGGTCGAGGCGCAGGACCGCCTGACGAGATCGGTGATCGACCCGATCCCGTTTCGCGAAGCGATCCGCGCGAGGCTGGACGTCTTGTCCGGCTTCGAATCCGTCGGCGTGCCGAAGGAGGCCGGCGAGCGGCTCTTCTTTACGCGGCAGGCGCCCGACGCGCGGCAGCCGGCGCTCGCTTGGGTGCGCGACGGGGAAGAGGACGTTCACGTCTTGGTCGATCCGGCGGCGCTGGCCGACGACGCGACGGTCTCGGTCGCCGGGTTCGAGCCGAGCCCGAGCGGCCGGTATCTTGCGTACGGTCTCGCCGAGGCGGGCTCCGACTGGCAGACGTGGCGTGTGCTGGACGTCGATTCCGGTGCGCATCTGCCCGACGAGCTGTCCTGGCTCAAGTTTCCACTGCCGAGCTGGCGGCCGGACGAGTCGGGTTTCTTCTACGCCGGTCTCGAGCCGCCTCCGCCCGGCGAGACGTTCAAGGCGCCGGTGACGAAACGGAGCCTGCGCTTCCATCGGCTCGGCGATCCGCAGGAGCGCGACGCGGTACTGTTCGAGCGCCCCGATGAGCCGATGTGGTTGTTCCAAGGGCGGGTGACTGCGGACGGCCGCTACCTCGTGATCACGATCCATCGCGGCACGTACCGCGAGGCGCGGGTGAGCTACGTCGACCTTCGCGCTGCGAAGCCGGAGGTGCTCGACTTGATCTCCACCTTCGACGCGGCGCACGAGTTCCTCGGCAGCGAGGGTCGACGGTTCTTCTTCCTGACGACGGACCGGGCGCCGCTGGGGCGGATCATCGCCGTCGACCTCGATCGACCGGAGCGGCCCGCGTGGCGGGAGGTCGTTCCGGAATCGGACCTGGTCCTGCAAGCGGCGGCGTACGTCGGGGGGCGGTTTGTCGTCAGCGCGCTGTGCGAAGCCATCGCGCGCGTCGCGGTCTTCGACCGGGATGGGCACCGCACCCACGAGGCAGCGCTGCCCGGCGAGGGAGTCGTCGAGCTGCTTGAGGGACGCGAACGGGGGGCACGGGTTCACTTCGCCTACGGCGACTTCGTTCACCCGAACGTCGTCCTGTCGCTCGACGTCGCGTCCGGCCTGACGCGGCCGTTCTGTGCGCCGGAGCTGCCGTTCGACGTGTGTGCGTACGTGACGGAGCGGTTTGAGGTCGAGAGCGAGGACGGCACGAGGTTCCCGGTCTTCCTCGCGCGCCGCAAGGGCGTGGAGGCCGGTCCGGACATCCCGACCTGTCTCTACGGCTATGGCGGGTTCAACCACCCGATGTCGCCGCACTTCCGCATCGATCACCTCTCCTGGATCGACCTCGGAGGGCAGCTTGCCGTCGCGTGCATCCGCGGTGGCGGCGAGTACGGGCGGGACTGGCACCAGGCGGGGGCGAGGGAGAACCGCCCGAACGTGTTCGCGGACTTCCTCGCCGCGGCCGAGTGGCTGATCGACAGCGGACGCACCTCGACGAAGCGGCTGGCGATCTACGGCCGGAGCAACGGCGGCCTCCTCGTCGGCGCGTGCCTGACGAAGCGGCCGGACCTGTTCGGCGCCTGCCTGCCTGCAGTCGGTGTGCTCGACATGCTCCGCTTCCACAAGTTCACGGTGGGGGCGTACTGGATCTCTGACTACGGCTCGCCGGACGACGCGGAGATGTTCCCGATCCTTCTTGGCTACTCGCCGCTGCACAGCGTGAGAGGAGGCACGGCGTACCCGCCGACGCTGGTTGTGACAGCCGATCACGACGACCGGGTCTTCCCGGCACATTCATTCAAGTTCGCGGCCGCGCTGCAGGCGGCGCAGTCCGGCGACGGGCCGATCCTGTTGCGGATCGACAGACGCGCCGGACATGGCCTTGGAAAGCCCAAGGGCAAGCTCCTCGACGAGGTCGCAGACCGTTGGGCGTTCGCGCTCGCCGCGCTGGGGGCCACGCCCCGGCCGGTCGGGTATAGGGGGATGCCCACCGACACAGACGGGGCGTGGACCTGAGACTACGGGATGCGCAGGATCTCCTTCGTCCGGTCGAGGTTGTCGACGGTGAAGACGAGCCTGTTCTTCTCGGCGGCGGGGTAGATCGAGAGCACGTTGATGCTCTCCTCTTTGAGCCGCCCGAGGAGCGTCGCGAGCTCGCCAGGATGGCTGGGCAGATCGAGGACGACCGCTTCGCGCTCTTCGAAATCCACCTCGAGCTCGTGCAGCTTCTTCCGCGCCGTTCCGGGGTTGTCGGTGATCAGGCTCACGACCCCCTCCTCCAGCACCGTCAACCCGGCGATCCCCTCGATGTTCACCCGCTCGTTGCCCAACGCCTGAGCGATCTCGTGGATCGCGCCCGGGCAGTTGCCGATCATGAACGAGAACTCCTTCACTTCGATCACCTCCGTCCGCCGATGCTAGCACGAAACGCGCGGCGGAGGAAAGCGTGGACTTGGGCTCACCCGTCCGCGCCGGACGCGTCGCGCCATGGGCTGCCAGGGGAGGGGCCACATAGCTTCCTCCCCTGCGGCGCAGGGCCGAAGCTTACTCGTAGCGCAGCGCGTCGACGACCGGGAGCCTGGATGCGCGCCAGGCCGGCCACAGGCCGGCGACCGCGCCGAGCCCGAACGAGCCCAGCAAGGTCATCGCGATCAGAAGCGGGCTGGCAACGACGATCAGGTCGACGTCGAAGAACCGGCCGATGAACGCTGACGCGATCGCACTCAGGCCGAGGCCGAGCAGCGTCCCGACGATGCCTCCCACGAGCCCCATCAGGCCGGACTCGATCAAGAAAATCGCCCAGACATGCCCGTTCTTCGCCCCCACTGCCTTCATGACCCCGATCTCCTTCGTGCGCTCGAGGACGGAGGTGAACATCGTGTTCATCACGCCGACGCCCCCAACGAGGAGGGAGATCCCGGCAATGCCGGCGAGGAACGCGCTGATCGTCGAGGTCACGGTCCCGATTGCCTCGCTGATGTCGCTGTACGTGATCGCGGTGATCTTCGAACCCCTCTTCTTCAGTGCGTCCTCGGCGCGATCGGCGACGTCGTTGACGTCGTACCCGGGGTTGGTTCGCACGAGCGTCACCAGCACGTCGTCGGCGGGCCCCCAGAGCAGGTCCATCGTCTCATAGGGAACGCTGATCGTGTCGCCACTCGATCCGGCGCTGAACTGCATCCCGAATGGGCCGCTCGAGTCGTCGTCTTCTCGGTCCTCGTCTGGGGCCATGATGCCGATGACTGTCAGGTTCAATTCGGCGCTTCCGTCTCCCGCGACGAGGATCGTGTCGCCGACCTCGACCCCAAGACGGCGGGAGATCTTGTAGTCGACGACGGCGACCTCGAGGTCGCCCGGCTCGAACAGCCGCCCCCCCGGCATCGGCTCGAGCGTGCCGGTGAAGGACTGAAACTCCGTCATCAGCTCGGGCGACAGGCCGATCACCGGCAGGAAGCCTTGCAGGGTGTTCCCATCGGCATCGGGCTGCCCCTGAACGAACCCGGTCCGTTGGCGCAGGGCCGCCGCGACCTTGACCCCGTCGATCGAGCGCAGCAGATCGAGGTCGAGCGCGTACTCCTCCGCGCTTCCCCCGTGGGGCCCTCGGCCGAAGGCGTTCTCGCTCATGATGATGAAATTGTCGACGCCAAAGACGCCGGAGACCTGCTCGTTGATCGTCCGTTCGAGGCCGAGCCCGATCGAGATCAGCGCGACGACGGCGGTGATGCCGATGAAGACGCCGATCACGGTCAGCCAGCTGCGCAGCCTGCGGTGGGCGATGCTTTGGGCGGCGAGGAGGAAGAACTCCTTAAGCATGCGAAGCACCTCCTCCCTCGTGCCGTTCGTCGGTCGCCACACGCCCGTCGCGCAGCCTGACAATTCGGTCGGCGATTTCGGCCGCCTCGGGATCGTGGGTCACAAGGATGACCGTCTTCTCGTCTCTGCGGCTCAGCTCCCGCAACAGCGCGAGGATCGGCGCTCCCGTCTCCGTGTCGAGGTTTCCGGTCGGTTCGTCGGCGAGGATGATCTCCGGGTCGTTTGCCAGCGCGCGCGCGATCGCCACCCGCTGCCGCTCCCCTCCGGACAGCTCATTCGGCTTGTGTCCGATGCGGTCTCCGAGGCCGACCCTCTCCAGCAAGAAGCGCGCTCGCCGGTGTCGTTCCCGCCGTGCCACGCCCTGGAAGATCATCGGCAGTTCGACGTTGCGCAGCGCGGAGAGGGTCCCGATCAGGTTGAACGTCTGGAATACGAAGCCGACGCGCTGGCCGCGCAGCACCACGAGTTGGCGCTCGCTCAGCCGGCCGAGGTCGCTCGCGTCGATGATCGCCTGCCCCCCGGTCGGCGTGTCCAGGGCACCGAGGATGTGCATCAAGGTCGACTTCCCCGAGCCCGAAGGCCCCATGATCGCCACGATCTCGCCGCGCTCGACCTCGATGTCGAGGCCGCGCAGGGCGTGAACGACGGTCTTGCCGAGCTTGTACTCCTTGGTGACCGCCTCCATCCTGAGAAGCGCCATCGCTATCCGCCGCCTTCTTCCACGGTGTACTCGACCAGTTCGAGGGTGAACACGCCGACCCATGTTCCGTCGCGCAGCTCCTCCGCGCGGATCCGCGGAGAGATATAGACGGGGTGCGACAGCGCGAACGCGACGATCATCCGCTCGTCGGGAACATCCGAATCGATGACCGCTCCTTCGAGACACCACACCCCGGCGATCGTCACGCCGACGATGTCGGTGTACTTCACGTCGTTCGGCAGGAGGTACTCTGCGCCTTCCTGCAGGCGGTTCCGCTGGTCCATCAGCGCTTCGAGCGAGGAGTAGCTCACGTCGTATCCCCCGCCGGAGGAGACCCTCGTCGCACCGAAGATGAACCCAAAGCCGGTCGCCAGTTCGTCCTCGTCTCCGGTCTGTTCGGTCGCCATCCGGACGGTGTACTTGCCGTCGCCGTAGTTCGTCACAACGAGCTCGAGGATCTGGGGCTCACCCATCTCTTCCGACGTCACGTGATAGACCATCTTCGTGATCCCGACGGGAAACGCGTCGAGATCTGCCTGGCCCATCGCTGCGAGCCCAACGGCAACCATCGCAATCACTGCGGCGAAACCTGCAATGCGTCTCATACGCCCTCCTTCCGTCCGCTCCATGCCTTGCATCATAGCCTCCGTGGTTGAAGAAGCGGTGGAGATCCCCTTGCTACTGCGGTACATCTTCCGCTTCCGGCGCTGCCGCTTCCAGTGCCGCCAGCGCCGCCTCGAGGTCGCCGACACGCTGCTCCAGCTGGAGCAGTCTGCCCGTGTTTCGGGCCGCGGCCTGTTCGGCGGTTTCCGTCTTCGCTAGGGCGTCCCCAATCTGCGCCTGCGCGTCCGCGGCGCGCTGGCGGAAATCGCCGCAGTCGGCAACAAGGATCGCGACCCAGGCACTGCCCAACAACACGATGGTTCTGCGGCTCATGCCCCAATCTCCTCTGCTCGGTTTCCGC
>Ga0068714_10003808_pt1 | contig 17453 bp, 14 predicted proteins | sample MTBNYHSulfiMetaG_FD_62988 | JGI IMG/M metagenome (GOLD analysis project Ga0068714, IMG submission 62988) | Enrichment culture microbial communities from rom New York Harbor, USA that are MTBE-degrading - MTBE-NYH (New York Harbor Sulfidogenic)... | ecosystem: Environmental > Aquatic > Marine >...
TGAAATCCGCCACGCCGGATTCCACGGAATGCCCCTCCGGGGCGTGGAGTGAAAACCCTCCTACCAGCGGACCAGCGCGCTGCCCCAGGTCAATCCTCCTCCGAAGACCGGCAGGCAGATAAGATCTCCTTCTTTAATGCTACCGGTCCTGACCGCCTCGTCAAACGCGATGGCGCAGGAGGCGGAGGAGATATTCCCGTACTTGTGGAGGGTCACATAGAATCGGTCCATGGAGATGCCCAGGCTCTTGGCCATGGACTGGAACATCCTCAGGTTCGCCTGGTGAGGGATGAACCACCGGATATCTTCGACGGCCACGTTGTTGTACCCCGCCGCCTCCTTGATCGATCCCACGAAGTGACGGACCGCGACCCTGAAACTTGCATTCGCTTCGATCATGTTGAGGGTGTGGAGGCCTTTGTCCACGCTCTCGTGAGAAATCGGGGTCGTTCTCGACCCGCCCCCGGGCAGAAGCAGGTCCTGTCCGTTTTCTCCGTCCGAGTGGATGTGGGTGGAAAGGAGCCGGTGTCCGCCATTCCCCTTGGACAAGACGGCGGCCCCGGCCCCGTCCCCCCAGAGGATGCACGTGGTCCGGTCCTTCCAGTTCAAGGTTCGCGTCATAATCTCGGCACCGACCACGAGGACCGTCTTTGCGGCCCCGGTGAGGAGGTACTGAGTGGCCACGTTGAGCCCGAAAATGAATCCCGAGCAGGCTGCGGTCACGTCGAAGGTGACGGCCTGAGGGGCCTTCAGCTTGGCCTGAAGCCAGTTGGCCGCCGAAGGGCAGCACGTGTCGGGGGTAATGGTGGCGACAAGAATCAGGTCCAGATCCTCGGCCTTCAGTCCTGCCATGTCAAGCGCCTTCAAAGACGCCTCTTTTGAGAGATCCGACGTGTTCACGTCCGGGTCGGCGACCCTTCTTTCCCTGACGCCCGTTCTCGTCGTGATCCACTCATCCGTGGTGTCCAGCCCCATCTTTTGCAGGTCGAAATTGGTGAGCACTTTGGGGGGCACATGGGAGCCCGTACCCAGAATGATGATGTCGTCCATGGTTTCTTCTTTTCAGTCCTCGACTTTGATCCGCAGTTTCTTCTCTTTCGCAGCAATGGCCAGTCTCGTCTTGATCACCGTGTCGGGAGTCAGGCTGATGGAATCGATGCCGCATTCCACGAGAAATTCGGCGAAGTCCGGGAAATCGCTGGGCGCCTGCCCGCAGATGCCGATCTTTCGGCCTTTTTCCTTCGCCACCTTGATCACCTGGGCCACCAGCCTCTTGACGGCCTCGTTCCTCTCATCGTAGATGTGCGCCACGAGGGAGGAGTCCCTGTCGAGACCGAGAGCCAGCTGGGTGAGGTCGTTGGAGCCGATGGAAAACCCGTTGAAGAGGTCCGCAAACCGGTCGGCAAGGATCACGTTGCTCGGGATCTCACACATGACGTACACCTCGAGCCCGTCCTGCCCCTGGGCCAACCCGAACTCCTTCATGAGGTCAATCACCCTTTTGCCTTCCTCGGGGGTGCGGCAAAAGGGAACCATGACCTTGATGTTCGTGAGCCCCACGTCGTTTCTGGCGATCCGGAGGGCCCGGCATTCCAGTTCAAAGGCCGGCCTGAAGGACTCGTCGTAGTATCGTGAGGCGCCCCGCCAGCCGATCATGGGGTTGTTTTCCTCGGGCTCGTAAAGAAATCCGCCCACGAGGTTCTCGTACTCATTGGTCTTGAAGTCGGACAGGCGGACGATGACGTCGTTGGGATAGAACCCCGCAGCAATGCGGCCGATGCCTTCCGCCAGCTTGTCCACGAAGAACTGCACCTTGTCTTCGTAGACGGAGGTGATCTCGTCGATCTTGTACACGACGCCTGCAACTCTCTGATCGTTTTTCGCCTTCTTTCTCAACTCCTCATAGTTGAGGAGGGCGTTCGGGTGGATCCCGATGTGGGAACTGATAATGAACTCCTCCCTGGCCAGCCCAACCCCGTCATTGGGAATCATGCCCTGGCCGAAGGCCTGCTCCGGGATCCCCACGTTCATCATGATTTTGGTGCGGGTCTTGGGCACATCCTCCAGGTCCAGGGTCTGCACGTCGTATTTGACCAAGCCTTTGTAGACGAGACCCGTCTCTCCCTCGCAACAGGACACGGTGACCTCCTGGCCTGTCTTGATCACTTCATCCGCATTGCCTGTTGCGATGACACAGGGGATGCCGAGTTCCCTGGAGACAATGGCGGCGTGGCAGGTCCGGCCTCCCTTGTTGGTCACGATGGCGGAGGCGATCTTCATGATCGGCTCCCAGTCCGGGTCGGTCATGCTGGTGACGAGCACGTCTCCGGCTTTGAACTTTCCAATCTCCACCGACGTCTCGATGATGTTGGCCACCCCCTGCCCCACCTTGCTCCCCACCGCCGTCCCGCTCACGAGGACTTCCCCCTTTTCGAGCAGGGAGTAGGTTTCATAGGTGTTCCCCGCCTTCTGGGAGTGGATGGTCTCCGGCCGCGCCTGCACGATGAAGAGCTGCCCGGTTCCCACCGTGACCCCGTCTCCGTCCTTGGCCCACTCAATGTCCATGGGTTTGAAAAATCCCGCCTCCTTGGTGTAGTGATCCTCGATGATGCATGCCCACTCGCCCAGCTTGAGGATCTCGTCGTCCTGGAGGACATAGCGGTGCCGTTCGCTGAGCGTCACAGGGACGTTCTTGGTCGTGGCATCGTCCTCCAGCGAGTAAACCATCTTGATGTCCCGGTCGCCGGCTTTCCGGCTGATGATGGCCTTCCTGCCCTGCTTCAGGGTGGGTTTGAACACGTAGTATTCATCCGGATTGACCGTGCCCTGGACGACGTTCTCGCCGAGTCCGTAGGCGGCGGTGATGTACACCACATCCTTGAACCCCGTCTCCGTGTCGATGGTGAACATCACCCCCGAGTACGCGGAATCGGAGCGGACCATCTTCTGAACGGCGATGGAGAGAGAGACGTCGAATTGGCCGAATCCCTTGTCATGGCGGTAGGAGATGGCGCGGTTGGTGAACAGGCTCGCAAAACATCGCTTGCACGCATCAAGGACGCTGATTTTCCCGCGCACATTCAGGTAGGTGTCCTGCTGGCCTGCAAAGGACGCATCGGGGAGGTCTTCCGCCGTCGCCGAGGAACGTATGGCGACGTCCAGGTTGTCCATGCCTTTTTGCCCGAATTCCTCGGACAGCTTGTCGTAGGTCAGGTAGATCGCCTGGGTCAGATCCGGAGGAAACTCGGCGTGCCGGATCACGTCACGAACCTCCCTCCCCTTTCTCATGAGGTTCCCGAGATCCCGGGTATCGAGGTCTTTAAGGATCTTCTTGATTTCATCCTCGATTCCGGCATAGCGCAGGAAATAGCGATAGGCATAGGCCGTGATGGCAAAGCCGTTCGGGATGTTGATGCCGTGGTCATGGAGGTTGCGGTACATCTCGCCGAGGGAGGCATTCTTCCCTCCCACCATGGGAATATCCCCTATGCCGATTTCATTGAACCAGAGGATGAAATTCTTGCTTTTGTCGCCCGCCATGGCCTTTCTCCTTGAACAATGAGGTTGGTGCTAAGGTGCGGTGTGGCTGGAAACCCATTGATTTCAGCAAATAAGAGAACATTATTCGTATCACCATAAGGAAGTATTGTCAATTCACAAATTATCCGATAAATGAGCGATGTTCGATGACGAATGATCCCTGTCAAATGACCCGGAGGATTTGAAAGCCATGGAGCCGCTCCCCGAAAACAGGATCTACCTGGACCACAACGCCACCACCCCCATTGACCCTGCCGCCGTGGAGGCCATGAAGAGGGTCATGGAGGAGGACTTCGGCAACCCTTCCAGCGCCTATTTTCTCGGACAAAGGGCAAAGGAGCTCGTGGAGCAGGCGAGAAAGGATGTCGCCTCCCTGCTGGGATGCGATCCCGATGAGCTGATTTTCACTTCAGGAGGGAGTGAATCCAACAACATGGTCCTCAAGGGTCTCATCGACCTGAGGAGGCCTGCGGAATTTCACGTGATCACTTCCGCGGTCGAGCACCCCGCCATTCTCAACCCGGCCCTGTATCTCATGGAGCTCGGGGTAGAGGTGACCGTACTTCCGGTCGATCGCTTCGGGCGGGTCGATCCCGGCGACGTCCGAAAGGCCGTCCGGCCCGGCACCGTTCTCATCTCCATCATGCTCGCCAACAACGAGACCGGCACGCTGCAGCCTTTGGATGAGGTGGTTCGAATCGGCCGAAACCACGGGATCCCTGTTCACACCGATGCGGCTCAGGCGGTGGGAAAATACCCGGTGGACCTGCGGAGCCTGGGAGTGGATCTTCTCACCGTGGCGGGCCACAAGCTTTACGCGCCCAAGGGCGTCGGGGCCCTTTTTGTGAAAAGGGGAATCACCCTGACGCCTCTGATCCACGGAGCTTCCCAGGAAATGGGAAGGCGGGCGGGCACGGAAAACACCCTTCTCGCCATCGGTCTCGGCACGGCTTGCCGGGTGGCCGAGGAGCGCCTGGAGCGGGATATCCTCCACGCCGAGACGCTTAGGGACCGGTTGCAAAATCTCCTTTTCCAGGGCCTGGACCCCCTTGTGCTCAACGGGCACCCTCAGGAACGTCTCCCGAATACCCTCAATGTTTCGGTTCCCGGCATCGAGGGGGCCAAGATCCTGGACGGAATTCCTCGGCTCATGGCCTCCACCGGGGCCGCCTGTCACGATCGCTCTGTGAAGCTCTCCCACGTGCTCTCGGCCATGGGCGTTTCCCCGGAGGCAGGCATGGGGGCGCTCAGGTTCTCGGTGGGTCGCACCAACACCATGGAACAAATCGAGACGGCCGCCCGGTTGATCATCGAAAGAGTGAGAGAAATGAGAAAGTGAAAGAATGGAGGACTGGAGTGGTGGAGTGATGGAAGAAAGACCCGCTCTTCTGGTCATCGACCTGGTAAAGGATGTCCTGGAGCCGGAGAAACCTCTGCCCATTACGCCTTCGGCCCTGCAAATCGTGGAACCCATCAACCGGCTGGCCGAATGCTTCAGGAAAGCGTCGTGGCCTGTGGTGTTTGCCACGGACGCCTTCGCCGTCGGGGATTTCATTTTCAGGGGGAAAATGAAGCCTCATTCCTTGGCGGGAACTGCCGGAGCAGAGGTGGCGACGGAGCTGGATCGCCGTCCGGAAGACCTGTGGCTTCCGAAACCGCGCTTTTCCGCCTTCTTCAGGACCGAACTTGAGCCGTGGCTGAAAGCGAGAGGGGTCACCCTGTGCGCCGTGGCAGGGATCACGACCAACTTCTGCGTCCTCACCACGGCGATGGACGCCCTTTGCTGTGATTTCAAAGCCGTTATTCTGGAGGACTGTACGGCCGCCGCCACGGAAGCCGTCCACCGGCAGACCCTTGACATTTACCGCAAGAGCGTGCTCTTGCCGCTTTTCCGGGTCATGACCTCCGAACAGCTGCTGGAGGAACTCGGCCTAGAGCAAAGAGCAAAAAGCACAGGGCGGAGAGTCTAAAGGCAGGGAACAGAGTTCAAGAATCTTTTGCTCTCAGCTTTACGCTCTTTGCTCTTCATGCTTTCTTCTTGGTGATTTCTTCGATCCTGGCCTTGATCTCTTTTTCGAATCCCCGCCCCGTGGGCCGGTAATAGACCCGGCTTTTGACCTTCTCTGGCAGATACGCCTGCTTGACCCAGGCTCCGGGATGGTTGTGGGGGTAAAGGTAGCCCCTGGAGTAGCCGAGATCCTTCATCAATGTGGTGGGGGCATTTCGAATGTGAAGAGGCACCGGCTGCGCTCCGGATTCTTCAATCTCTGTTTTCACGGCTTTCTCCGCCACGTAGAGAGCGTTGCTTTTGGGCGCCGAGGCCAGGTAAACGGCTGCCTCGGCCAGAGCAAGCTCGGCCTCCGGAGGCCCCACCTTCTCCCAGGCTTCAAAGGCGGCCAGGGCAATCCCGAGCGCCTGGGGATCGGCAAGCCCCACATCCTCCGAGGCAAAACGGATCATCCTCCTGCAGATGAAGAGCGGATCCTCACCGGCCATGAGCATCCGGTAAAGCCAATAAAGGGAAGCCTGTTCGTCGCTTCCCCTGAGCGCCTTGTGAAAGGCGGAGATCAGGTTGTAGTGCTCTTCCCCATCCTTGTCATAGGGAAGAGCCTTCCTTCTCAGTGCCGCCTCCACGTCCTTCAGGGTGAGCGTCTTTTTGCCCCGGTCATCCTCCTCCACATAGTCCACGGCGATTTCCAGGTTGGCGAGAGCGACTCTGGCATCCCCGGCGGAAAGACCGGCCAGGTGTTCGAGAGCGTCGGGCTCGACCTCGAGATCCACCTGTCCCAATCCCGATTCCCGGTCGTGGACCGCCCGATCGAGGATCTCCTTCAACGCCTCGTCGGTCAGAGGATGAAGGGTCATCACCCTTGCCCGCGAGAGAAGGGGAGGGATGATTTCGAAGGAGGGATTCTGGGTCGTGGCACCCACGAGCACGAGGAGCCCGCTCTCTACGTGCGGCAGGAAGGCATCCTGCTGTGCTTTGTTGAATCGGTGGATTTCGTCCACGAACAGGATCGTGGGCTTCCCTGTCAGACGGTAGTTCTGCTCGGCCCTGCGGATCACCTCTCTGAGATCCTTGACGCCGGAGGTCACCGCGGAGAAGGACTGAAAAGGATTCCGTGTGTACCGGGCCATCAGCCTGGCCAGGGTCGTCTTGCCTGAACCGGGAGGTCCCCAGAAGATCACTGAAAAAATGCGGCCGGCCTTGAGCGATTTGGTGAGGACCGATGCGGGGTGCAGCAGATGATCCTGTCCGACCATCTCCTCCAGCGCTCGAGGTCTCATCCGGTCGGCTAGGGGTTTGTAGGGTTGATCGTCCATATTGTCGGTTACGGCGGTGACTTGAGGATCTCCGCGATTCGCCCGATGGCTTGATCCATGTCAATGGGCCTGGAGATCACGAGGTCCGCAGGCGGTGTCCGGCCTGCGCGCACGTCCTCCTGGTTGTCGTAATCCCCGATCAAAGCGACGGGTGGAGCGTGCTCGGAGGCTTTCAGCCTTTTGACCAGACTTTGCCCCTTCACTTCTGAAACCACAGATCCCACGACCACCAGGTCAAATCCTTTCTTCCCCGCCTGGAGGAGGCCGTCGGCCACCGATCCGGTCATCGTCACTCTGCATCCTTTGCTTTTCAGCGTTTGCAGCAAGAGCTCGCCGATCAGAGGGTCCTCTTCGATAATCAAGATGCGGGCGTTCTTGATGCTCCTTCGCCTCGGGGAGTGCTTCTTGTCCCGGCCTTCTGCTTTGGCCAGGGGCAACTTGACGGTCACCGTGGTCCCTTCGCTCTTCTTGCTGCTGATTTCCATCTCCCCGCGGTGACGCCGCACAATGGCCCGGCAGAGGCTAAGTCCCAGCCCGGGGGTTTCCGGGCCTTTGGTGGTGTAGAAGGGATCCAGGACTCTTTCCCCGATCTCGGGAGGAATGCCGACTCCGCTGTCCTGAACATAGAGGTGGGCATATCCTGCGTTTTCTTCCGTGCTCAGGAAAAGGTATCCTCCTGCCGGCATGGCGTCGAGGGCATTGGTCACCAGATGGGACACCATCTGGCGGATCTCCTCCGGATCTCCCTCCACGGGTGAAACCGACCTGAGGTAGGTCTTGATCCTGATATCCGCTTTGCCCTTGTCCATTTCTTGCTTCACCCTCGCCGTTGCCGGGGCGAGGGCTTCTTTGACCGCTCTTCTCAGATCAAACGTGGCGCAGCGGGAACCGTCGGGAATCTCCCTGACGAGGCACTCCAGCGCCGCGTCCAGCGATTCCATGGTCCTCAGGGCATCCTCGGCCGTCCTTGATGCATCCCGTCGACCGGGCTCCGAAACTTCCCGCGGCGACTCCCCCCTGCTCTGTGATTTCGGCGGAGCTTTCAAGGCCCTGCGCACACCCAGGGCCATGGTGCGCAAGGCCCCTGTCTTGAGGTCCTCGACACGTTGGCTCTGCCGTTTTTTTCTCTCTTCATTTCGCAGGAGCAACACCAGGGAAGCACGCCGGCCGTTTGCGCGGATCACCCCCGTTTGCACGTCCCAACTCGAACGTGTTCCGTCTCTGCCGATCAGTTCGATCTCGGGGCCTTCGAAACGCCCCTTGTCATTCTTAGCTCTTCCATACAATCCTCCGAGGCTCGTCTTGAGCCGCGGAGGTACGAAATCCTTGAAATCCCGGCCCAGGACCTCTTTCGCCGAGTAGCCGAGTTGATTCAGAATCTCCTCGTTGGCCTCAATGATCCTGCCCTGTTGGATGACCAGGAGACCGGCGGGTAAGCCATTGAGAATGGTCTCTTTTTGATTCAGGGATCGTTGGACATCCGCCTTTTCCTTCCTGAAAGAGCCAAGCCCTTTGTCCATCGGGTCACGGCCGGCTTTTTTTTGACTCTTCCTCATGCGATTCCTCTCGCTGTCCGCGTCTCCGCCCGCCTCACGGGTTGCCTGACGGTGAACACGGTGGTGTGGCGTTTTCGTTGTTCGGTTTTGAGAGGGACCCCCATGCCCGGCACCAGAGTTCATGCTTTCAAAAAGCTAACAGGGTACAAATAGGCTTGCCGAGGGTGACCGGATGCCGTATCATACCTTCCCGAAACCTTACAACAGGGGAAGAACGCCGTCAATCCCCTCCAAGCCTTGCGTTTGCGCGGACACCTTGATGCGCTCCTGAGGATCTCGTGGAGAAATTCACCCACCTGCATGTTCACACCGAGTACAGTCTTCTCGACGGTGCCATCCGGATCGATCGTCTCCTGGACAGGGCCGCCGCGCTCGGGATGGAAGCCGTCGCGGTCACCGATCACGGGAATATTTTCGGCGCCGTGGAGCTGTTCAAGGAGTCGTCCAAGCGTGACGTCAAGCCCATCCTGGGCTGTGAGGTCTACGTGGCGCCCGGCAACCGCAAGGATCGAGCCGCCCCGAACGACGGGGGCCCCATCGCTCATCACCTCATTCTTCTGGTAATGAACCAGGAAGGATACGTCAACCTCTGCCGACTGGTGACCCTCGGCCACCTCGAAGGCTTCTACTACCACCCCCGGGTGGACATGGACTCGCTGCGTGAACACAACGCCGGTCTGATCGCCCTTTCAGCCTGCCTGAAGGGCCGCATCCCTTATCTTATCCATGGCGGCCGCGCGAAGGAAGCCAGGGAGACGGCCGGGGAGTTTGCCTCCATCTTCGACAAGAACAGGTTCTGCCTTGAAGTGCAGGCCAACATGCTCCCCGAGCAAATCGCAATGAACCAGGCCCTCAGAGATCTTGGGCAGGATCTCTCCATTCCCCTCGTTGCAACCAACGATTGTCACTATCTCATTAAAGACGATGCGGAATCCCACGACGCCTTGCTGTGCATTCAGACCGGAAAAACCATCGACGACACGAAAAGAATGCGCTTCTCGAACGACCAGTTCTTTTTCAAATCCAGGGAAGAAATGCAAGCCTGCCTCGGCGGCGCCGAGTGGGGCGAGTCCCTGGATAACACCGTGGACGTCGCTCGCCGGTGCGAATTCCACATGGAGTTCGGAAAATACAAGTATCCGGTTTTTCACGTTCCTCAGGGTAGAAGCCTCGAGGAGGTTCTCGCCGAGGAGTCGAGGAAGGGCCTGGCCGGGCGACTCGATCAGAAGGAAAAGGAAGGCCCTCCCCTCACTCAGGAACAGAGGCAGGAATACAAAGACAGGTTGGAGTACGAACTGGGCGTCATCACCAGCATGGGCTTCGCCGGGTACTTTCTCATCGTGGCGGATTTCATCGACCATGCCCGCCGTTCCGATATCCCGGTCGGTCCCGGCCGAGGGTCCGCGGCGGGATCCCTCGTGGCCTACTGCCTGAACATCACGAACATCGATCCCATCAAGTACGGCCTCCTCTTCGAGCGATTTCTCAACCCCCATCGCATTTCCATGCCCGATATCGACATCGATTTCTGCATGAACGGCCGGGACGACATCATCCGCTACGTGGCGGACAAGTACGGCCGGGAAAACGTGGGTCAGATCATCACCTTCGGCACCATGAAGGCGAGGGCCGTCATCCGGGACGTGGGCCGGACCCTGAGCATTCCCTACAGCGAGGTGGATCGCATCGCCAAGCTGATCCCGGCCGGCCCCCACGTGAGCCTGGAAAAGGCCTTGGAAGAAGAGCCCGACCTGAGGAAGCTCGAACAAGGGGAGCCTCACCACCGTAAGCTCCTGAAAATCGCCCGCTCCCTCGAGGGACTGTCCAGGCACGCATCGACCCACGCTTCCGGCGTCGTGATTTCGGACAGGCCCCTGGTGGAATACCTGCCCCTCTTCAAAGGGTCCAACGACGAAGTGATGACCCAGTTCACCATGGACCAGATCGAGAAACTCGGCCTGATCAAATTCGACTTTCTCGGTCTCAAGACCCTCACCGTGATCAAGCACACCCTCAGGCTCATCGAGGCGTCCACCGGGGAAAAAATCGACATCGACCGGATCCCCCTGGATGACGAAGCCACCTTCCGGTTGTGCAGCGAGGGAAAGACGACCGGGGTGTTCCAGCTGGAAAGCGCGGGAATGAAGGACCTCCTGAGGAGACTCAAGCCCGAGGTCTTCGAGGACATGGTCGCCCTGGTCGCCCTGTACCGGCCGGGGCCCCTGGGCAGCAACATGGTGGAGGAATTCATTGCCGGCAAGCACGGCAAGACGAAAATCAACTATTTCCTGCCCCAGCTTGAACCCATTCTGAAAGAGACCTATGGGGTTATCCTCTACCAGGAACAGGTCATGAAGATCGCCCAGATCCTGGCCAAGTATTCTCTTGCCGAAGCGGACGAACTGAGAAAAGCGATCGGGAAAAAGAAACAGGATGTGATGGAAAGCCACAGAAACCGCTTCATCGAAGGGGCTTCCCGCAACGGAGCAAACGCTCCCTTGGCCCGAAAGCTCTTTGACCTCATCGATAAATTCGGCGGATACGGGTTCAACAAGTCTCACTCCGCCGCCTATGCCCTGATCGCCTACCAGACGGCCTACCTCAAGGCGCACTACCCTGTGCCTTTCATGACCGCCCTTCTGACGCAGGACATGGGAAATCAGGATAAGACCATCAAGAACATTGCCGAGTGCCGAGAAATGGAAATCCGGATTCTGCCTCCCGATCTGAACGAGAGCCAGGCTGATTTCTCCATGGGGGCTGAAGGGATCCGCTTCGGCCTGGGAGCCATCAAGAACGTGGGACTGAAAGCCATGGAGTCGGTCATCGAGGAGCGCGACAGGGGCGGACCTTTTGAGGATCTCACGGATTTCTGCAACAGGGTCGACCCCTCCAAGGTGAACCGGAGAATCATGGAAAGCCTGATCCAGGCAGGAGCTTTCGATTTCACGGGCATTGGAAGATCCCGGCTTTTTGCCGCTCTCGACGAAGTGCTTCGGTTTTGCAGCGCCAACCACGACGCCAACCAGCTGAACATGTTCGCATCTGTCCAGGGCCAACCGTCACAGGCCTTTTCCTTTCTCCACGCCCCGGAGCACGAAGGGTGGGATGAACGAGAAACCCTGAAAAGGGAAAAGGAGTCTCTGGGCTTCTACATCACCGGCCATCCCTTGGATCGCTACAGGGGAGAACAGAAACGGTTCACCACGTGCCCCGTTCAAGACGTCCCCAATGCCGGGGACAAGACCACGGTGAAGGTCGCCGGCGTGATTGAAGGACTCAAGATCAAAAGGACGAAACGGGGCGAAAAAATGGCCATTGTCACCCTCGAAGATCAAACCGGCTCCATCGAGGTCGTCGTGTTTCCGGACGCCTTCGAGCGCTACGCTCCGCTGCTCAAGAGCGATGAACCTCTGCTCGTCACGGGAACCGCGGAGATCGACGAAAGCGCGGCCAAGATCATCGCCCAGGAGATCAGCACCCTTGAGAGTGTGCGGCGGGACGCGATCAGGGTGGTCGAACTGGCCTTACCGGGGACCGGGATCAGGAGGGAGGTCCTCGAGGAGATTAAAGACGTTTTCTTCCGGTATCCGGGAGAATCGGCCGTCCAGTTCAGGGTGAACACCGGAGCGGGCAAGGAGCTGCTCATTGCCGCTCATCCCCGCTACCGGGTCTCGCCGTGCCACGAAATGATCCATGAAATCGAAACGCTGATCGGTGGGAAGGTCGTTTGCAGCTATGGAGAAAAAAATCACAACCCTGGCCAGTTTGCGCACCCGCAGCTTCTCAGCCCATCTTGACGAAGTCATCCTTCGCGACGGGCGCACGGGCAAGAGGATGAGGATAGACCACCCCGAGGCCGCGGCTGTGGTGCCCTTTGTCTCGGAGGAGGAAATCCTCATGGTCCGACAATACCGGTACGCGCTCGGCAAGGAAACCCTGGAGATTCCCGCCGGCAAGCTGGATCCGGGGGAAACGCCCGAGGCGTGCGTCAGGCGGGAGCTGCGGGAAGAGACAGGGTACGAGGCCGGTGAATTCACCTTCCTTTGCACCTACGCTCCTGCCATCGGGTATTCCAACGAACGGATTCACATTTACTCGGCCAGGCGCCTCAGAAAAAAGAAGACCAAGGTGGATGAGCGGGAAATCAGCGCCGTCGAAACACACCGCCTTGACAGATTGAAGAAGATGGCCAAGAAGGGTCGGATTGAGGATGGAAAAACCCTTCTCGGCCTTTTCTTTGCAGGAATGGATTGGTCTTAGTTGGGCTGCGCTTCCAGAAATTTCTTGAGTTTGTTGATGATGGTTACCGGCACCGGGCCCGAATTGGCGTAGAGCTTGAGAAGGGGATAGGGAACCTTGATCTGTTCTTCCACCTTATCCCATCCAATGCCTTTGGCATCCACTTCACCCATGAGTTTGACGAGTTCCTCCGAATCCATCTTTTCTCCTTTCACCTCTGAACGGTCATGACGAACTCCGCTTCAGCGGACTTCATGGCTATTTCGCGGGAGGCGCCAGGTCGGGCGGGTAGATGTACTTGGGGTCCATTTCATAGGTCCAGGGGAGCCCCCAGGCTTGCCAGCCGTAGTAGCGCCGATGTTCGAAACCGAAAACGTTGTTCCTTTTCGCCAGTTGCCGGTAGAACTTCTGCCGGTTGGGATCCTCGAAAAAAGGAAACTCCGGCCCCTCGAACCCATCCTCCACATCGAAGACGTTCTTGAACCCGGCTGCGGCAAGCTCTTTGGCGGCCTGAGCGCTCCGAGTCCCGTCACGACCGAGAATGAGAAGGTTGTCGGTTTTCTTGAAGACCTTGCCGATCTGCTCCAGGAAGGCCTTGTTCTTCGTGAACTGGTAAGCCGGTTTTTCTCCGTCCTTGTTGAACTGGGTCGTGAAGAACATGTAGGGAAAGTTGTAGGCCTTGAAGGGGTGCCCCACGAACTGGTACTCGGTCTGGGTCCGTATGTCGATGAGGTAGCTGTCAGGCACCGTGTTGAGCATGTCAAAAGCCTCAATGCTTTTGATTTTTTTGACCTCCTCACCTCTCACCGCGACGAAGGGTCCGGTTCCTATCAGGACGAGGGCGAAAACAACCGCAGCGAACGTTCTTTTCATCATATCCTGTCTTTCACGAGGAACGGCCTCACCGAGCCGCTCCCGAGGGAGATATTGCTCCTTAAAACTTGAGATTTCGCACTGTTAATAATCCACCACCCCTTTGCTTGTCAATCGAAAAGATTGACAGCTCCTCCTGCCTTGTCTAAGATCCTTCCCCACGGTTCAGAAAGGAGGGAAGGATGTCCGCAAGTAGAGTATATTTTGCCGATCTCAGGGCTTCCGTCAAGGAGAACCTGCCGGCGAAGGTCGTGCGGCTCGCAGACAGGCTGGGTTTGGAGGATATCGTGCCGAAGCGCGGGCTCGTGGCCATCAAGCTCCATTTCGGCGAAAAAGGCAACACGGCTTACATCCGGCCCAACTTCGTCCGGCAGATCAGCGAGCGGGTCAGGTCTCTGGGAGCCTATCCTTTTCTCACCGATTCGAACACCCTCTATGCCGGGACGAGGTCGGACAGCGTCTCCCATTTGACCACGGCCATTGAGAACGGCTTCGCCTACGCGGTGGTGAATGCGCCGATCATCATCGCGGACGGTCTGAGAGGAGCCAGCTATGCTTCTGTGAAGATCAACCAGGAGATCGTCAAGACCGCCTATATTGGAACGGACATCGCGGAGGCGGACGGGATCATCAGCCTGGCCCACTTCAAGGGCCACGAACTGTCCGGGTTCGGAGGCACGATCAAGAATCTCGGCATGGGATGCGCCTCGAGGCGAGGCAAGATGGTGCAGCACTCCGACTTGTCGCCCAAGGTCACCCGCAAGAAATGCATCGGTTGCGGGCAGTGCGTGGAACACTGTTCCCAGTCCGCCATCGCCCTGAAAGACGAAAAGGCGGAAATCGACCAGGAGAAATGCATCGGGTGCGGTGAATGCATTCTCATCTGCGAGAACAAGGCCATTGACGTCCGGTGGAACACCGACATCGCCCTCTTTCAGAAGAAGATGGTGGAGTACACCCTCGCGGTGCTGAAAGGCAAAGAGGGGAGAGCCGCCTTTCTCAGTTTCCTGACCCAGGTTTCTCCGGCCTGCGATTGCTACGGTCACAGCGACGCCCCGATCGTCGCGGACATCGGGGTCTTGGCTTCCACGGATCCGGTGGCGATCGATCAGGCGTCGGTGGACCTCGTCAACCGACAGCAAGCCCTTGCGGGCTCCTCGCTTGCCGCCCAAAAGGAACCGGGAGGGGACAAGTTCAGGGGACTCTATCCCAAGGTGGATTGGAGCGTTCAGCTCGACTATGGGGAGCAGATCGGCCTGGGCAAGCGAGACTACGAGTTGATCACCATCTAAAGCTTCGCTTTCAAGGAGGGCCCGCCATGATGACTCCCATCGGAACATCCGCGCTCAAAGTCCTTATCCGGGGAGGCGGCGATCTTGCCTCCGGCGTGGCATGGCGGCTCCATGTCTCCGGATTCAAGGTCGCTGTCACGGAGATCCCTCAGCCCTTGGCCGTCAGAAGGTCGGTCGCCTTCTGTGAAGCGGTCTACGACAAGGAAACGGAAGTCGAGGGAGTCAGGGCGCAGTGCATTCATGATGCCCATGAAACGTTTGCGGTGTGGGAAAAGGGCCACGTTCCGGTCATGGTCGACCCGGACGCTGAATCGAGGCACGTGATCCAGCCCCATGTCCTCGTCGACGCGATCCTCGCCAAGAGAAACCTGGGAACCACCCTGAGCCACGCTCCCCTCGTCATTGCCCTGGGTCCCGGCTTTGAAGCCGGAAAAGACGCTCATTACGTGGTGGAAACCAACCGGGGTCATCGGCTCGGCCGACTGCTCCCGTCCGGCTCGGCCCAGCCCGACACGGGAGTGCCCGGTCCCGTGCTGGGGATCGCTTCCGATCGCGTGCTTCGGGCGCCATCGGACGGCATCTGGACCAATACAAAGAACATCGGTGACCGGGTAAACAGGGATGAAATCGTCGGAAAGGTCGATAACCTCCCCGTCAAATCCGATATTGCAGGGATCCTTCGCGGCCTGATCCGGCCGGGTATTCCGGTCACCCAGGGGCTGAAAATAGGCGACGTTGATCCCAGGGGCGATATCGGTTCATGCACCACCATATCAGAAAAGGCCCTGGCTATCGCAGGAGGCGTTTTGGAGGGAATCCTCCGTACCTTCCAGTCCTGAGACTCATCTGACGGCGCCCTCCCGGCGGTCACTGCACAAAAGAGCCCAACCTTTTCAAGGTTCCCGATTGTTTCGAGAGCCCCTGCAAACACCTTTGAGCGACACCCGTCTGTCTTTGGCGGTCTCGTAGAAAGACAAGAACCGCTCTTTTTTGTCATTCCCGCCCTTCGACTGAGCGCATCATCTTTTATATTCAAAATAGATTCACTTTACTAAAAATCATTGACATATGCCCTTATATAAGTATAATTATACTTAAGTTGCGTCCGCGAGGTTTTTGGGGCTTCTCACGCTGTTCATCGGGAGAGCACGAATGAGGGCAACCGCGAAAAGGGAAAGGCGCAGAAAATCCAGGCAATTTGTGAGATGGCCGATCACCGTGGAGGCGGAACATGGAACCGTCGGGGGAGAAACCCGCAACATTTCCTTCGACGGCATCTACATTCGATGTGACGAACCGCTGAAGGTTGATCAGGATTTCCGCATGGCCATCCTGCCGCCGGATCGCCAGGCTATCGGAATCACCGGAAAAGTCGTCTGGGCTGACCTCTACGGTCTTGACAGGGAAGAGAACGCCTTCGGCATGGGTGTCTGTCTCGTGGAGATCGCCGACAAAGACCGCCAGGCCTTCGAGGATGCTATAAGGGTCTGAGAAGGATACCGGGAACCCTTCACCCCCACCGGTTCTGAAATCCAAGGATGCCGCACGAAAAGCGCTCCGGCGGATTTCATCTCAGGAAAATCTTCCATCGCGCCGGCAGCCCGCCGATTCTCTCCGAGCAATGCTTCCCGAATCGTCTTAGGAGGATGAACCCGGCACAGACCGTGAGGATTCCCACGTCCTGCCCGTGGCCCAGCAATGCGGTGCCGATCACGTCCGCCCACCCGCTGTAACCGGACGACCAGGTCACTTCCAGCGGCCAAAAAAGGGAAACGGAGGATGGCGTGAACAAGAGGTCAGCCACCACATGAGAGAGAATGAGGAGGAAGGAAAGGGTGAAACCCGTTTTCGGGATAGAGGCATAGCGCTTCGAGGCCCGTGAGATCACAAGCGCCATGACCAGGGCGAAGAGGATGCTGTGCGTGGGACCGCGATGGAAGGCGTTTCCATTGCCCACGAACAGGAGGCCGAGGAGAACGTCGACATCCGGCAGGTTGGACAAGATCACGGTGCAGGTGATCATTTTCCATTTCTTGAGGACAGATTCTTCCTTCGTCATCACGTCGTGGATCGTGAAACCGATCACGGCATGACCGAGCGGCAAAGGCATAGGTCTACCATCCTTTAAAGACAAAGAGTCTCACGCCCTCTTTGCGAGCCGCGAAGCGCCGCGGCAATCTGATGGGGCGTGTATGAGCAACGGATACCCCTTTAAGCAAGCGTTGTGCCAACTCTTTTCCCCTTTTCCCTCCCTTGGGTTTTTCCAAGCATTCCCCGAAGGTTACTTCCCATTCCTTGGATCGGGCAGACCCCCTGTGTACCAGAATACCGCTCAAAGGTGGCAAGAAAGTTCTCTTTTTTGGAACCCGGCTTCACACTTTCCGCAACCTTTTACCCATTTCAAAAGCGACCGAGGCATCGAACCTGGGGGTTCTCTCAGAACGCAAAGAGCCAGCGGGAATCCCGCCTCTGCGGGGCCGCAGGGTACTTCATGGTGGCAGTGCTATCCGCAGGAAAGGCCTTGCAAAACAAAAGGAAAAGGTTAATAGTAAATTTTTGCCGGACCAAAGCTGATGAACTCGTAAAAAGTCCCACACCGTCATTGCGAGGCGCGAAGCGCCGTGGC
>Ga0068714_10003809_pt1 | contig 17450 bp, 17 predicted proteins | sample MTBNYHSulfiMetaG_FD_62988 | JGI IMG/M metagenome (GOLD analysis project Ga0068714, IMG submission 62988) | Enrichment culture microbial communities from rom New York Harbor, USA that are MTBE-degrading - MTBE-NYH (New York Harbor Sulfidogenic)... | ecosystem: Environmental > Aquatic > Marine >...
CCTCATTGAGCGCGTCCAGCCGACCCTTCTGTATTTTGCCGTTTTGGCCGCGAGCTGTCCACGCATAACTTGCCATCAGGAACCTCCTTATCGAAACCAGGTTTTTTTCAACGCCTGCGGACCTACGCCAACGACGATACGAAATTGAAGGCGCCCTCGAAGAGCCCGGGTCCGGCCGACGTTGCAGAGCATAACAGGACATTGGATTGTATAACAAACATATGCATTTTAAGGAGTTCGGTTTTGCCGTGTCAAGGAGGAACGCGCATGCTCCTGCCGTTGAATGAACCGATCAAAAGCAGCGCAAACGAACGGGAGCAGCACCCGAAGCCGGCAGAAGCCGCAAGGACCTTCGATGCACAGGGGCGGCGGCCTCGAATCTTGAGTGAAAAAAAATCGATGGGATTTTGCTTGACAAAGAAAAAAATGCTGACTAATGTCCATAAAATTTTACTACCAATCTCAGAAAATACATACTCAAGAAAGAAATGAGGTGATTCCAATGGACTGTCTAACGGTAAAACCCGGAACGAACTGCTCGTTTATGACCAAAAAAGGGTGTACTTTTAATGGGGGCACATGCCACACGATTGTGGAAGCATGTGAAAACTGCGCACGCATCCTGGAAGTGGGCGAAAGCCGATTCTGTTCCAACTTTCCGGATCCTCAGGCGAAATGGCGATTCGGCAAGTGCAATATGGCTACCCACCTGGCCAAGGCCGAAGCCAAACAGAGCGCGAAAGTCAATCCGCTCAAAGCCTCGAAGCGGAAATCCCATTAAATGACCCCAAGAAGCCTCTTCCGAATCGGACGGGGCTTTTTTAGGGGACTCAATCGGAACCCATCCTAAGCCTTTTCCCATTCCTCAGGTTTTCCCGAAAAACGAGACGATGCGATCGACTACATATTCCTGCATTTCGAGCGTCAGTTCAGGATAGATCGGCAACGCCAAAACTTCGCGCGCCGCTTTCTCGGTTTCCGGAAACCGGCCTTCTTTGTATCCAAGATGCCTGAAGCATTTCTGAAGGTGAAAGGGTACCGGGTAATAGATTTCCGTTCCAATACCGGCTTCCGAAAGGAAGCTTCGTAAAGAATCGCGCAGGCCTCCCGGAACCCGAACGACATATTGATTGTAAATGTGATCCAGAAAGACTTCCTCGCTCGCCCGGACCGATACGGGTGGGATCAGGCGGCCTTCCGCAGGCAGCTTTGAATCCAAGAAAAGCTTCTGGTAACGTTCTGCGTTGGTCCGACGCGCCCGGTGCCATCCGTCCAGATATGGAAGTTTTATGGAAAGTACTGCCGCCTGGATGGGATCCAAACGAAAATTTCCGCCTATGAATTCGTGGTAGTACTTGGGCTCGGCGCCGTGGTTTCGAAGCAGACGAAGGCTTCCGTACAACCGTTCATCATCCGTGACCACCACGCCCGCATCCCCCATTCCTCCTAAATTCTTGCTGGGGAAAAAGCTGAACGTACCTAAGGTCCCCATGCTTCCGGCCTTTCTAACTCCGTTCGTGGACGGGTACTCCGCACCCATTGCCTGAGCGGCGTCTTCAACGACCGCCCATCGCTCTTGAGCCGCTATTTCGAGTATGGAATCCATGTCGGCGCATTGCCCGTATAGGTGGACAGGGAGCACGGCTTTGATGTTCGGATCGCCTGCGAATTCTTCAAGGGCCTCAGGGGACAGGTTGAAGGAGAGGGGGTCGATGTCCGCGAACACGGGAACCCCCCCCAATCGGGCAATGGCTCCGGCCGTCGCGAAAAAGGAAAACGGAGTTGTAATGACCCGGTCCCCGGGCTGGAGGCCCAGCGCCATGAACGATACCAGCAGTGCGTCCGTGCCCGAAGATACGCCCACTGCGAAATTCGATCCGACGTATTCGGCCACGTGCCGTTCGAATGCTTCGACTTTGGGTCCCAATATGTAACGGCCCGAGTCCACTACTTCCGTTATGGCATCGAGAATCGCCCGGCGTAAGGGTTTCAACTGGGCTTTAAGATCGAGTAAAGGCACTTCCATTTGCATTCCTCCGCAGCACCAGGCGCCTTTAATGTTCTGTGTCGTTCAATACCAAAATCCGGTCTCCGGGCTGAATTCGCCCGCCTTCCAGGATTCGGGCGAATACGCCTTCTTTGGGCATGATGCAGTCTCCGGCTTTATAATAGATGGCGCATCGTGTATGACATTCCTTGCCGATCTGAGTGATTTCCACCACGACATCATCGCCGAGTCCGAGGCGGGTTCCAACGGGCAGGGACACCAGGTCCAGACCTTCGGTGGTGACGTTTTCAGCGAAGCTGCCGGGTTCGACCTCCAGGCCCAGATCCCTCATTTTTTGAATACTTTCCAGGGCGAGGAGGCTCAGTTGCCTGTGCCATGGGCCGGCATGGGCGTCCCCGCTGATACCGTGTTCCACGGTAAGCTCTGCAGTATCTACGGGGGTCTTGATGGTTCCCTTGTGCTTGCTGACACACACAGCGATCACCCGAGGGAATGTTGAAGCTTCAGTCATGGTACGGTTCCGATAGCCGCGGATGGATAACGGCGTGTCGTCGGACTTCCGGTTCGAAGGATCTGACTCGTGCCGGAAGGGCCCATTGTTTTAAGAATAGTAGCCTTTGCGCACGACCACAATGCCTCTCGGAGTTACGGTGAATCGCTTTCGGTCTTCCGCTGGATCGTAACCGATCACTGTTCCGGGAGGAATTCGGTTATCTTTGTCTACAATCGCTTTCTTGATTTTTACGTGTCGTCCTACTTCGACGCGGCTCATGATAACCGATTCTTCCACTTGGCTCCAACTATGAACGTATACGTCCCGGGAAAGCACCGAACTTCGAATCAATCCGCCGCTGATGATACAGCCGGGCGACACGAGGCTGTCCAGGGCCTTGCCCACACGATAGTTCTCGGAGGTTTCGCTCGCGTACACCATTTTAGCCGGTGGCGAGGTACCTTGGTAAGTGAGAATCGGCCATCGAGTGCCGTACAAATTGAAAAAAGGCTCTATACCGGTCAAATCCATATTTGCATTCCAGTAGGCATCCAGGTCACCCACATCCCGCCAGTAAGCCGAATCCCTGGTTTTTTCCGTCAGCACGCGGGTACGTGTACCATTTTCCTCGGTCGTATAGATGTAATCCCGAATGCGGTTGTTGGTTTTGTAAGGATACGCGAACACGCGATTAGAATGGATCATCCGGGGGAGAATGTCATGGCCGAAATCCCTCTCCTTGCTTTCTTCCAGAATATGAATCAGCACGTCGGCTTTGAAGATGTAGACTCCCATGGAAGCGTACACAACGTCCGGATTCTGGGGGTTCACCCGGGGGTGTTCGGGCTTTTCCTCAAAACCGATGATGCGGCCGGACTCGTCCACCTCGATAATACCAAAGGCCTTGGCCTGTCTGGGCTCGATTTCAAACGTGGCGATGGTGAGGTCGGCCCCCTTTTCCTCATGAAACGCTTTAAACAGGGAGTAGTTCATCTTATAAACGTGATCGCCCGAGAGGATCAGTATATGGGAAGCCTGAGCCCTTTTGAGTAAATAGAGGTTCTGCCGGACGGAGTCGGCGGTACCCAGGTACCAGTCTTCTCCTACCCGCTTCTGCGGGGGCACGATGCGCAAATAATGGCCCAGAGGAGTGCTGAAGACGTTCCAACCCGCCTCTATGTGATCCGTCAGAGACTGGCTCTTGTATTGTGGGAGCACCAGGATGCGATATACTTCCGAATTGATGCAGTTGCTCAGGGTGATATCAATGATCCGATAGATACCGCCGAAAGGCACGGCCGGTTTCGAACGTTCCAGGGTCAACGGATAAAGGCGCTCTCCCTTTCCCCCAGCCATGATTATGGCTACGACATTTCTCATTGTTACCCCCAATTTCAGTGTCCGGCGAGTATGCCGGTTCCTACTTTTCTTGTGCGTTTTCACTGGTCCAATAAGACCAACTTCCGAGTATGCCTCGGCTTTTCTTCATTCCCTTTTGGGAAACCGCCCTTCGAAAATATCCCATGGAGCTATCATGAGCCGGGAGGGTGAAGCGGAAAACCACTCTTTAACCATTTTGACGGCCGGGGGGAATTCGGATCCGGAAGCCGTTTTACCCATTGCCAGCGGCAGAGCCAGTTGGTGGCTCTTGGAATACATGTGGGACTTAAATCCCGGCGTATCCCAGGGAAGAGAAATCGTCAACGATTCCATGGTCTTGATAAGTTTGTCCAGATTCCGGAGAGAACCGGCTTCGTTGAAGCCCTGAGCGGCAAAGCGTACGGCCACATAACCGTCCATGGCTGATTGAGAAGGGAAGTGGCCGAAGCGGCCCTTGAAGCGATATACGTAGCGAAGATTTGCCTTCGTGTCGGGCCGGTTCAGATGGTGGTGAGCCCCCATGAGAGATCCATCCGGAATGTGGTCTCCCATCTCTTTCAGGAAAAGGTAGTCCGCTCCATCGAAGGGACAGATGAGCCGCGTATTCGGAAACAACCCAAGAAGCCGACTCTGGTGGAAAAACTCGGCAAGATTTTTATCTCGATACAAACAGAGTGCAACAGGGAAGTCACCATTCCGCAGGGTTTTAATGATCTCGGTGAAGTCCGGATCGCCGGGCCAAGTCCACCATTGGGCTCGAAACACGGCGTCTTTCTTTTCGGAGGACAGCGCTTCGAGGAAAGCAGTCGCAGCCAGTCGACTCGATTCCGTATCCGGACCGCAAACTGCGTATTGCTCCCAGGGAAATGTAGCCGCATAGAGTCCGGCCAGGGTGGCCGTCTGATGAGTCGAAGGCGTAAGGTGAAAATAGACGGGGCGGAACTCCTCGAGGAGCAGACGACCTTCCTCGTGCCCGGATCCGAGAAATACCAGTCCCTGCAGATCGGCGAAACGCAAAACTTTTTCGGCGCATTCGTTGTTTAATACTCCGATCAGGCATGCGATATTTTCGAAGCTTTGAAGGCGTGCGGCTTCCTGCAGGGCGATTTGAGGATCGCTCTTTGTGTCGCCCAAGGCGAGGCGAATGGGCGTGCCGAGTACGCCGCCGGACAGATTTACGTCCATGGCGGCAAGTTGAGCGCCTTTCCAGGCTTCCGTTCCCCGTTCCGCGTCAGGTCCGGTTGTGGGATACAGCACTCCCAGGGTGATGGAATCGGTAGCTGATTCCGGGAAAGCCGCAGAAAAAGAGAGATCACAGAAAACGGAAACCAGCGCCGCCAGCATCACTGTCCATACACATGGCCCGAGCCGGCAAGTCGGACCGGGTTTTTGGGCACGTTTCTCTACACCCATAACTTCTCCAAAACTCAGAACAGTCTCTATATCGATTTTTAAGGATACGAAAATGCGTACCGTCTGTCTACCTCGTTCGGCTCGGGCACATGATGCCATGCGGACCGGTTCGCGTTGGTAAACGCCGATCGGAATGGAATTCAGATCTGCTTCAAATTCCCGAAGCTATGCTTAGCCGGGAAAAGCGCGATCGTCGAGGCCTTCGTTTGAGGTGCAGCCGGGGGAGCCCTTTGGAGAGGATTCCCCCACTTTCACACGGCAGGCTTTGACTCCCCGCATACCTGTTCTGATACAGATCGATGTTGCTTGTGAAGCCTCGAGCGTTTATGCTGTTCCTCAGGCATGGGAGGGACCATCTTTTGAACAAGCGACAGGGCGGTGAATGAAATGAAATACCAATGTAGGTTCATGAGGCTCGCGGCGGCATTCTTGTGGGCAGTGTTACCTGTAGTGGTCGCCGTTGGCTGCGCCGCGCATCGGGATCAAATGTTTCAGAACTCGGTACGTGCCTATAACAAGGCGCTGAAATGGCAGGAATACGAAAAGGCCGGGGATTTTGTAGCGGACTCGCACAAAGACCGGTTTCGGAATGCGACCGCTGATTTCGAAAAGGACCGGCTCAGAATCGTAGATTATCAAATTGTCCGGTCGACCATCGATGAGGAGGAGAGCTCGGCAAGGAGCACCGTGAAACTCGAGTATTATTGGGAAGGTGAGGGCAAGTTGTTGCGCACCGCATTGGACGAGAAATGGGTATATGAGAACGGAAATTGGAGGATCGTCCCAACCCTGGATGAATTCGGGCACAAATAGGATTCTTTCGGATCGATCATCGATCTCTCCTGTTATCTTGGAAGGCAGGATGTCCATAGGGCCGGAGAAGAGACATTCAGCAGCATCTTCCGACCATCATCAACTCAACTTGCCAATTTTCCCGTCCAACTCCGTATACGGGAACAAGCGATCGAACCCTACAAGGCCCGCCAAGGCTCGGGAATAGACCCGTCGCCCGGTCTCCTCGAGTACGGCTACCGGGTTGAGACCTCCGATCACCACCGCGCCCACACGCCCTTCGCTGACGGGTATCTCGAACAGCGGTTGACCGGGGTTACCGATGCGTAGCAATCCTCCCAGCCCGATTTCTTCCAGCTCACCGGCGATTTCCTCAACTTGGTGCTGGCTGGCCGTAGGAAATTCCCTAAAGCTTGCACCTATGCGCCCGTTCCCGGTTTGTATAGCTCCGAGGTAATCGGTCATTCCGCTGCGAATAAATACCTCGAGGGGGTCCAGGCTGGTACCGTCGTAGGTGATGATCTCGACGAAACGCGTGGGGACCTTCTTTCGGATCTCGAGCAATCCACCAAAACGGGAGGTGGTAGGGATACCGGCTTGAAGGAGAACCCCGTTGAGAGTGATGGAACACACGGTGCCCAGGCCCAGCTTTCCTTCGGGCACCAGAATATCGTCAACTCGTTCTCCCGGTTGGAAAAGGGCCACGAGACGGCCCATTGTGTAGCGTTTCTCAAATACCCGGTATATCAGAGGGAGCACGGGGATCAGGTCATGGAGGTCCACAAGGGTGATGTTCACCACGACGGTTCCGGATCTGCGGTTCAGGTCGAAGTCCATCCTGTAGGTCATCTGATCGATTTTGGCGGATAGAAATCCCACCTTTTCGATGCCGCCGGCGGCGGCAAGCTCCCTCAAGCCGCTTTCCGTGACAAGCCGGCCTCGCTTTCCGTAGTGCCTGGTGAGCCCCTCTTCTTCCAAATCCTTAAGGTACAACCGTACCGTGCGTTCGCTGATCTCGACGCCGTTGGCGGCGAGTTTTTCGGCCACCTTGGCGCCGGTGAGGAGGGTATCCGCATCTTTGAGCACTCGCAGGATGGCCAGTCGCTTTTTTTCGATCTTCTCCATAATATCCGAAATCATAATGGGCTTATGGGGCAGTGTCAAGGGCCATTGTTGGTAATATTGCCGTAAACAGGGCAAGTGGCGCGTCCGGCTTCCTCCCATGAAATGAATCTCATATAAATGAAAACACGAGTTGGAACGTCCGGCAAGGGTGGACAACGGCACGAATATAGAACGGTAGTTTTGCCGTTAAAAGACGTATTATCGTTTTATTCTTGACTTAAAGGCTGTTTTTAACGATACTTTAAGGCAACTGATTGCCAACAATAGGAGCGACTCAAAGACGGGTGTGGTTCGCATCCGCCATGCTGCTGCTCTTGAACAAATAATGAAGCAGTTTCGAATCATCGAATAGGAAAATATAAACATGGCAATGGATAGCCGAAAAGTGAAAAGGGAGGAAACCAAATGAATCTACTTCAACCCAATGCCAACGAGGCGGTTCAGAGCGGAAACCGTTCCCGGCATGTGGCGCCGCAGTCGGGCATCTGCAGCCGGTGCGTGGATGGTTGCAGGGGCAACTGCGATCTGTTTCAGTCCACTTTCAGAGGGAGAGAATTGTTGTATCCGGGGCCCTTCGGAAACATTACCGCGGGCGCTGACAAAGACTACCCGGTAGATTATTCCCATCTCAATATCATGGGATACGCCTTCGGCGCGAACGGTGTTCAGGCTGACCCCGATCATGCGACCTTTCCGACGGTGAATACGGAAACCGCTTTCGGCGCCGGTGAAAAAGTCAAAATGAGAGTTCCCATTTTCACAGGTGCGCTGGGAAGCACGATGATTGCTCAAACGAATTGGGAGCACTTCTCCGTCGGCGCTGCGATCAGCGGCATATCTGTAGTGTGCGGTGAGAACGTGTGCGGAATCGATCCTCAATTGGAAAGAAACGGCAACGGCAAGGTCCTGCGTTCGCCTGAACTGAAACGCCGGGTGGAATCGTATCGGCGCTACCGTGAGGGATATGGTGACATCCTGGTGCAGATGAATGTGGAAGATACCACTTTCGGTGTCGCCGAATACGCGATTGAGAAATTGGGCGTGGAAACCATAGAGCTGAAGTGGGGTCAGGGGGCCAAATGTATCGGCGGTGAAATCAAAGTGGATTCACTGGAACGGGCCATTGAACTCAAAAGAAGAGGCTACATCGTGACACCGGATCCTGAGGATCCCGCCATGCAGATGTCTTTTGAGGACGGGGCCTTCAAACAGTTCGAGCGACATTCGCGACTGGGATTCATCGAACAGGAAGGCTTCATGAAAGAAGTCGAACGCCTTCGCGCCCTGGGCGCAAAACGCGTTACATTGAAGACCGGAGCGTACCCGATGCGCGAGTTGGCCATGGCGATCCGGTGGTCTTCAGATGCCAAGATAGACCTTCTGACGATCGACGGTGCGCCGGGAGGAACGGGAATGAGCCCCTGGCGGATGATGAATGAGTGGGGCATTCCTTCCATCTATCTCCACTCGATGGCTTATGAGCTTTGTCAGCGGCTTGCGGCGAGAGGGAAATGGGTGCCGGACCTGGCCTTTGCCGGAGGATTTTCCGGTGAGGATCACGTGTTCAAATGCCTGGCATTGGGATCGCCTTACACCAAAGCCGTGTGTATGGGTCGGGCTTTGATGATTCCCGGTATGGTCGGAAAAAATATTCAGCAATGGCTCACAGGCGATAATGGCGGCCTGCCCAAGACCGTATCCAGGTATGGAAATACGAAGGAGGAGATTTTTGTCAACTACGAGACGCTAAGAGCCAAATATGGGAATGAAGTCGATATGCTGCCCACCGGCGCCATCGGCATCTATAGCGCCGTGGATAAAATCAAGGTGGGACTGCAGCAACTGATGGCCGGAGCCAGAAAGTGGGAGACAAGATATATCAGACGAAACGACTTATGTTCCCTGACCGAGGAATGCGCCAAAGTCACCGGTATCCCTTACGTTATGGATGCGTACAGGGAGGAAGCTTTAGAAATCATTGACGCTTGATGGGCCGGTGCACGCACCGTTTTCCGTTTCTCCCCGGACGCAGGATCACTCTCTGACGCAACGACAGTCCTTTTCCGGTTTTTCTGATGTACGGGAGGGAAATGGTTCGAGGATTTATAAAGAAAGACCACGACGGGCCGCCCCCAGCAGGGCGGCCTTATCGTTCAGAATCACTTTGACGGGAATTTGGGACAGGAGACTGCTCAGGCGGCCTTTCGCGATAAAGGCTTTCATAAAAGACGGTTCCTTAAGTTTTTTCAATATCTTGGGAGCAATGCCGCCACCCAGGTAGATGCCCCCTAAAGTGAAGCAACGGAGCGCTAAATTCCCCGCTTCGGATCCGTAGACACAAGCGAAAAGATCCAGCGCCATCTCACATAAGGCGCATTCTTTTCCCATGGCCAGTTCCGAGATGACCTGGGCGGGGTCCTGCTCCTGCAGTCGCAGAGCTACGGACGTTCGTTCCGTGGCTTTGCCTGTGTCCCGAAAAAATTTATATAAGTTGTATAATCCCGGCCCCGAAAGTACACGTTCGATGCTCACGTGGGTGAACTTTTTCCGAAGCTCGTGCCAAAGCTCGACCTGCAATGGATTGGTGGGAGCGAAATCCGCGTGCCCCCCTTCGGAGGCCTGGGCAACATGTCGGTCGCCGCTCCACAGAAGGAACGCTTCTCCGAGCCCCGTACCTGCGGCAATCAACCCGATATTCTGCTTCTTGTGTTCCAGACCCGCGTTCAGTTCGTGAAGGTCCTTATCCTCCAATATGGGCAAGGCTTCGGCTGTAGCTACCAGGTCATTGACGAGTTCCACCGAATCAAAACCAAATCGGGACCTGATCTCCTGTTCACTAACCACCCAGGGAAGGTTGGTCGTGAAGCACCTGCCGTTGACTACGGGACCAGCTACTCCGATGCAGCATTTGCCGCAGGCCATGTCGGTGGTCTTCAGAAATTGCTCGAGAATCTCCTCCAAGCCGTCGTACTCGCGGCTCGAGAAAGTGCCTGTCTGCGATGGAACCGGTCGCCCGTTCTGTTGAGAGAAAACCCCCAGATTTACCTTGGTGCCGCCTACGTCGCCCGCGAGTACCGTCTTCGAGGCGAAATCCGTTGAGTTCGAGTATTTAGACATGAGACCTGTCTATGATTAAGATAGGGTAAACGCCGTTTTCAAGGATCGAATCATGCTCCCGTATCCCTGTCGCCACGGCGCGAGCTTGTTCATAAAAAAGCCGCATAACTATAGTCCTCCAGCGCATCTATTGTAAAGAAGATTGCTTTCTAACGGCCGACGAAACGATTGCCGGGGGCGAAATATCTCCAGGGAAGGCCGGTGGCTTTTGTTATGCCGATTCGGGGTCCCTGACTTATGGGAGAGGGCTGAAGCGACGGATGGATGGTGAGGCGCTGTCCTACCACTTCTCCGTGATAAGAGCGGTCGATGCCAAAAGCCTGGCAGAGTTTCCCTGGACCATTGGTGAGGTTCAAGAGATCATCGCATCCGCGCCGCAGGCGCATCTGAGTCAGGCCCTCGATAGGCTCGACCGCCCGGATCAGAACGGCGCCAACGCCCCCTCGCTCGGTCGTAATGTTCAAACAATGATACATGCCGTAAATCAGGTATACGTAGATCCGCCCATACGTGTCCTTCAGCATGGCGCCCTGGCGGGGACGGGTGAGGGCGTGTGAGGCGGCGTCTGTTCTGTAGGCTTCCACTTCTACAATAGCACCGGAGCACGAACCTACCCTGAGTACGGCTCCGATCAGCGCCCGAGCCACGGTGCAACTGTTTCCTGCAAAGAAATCCGAACCCAAGCTATCGTCGTTCCTAAAGTCAGGGCGGGTCGTTACGCCGGACGGCACAGGCGCGCTCCCTTCTATAAATCCTACCTTGCATTCAGGTCAGGCCCCAAGGAACCGTTCGGCGTGCGGGGTCGGGCGGTTCTTTTTTTGGGAAGGCGCGTTGAATGGCTCATAGTGTTTTCGTGGAGGCTTTCCGTCGCCGACTAATGCATCCGGAGACGTCCACATCGAACCCTAATTGGGTCTGTCTCTGTCCGGCTGGACGCAGAAACGCAGAACCTATAGCTGCGAGACACTCCCACAAACGGACCCGGTCTCGTTTATGAATATTCGCGGATAATTCCCAGTGGGAAAGGTTTGACGCGGATTCTGAGAGAGCAGGCTTTATGTCGCACCCCATCTCTGAAATTTGCCATTCTTTCGTGTAAACATAAATTAATTGACCGTAAACGGATCTTTCCTGTATACAATATTTGGTAGCTTGGTATTCTATACGGTAAAGGCGGTGATGGCAAATCTGAGATAACATTAGTCGCAACGCGAAGCGGTTTCTTGCGGCATCGAAACTGCGATTGCATCTGTTCCTGAAGCTAACTTCACCAAGGAGGTGGGCAATGTCAAGGGATGAATTCCTGGGCCGGAACGCAGAAGAGCGGGGGATCAGTCGGCGAGATTTTGTGAAATATTGCGGATTGATTGCAGCAACTCTCGGCTTTCCCGTAACCATGGCAGAAAAGGTTGCCGACGCGATGACTGCCGCAAGACCATCGGTGATTTGGCTGGCTTTTTCCGAATGCACCGGCTGCGCGGAATCGTTCATCCGCACTACTTATCCGAGCATCGGGGATCTTATTTTGGACGTAATTTCCCTGGATTACAGCGAGACGATCATGGCGGCTGCGGGATACCAGTCTGAAGAGCTGCTCATGGACACCGCGGAGAAGAACAATGGCAAGTTTTACTGTATTATCGACGGATCCCTTCCCACCAAAGAGGGGTACGGCATGATCGCGGGCCGGCCTATGATCGATATTGCGAGAGAGGTCACCAGCAAGGCCGCTGCAACGATCTGTGTCGGCACGTGCTCCTCCTTCGGCGGCCTTCCGGCCGCCAGACCCAATCCTAGTGGAGCAAAATCCATTCAGGAGTCTCTCGGAATCAAGACCATCAATATCCCTGGTTGCCCGCCCAACGCCATTAACATGGTGGCTACAGTTGTCCATGCCGTGGTCCTCGGTAGTCTCCCGGCTCTGGACGATTTAAGTCGACCTCTTTTCGCTTACGGACAAACCATCCACGATCGTTGCCAGCGAAGGGCCGCCTACGAAGCAGGTTACTTCGCTAAGGAATTCGGCGACGAAGGTCATTTGAGCGGCTATTGCCTGTATGAACTCGGCTGCAGAGGCCCGGAGACTTATAACAACTGCCCTTCGGTCAAATTCAACCAAGGGATAAGTTGGCCCATTCAAGCCGGACATCCTTGCATCGGATGCAGTGAGCCCGACTTCTGGGATAAGATGACTCCCTTTTATGTAGCCAAGTAGCCGAGGCCGATCGAGCCGGAATGGAGGAGAATACCCCATGGCGAACAGAATCGTCGTTGATCCGATCACCAGGTTGGAAGGACACCTCAGAATCGAAGTTGAAGTAGAAAATGGAAAGGTCAAGAATGCCTGGAGTTCAGGTACGTTGTTCAGAGGCATAGAAATCATTCTTCAGGGTCGAGATCCCCGTGACGCCTGGCTCTTTACTCAGCGCGCCTGCGGTGTCTGTACCTATGTGCACGGATTGGCGAGTGTCCGATGCGTGGACAATGCTTTGGATATAAAAGTCCCGAATATGGCCCGGTTGCTGCGCAACATCATGATGGGAGCCCAGTATTTACACGATCACCCGGTACACTTTTATGCCCTTAGCGCCCTTGATTGGGTGGATGTGGTCAATGCGCTGGAAGCGGATCCCAAGAAAACAGCGGATCTTGCCGCTGCTGTCGGCACGGCTCCCGGATCCGGTGTGAAGGAATTCGAGGCGGTCAAAGACAGGCTGAAGGCTTTCGTAGCCGGCGGGCAATTGGGGCCTTTCGCCAATGCGTATTGGGGACATTCAGCCTACAAACTTCCACCGGAAGCGAATCTTATGGCCGCAAAGCACTATCTGGATCTGCTCAAGATGCAGGTGAAGGCGGCGCAATTGCACGCCATTTTCGGCGCCAAGAACCCTCACATTCAGAGCCTGACCGTGGGTGGTGTGACCTGCGGAGCCGATCTGAACGCGGACCGGGTGGCCCACTTCATGTTTCTGCTCAAAGAGATAAAGAGCTTTATCGACAATGTATACGTCCCTGATGTATTAGCCGTAGCCGGCTTCTACAAAGACTGGGGCGCCATTGGCGGCACGACGAATTTTCTGGCGTATGGCGAATTCCCTCAAACGGATATGGAGCCCGACAGTCTCTTCTTGCCTCGCGGCGTCATCTTCGATCGGGATATCAATTCCGTGGGGCCGGTCGATCCCGGGAAGATCATGGAACACGTGCGCCATTCCTGGTACGAAGGTAACGGCAACCTGCATCCGTCCAAGGGTGAAACGAAACCCCAATACACGAAGCTGGATGTCGATGACCGATATAGTTGGCTGAAAGCGCCCCGATACGATGGTCAAGCCTGCGAGGTCGGTCCACTGGCACGCCTCCTGGTGGCCTACGGGAGCGGACATCCCCAAGCTAAAGCCACGGTGGACCACGCACTCCAGACGTTGGACATCCCGGCCACCGCCTTGTTCTCTACTCTGGGCCGTACCGCCGCCCGGGCCATCAATACGAAACTCATAGCCGACGCCATGGTGGATTGGACCAACGAGATGATCGAACTGATCAAGAAAGGTGATACGAAAACGTATCAGTCCTATGAGTGGAAGGACGGCATGGGAATGGGACTGAATGATGTGCCTCGAGGCGCTCTGGGACATTGGGTGGACGTCAAGGACAAAAAAATCAACAACTACCAGATGGTCGTACCTTCCACCTGGAACCTCGGTCCCCGTTGCGCCAAAGACATTTTAGGACCGGTGGAAGAAGCGTTGATCGGAACGCCCGTTGCGGACCCGAAAAAACCGCTGGAAGTTCTGCGCACCGTACATTCCTTCGACCCATGCATCGCCTGTGCGGTTCATGTGATCGATCCTCATACCAATGAAGTGTACAAAGTCAAGGTGCTTTAGTTCGAGCTTCTGTGAAATTGTTCGATTTGTCGCCCCCGGTTATGATTTTTTTCCGCCCAATGGGGATGCCGGGGGCGGCTGTTTCTGAGGTTTCCTTACACGGCTGGAATCACGATGAACTCATCGCATCGGAAAACCACCATATTGGGAGTCGGAAACGTCCTGTTGAAGGACGAGGGCATCGGTGTATTCATGGCCCAACGTTTCGAACGGAAATATGTCTTTCCGGATTTTGTGGAAATCGTGGACGGCGGTACGCTGGGTTTGAGTCTTTTGTCCGTGGTTACGCAAACCGAACGCCTCCTGATATTCGATGCCGTCAAAAACCGGGGAACGCCTGGGGATACCTACTTGCTCCTGTACGAAGATCTCCCTTTTCACATACGCCCCAAAAACTCGCTTCACCAGGCGGATTTGGTGGAAACGCTCACCCTGGCGGGTCTCGTTGGAGAGCGACCGGATATCGTCGTTGTGGGAGTGGAGCCGCAGGATATCGAGCCCTGGGGCATTGGCTTGACTCCGCCCGTGCGAGAGAGTATTGACCGGTTGGAACGATTGGCCCTGGATCAACTGAGACACTGGGGCATATTTCCAGAAATGAAATCGGAAGAAAACTGCGGGGGAAGTCGGATTCGCTTTCCGTTTTGGGACGAGGAAGCTTCCTGATCGGCGTGTTCCGCGGAGGGAGGTTTACACAGTGTGTCTTGCTGTACCCGCTAAAATTATTTCTATTGAACAGGACTTTGCGCTGGTTGATATGGGGGGGAACCGGCTGAAAATTTCTACATTGCTCATGGATCGGCTTGCTGTAGGAGACTATGTCATTGTGCATGCGGGTTTCGCCATCCACAAAGTAGATGAACAGGAAGCACAAGAATCGCTGAAGCTTCTGCGCGAGATCTCGACGGCCATGCCATAATCGGAACCGTCATCTGCGTGGCCGGAGGCGAATGACCCCAAGGCAGGAAAGCCTTGTGAGAGTATCCGACCGCCGAAGCGAGACGCTCTACGTGTGGACAATCATCGCTTCTCAAGATCATCTTTCATCAAGAAGAAGGGTAGTGTTTTCAGAGAAGTCCAGACCAATTATCCTTTGGAAAAAGCCGAGCCGGGCAAGCCCGGTTCCCAGCGGACGGAAAGCCTACCGGAAGCGCATATTCCCTCTGAAACTATCCTATTGATGACTCATCCTTACCGCCCTCATGGTGTTAACAAAGGCCGGAAAGTAAAGGAATCTTGCCATGGTGCTAAAGAGTCAAGAGATGATTTCGTGTGACGTGCTGGTCATCGGAGGTGGAGGCGCAGGCATCAGGTCCGCCATTGCCGCCGGATCAGACAACGCCGATGTGTTTCTGGTTTCCAAGTCCGGATTAGGGCGCGCCGCGAATACCTTCATTTCCAAGGCCGTTATAGCTGCCACGGGATGGGGGACGCCGGATGATGCAAGAGACGTCCACATGGCTGATACGGTAATAGGCGGACGCTTTCTGAACAATCAAGCTATGGTGGCCCGGATGGTGGAGCAAGCCGGTGCTGAGATTGCTTTTTTGAAAGAATGCGGCGTGCGTTTCGGAATGGAAGGCGGAAAACCGCGTGTGTTTCATATTCCCGGGCATAGCTATCCCCGCCATGTGTCCGGCGAAAATTGGATCGGCAGAGACCTCGTTCTGCCGCTCGCAGACCGTGCGAGGCGGATGGGCGTCCGCGTTGCTGAACATGTGTTTGTCTCCCGGCTTCTGGCATCCGGCGGACGCATCAATGGCGCCACCGGTGTCACCGCGGACGGCGGGTTCCTCACCATGCAGGCAAAGACGGTAGTATTGGCCACAGGAGGATACGCCCGGATCTTCCTGAACACCAACAACGCGCCGGGTATCACGGGAGACGGCCATGCCCTGGCCTACGATTTGGGAGTTCCGTTGAAAGAAATGGAATTCGTCCAATTCTATCCGACAGCCATGGGGGAACGAGGAAACAAGCTTGTACTGTACGAAAAGATATTGCCCCAGAAAGGAGTGGTTTTGAGGAATGAGCGCGGTGAAGATATCATCAGACGCAATGGATTGGACCCTCTGCGTGTGACAAGGGATCAGCTTGCGCAACTGGTTATGAACGAGATCGGTGATGAAAGCGAGGAGGGGAAAGGGGTCTTCATGGATCTGGAAGCGCTTCCCGAGGATATCGCCGGTCAGCTCGCTCAGATTCTGCCCTCCCAGTGGTGGAAAGGGCGGAAAACGTTCAAGGTGGCGCCGACGGCTCACTTCTGTATGGGGGGGGTGGCGACGGATGAACACGGGGAAACGTCTCTGAACGGGCTTTTCGTCGCCGGAGAAGCGGCGGCGGGGATGCACGGCGCCAATCGCCTTGGCGGCAATGCTTTGGCCGAGGTTTTTGCCATGGGCTCCCGTGTGGGTGGCAAAGCCGCCCAACGGGCAAAGGAGATGGGGATGTCTCCTGTCGTTCAACAGGCTGTGGAAGACGAAAAATCCCGTCTGGAAGACGCATTTTCCGAGCAGGGACCGAGTCCTAAACAGCCGGCCCGTGAATTAAAAGAACTAATGTGGTACAAAGCGGGCGTCATTCGCCGGGAAGACGAGCTGAAAGCAGCCTTGGAACGCATCGGGGATCTCGGGTCTCGAATCGCCGTCACAAACCCCTTCGAGCTGATCCGGCTGATGGAGTTTCAAAACATGCGGCTGGTAGCCGAGATGCTCTGCCGGGCCGCCCTCGAACGAACGGAAAGCCGGGGCTCGCATTTCCGCGTTGATTACCCGCAAGAAGACAACCGGAATTGGTTGAAAAACATTGCGGTGCGCAAAGGGTCGCAGGGTATGGAGATCGAGACCATTCCCGTACGTTTGGATCCGGTAAAACCGGAATTCTGATGCCGAGACAAGAACTGATCCTCTTAAAAGTGGTGACCATCCTCTTAACATCCGCTTGGAATCCAATGCAGTATGAGCCGAATACGGCGATTTCAAAGATGGAGGAACAGCATCCTTCGTCGATCCGTAGGGCCGTGTACCAGATGACTCCGGCATAAGCGGGTGTGGCGCCATTCGTCATCCCGCCAAGCTCGTAAAGCGGGGCGCGCGAGTCGGGCTCCAGAATCCTTTGAATTCTGGAATCCGGATCTTACCCCATTCATCCGGAATGACGTTTCTGAAATTGCGACACAGTCTCGTAAGTGGGAAATCTAAATGAATGTTTCGGTAATCCTGGCGCATCCGGC
>Ga0068714_10003811_pt1 | contig 17449 bp, 13 predicted proteins | sample MTBNYHSulfiMetaG_FD_62988 | JGI IMG/M metagenome (GOLD analysis project Ga0068714, IMG submission 62988) | Enrichment culture microbial communities from rom New York Harbor, USA that are MTBE-degrading - MTBE-NYH (New York Harbor Sulfidogenic)... | ecosystem: Environmental > Aquatic > Marine >...
CGGCCGCCTCCTCCGAGCCGGCTGTGCGGATGCTGCCCTTGGGGTCTCGCTGCCAGTACTTGCGGCCGTCCGATTCGAAGTTCACGCACATCAGCGGTTCTGCTTCCACCTGCCGGCAGAAATCCACGAACTCGACTGTGCCGACTTGGCCGGTATCGAGACCGCCCCAGCACATATTCAGCATCGGGACTCGTTTGTCGCGCGGTCCGACCGCTTCTTTCCACCGGTAGTAGGAGCTGAAGCAGCCGCCCCAGCGCATCATGGCCGGAGCCAGCCTGCGGGTCACGTCAATCACGTCCTCGCGCCAACAATCGCGCCCGAAGTCCCAGGCGGCGGCCACCGATCCATCGGTGGTGCCCAACGGCTCCATGAACTGCATGTATAGGTACGGTGACAGGTCAAATCGCGGCTTGGGGTCGATGATGACCGCGTTGGATGTCTCGGCCGCATGGGCCGATGGGATGCTCCACGCGGCGGCGGTCGCGCCCGCTGCCTTCAGGAATTGACGTCTCGTGCTCTGGATCGGTCTCATAGGTGGTCTCCACGGCCGCACGGATTCGGTGGCGATGTCGCCTGGCGAGTCGAGGGCGTCCTACCAGAGTTGCTGCTGAACCGAGTCATCGACGGGGCCGCTCTTGCGCGGTCGTTTCTTCGTGGCGACGATGTCAATCGTGCTGCGTCGGCAGGCGGACTCCGGACACTGGCCAGTCCAGCAGTACAGGCAGAGCTGATGCTTGGGCTTACCGATGGCTTCGACCATGTCGTCCACCGTCTGGTAGCGCAGCGTCGTGACGCCGAGGTCCTGCCGGACCTCCTCGACCATCTGCTCGTACTTGGCGCTGGTCGGGTCGACGTACGGCGAGACATCCACGATGTCGTGCCCTTCGATCCGGCGGATGGCCTTGCGGGCAGCCAGCTCCTCGATGGAGCGAGTCGAGAGGTTGAAGCGGCAGGGAAACAGAAGGGGCGGGCACGCCGCCCGGACGTGCACCTCCCGGGCGCCGCAGTCCCAGAGCTTCTGAATCGCGTAGTTTCTCAGTTGCGTCCCCCGAACGATCGAGTCCTCACAGAGGACGATGCTGTGGCCCTCAATGACCTCTTTGATGGGGATCAGCTTCATTTTGGCGATCAGGTCCCGCGTCTTCTGGGAAGGAGGCGTGTAGCTGCGTCCGTACCCCGGCGTGTACTTGACCAGGGGCCGGCGGAATGGCTTGCCCGATTCCATCGCGTAGCCCAGCCCGTGGGCCAGACCCGAGTCAGGGACGCCGCAGACCATGTCGGCGCCGATGTCGCCATCCCGTCTGGCCAGAAGACAGCCGCTTCGCTCGCGGACCACCTCGACGTTGATCCCGTCATAGCTGGAGGCCGGAAAGCCCGTGTAGATCCAGAGGAACGTGCACACCTGGACGGGACGCTTCCGCCCCGCCTTGCGCTGCGCGATGCCGTCTTCGCTGATCAGGAGGATCTCGCCCGGCTCGACATATTTGACGGTCTCAAACCCGAGATTGGGAAATGCGCTGGATTCGCTGGTCACCGCCCAGGAGCCCTTGCCTCGACCCACGACGAAGGGGGTGTAGCCGAACCGGTCCCTGGCGACATAGATGCCCGCTCGGGTCAGCAGCAGCAGGGAGCATGACCCCTCGATTACGCCAAACATCCTCTCGATACCGTCGACCAGGTCGGCGCCCTGATTGATGAGCTTGCCGATCAGTTCTGTGGTGTTGACCCCTTTGCGTGCAACCTCGGAGAACGAGATGCCTTTGCGCAGAAGCTGGGCGGCCAGTTCCTCGGCATTCTCCACCCTGCCCGCGGTGGCCAGGCAGAACGGTCCGAATCGCGAGTTCAGGTAAATGGGTTGCTCCTCCGAGGCGCTGATGACCCCGATGCCCTTCTTGCCGATCATCTGCCGGCAGTCGTCGAAGAACTTCGATTTGAACTGGCTCTGGCTCAGGTCGTGGATCCGCCGCGAAAATTCGTCGCCCAGGACGGCCAGACCGCCGAATTCCGTGCCCAGATGGGAGTGGTAGTCGGTGCCATAGAAGAGGGTTTCGCTGCAATTCGCCTCCGAGACGACGCCAAAGAGACCGCTCATTCAAAATCTCCCGTTTGGATCGAAGTGCGGAGCCGCTTGGCCACGTCCTGCCGGCATGGGCTCCGGGTGTTCCGTGACCCCAGAATACCAGAGTTCTCGATGGAATTCAAAGGCTCGGCGGGAAGTTTCCGGAAGTGGCCGCCAGGCTTGGATGTGCCTGCACCCGCCGACGGGGTGCAGGGGTGTTCAGCCGGACTTTGGGGGGCGGAGGGGCTCGGACCGGGCAGCAGCGGCTTGGCGGGGGGCTGGGTCGGGGTCATCTGCCGGCTGCGACTGCCGCCCGCTGGTGAATATCTCCCCAGGAGGACGCAAAAAATGCTTGCCTTGAATTCAGTTGGTCCGTATAGTACAGGTTTTCATATAAGACCGGTAAACGATCTTCTCAAGGAGACTGTTCGGTGAAGACTGAAATACTCGATCACGTTGAGAGCAAGAACCTCAAGAATGCTGTTCCGCACTTCGAGGTCGGCGATACGGTGGACGTTCACTGCCGGATCAAGGAGGGCGACAAGGTTCGCACGCAGGTTTTCACCGGTACGGTCATCGCCCGGCAAGGGCGGGGCATCAACGAGACCTTTACGGTCCGACGGATCGTGAACAACGAGGGCGTCGAGCGGAAGTTCCCGCTCCATTCACCCAATGTGCTGGATATCCGTCCGATCCGCAGCGGAAAGGCTCGCCGGGCCAAGCTGTACTACCTGCGAGGCCGCACCGGCAAGGCGGTCAAGCTGGCCCAGCGCCACAGCAAGCACACCGTCTCGAAATAAGATCCGCAGGCCCACCGCGTGGGCTGTCGGTACAACGATTGGCAACTGGAGGCCGCAATGATTTGTGGCCTTTTTTCTTGGCGGCGTACGGCCGCCTTGTGGACGCGCACAGCGAGACCTGAGAAGCGGGGACGTCTGACGTGGTGTTGTTCAATCGACGCAGGTTGCTGGCCGACCGGGCCAGACTCGGCCGATGGGGCGAGAAGCGAAGCGAGCGGTTCCTGAAGGGCAAGGGGTTCAAGACGCTGGCACGCAATTTCTCCTGCCGGACCGGGGAACTGGACCTGGTCATGATCGATCCCGACGGTGTCATCGTATTTGTCGAGGTCAAGACCCGCGCCGGCGAGCGGTTCGCTCCCGCCGAGGCAATGATCACCCCCGGCAAGAAGGGCCGGGTCAAACGCGCCGCCCGCTACTTCCTCGCCTGCCACGGAGTCCAGGATCGAATCTGCCGCTTCGACGTCATAACCATTGTCGTAGGCGATTCCGGCCCCCCCGAAATCCGCCACTACGAAGACGCCTTCACCCTGTGAAAAGGGTGCGGTCCCGTCCCTGATCTGCTAAGATGCCGTGCTGGAGATCATGGTTCTCGCATCTGAACGACGTGCTGTTTGTGGTGGCCCATTCGAGCGGTGATTTGCATGAACTTGATCGACACGCATTGTCATTTGACGTTTGAGCCGCTGGCGGACGACGTGCCGGCGGTGCTGAAACGGAGCCGGCAGGCGGGGGTGACCGTCTGGATCACGGTGGGGACGAGCCTGGCGGATAGCCGAAAGGCTGTTGAGCTGGCCGGCCGGCATGAGAATCTTTACGCTTCGGTGGGGATTCATCCGCACGATGCCAAGGACGCCGAAGGGCCGGCCCTGGCGGAACTGAAGGAGCTTGCCCGAAACGACAGGGTCGTCGCCATCGGCGAGACCGGCCTGGACTTCCACTACAACTTCTCGAAGCAGCCCGACCAGAAGCGAGTCTTTGCCGATCATCTGAACATCGCGCGGGAGATGGAACTGCCTGTCATCATCCATTCGCGCAACGCATTTGACGAGACGCTTGAGATCCTCGATCGCCGGGGAAATGGGCTGAAGGGCGTTGTTTTCCACTGTTTCAGTGGTTCCGCCGACCAAGCCAGGCAACTTCTGGACAGAGGGTACTACGTTTCGTTTACCGGCGTGGTCACCTTCAAGAATGCCCGGACCGCCCGCGAGGCAGCCCGAACGGTGCCTGCAGACCGACTGATGGTCGAGACGGATTGCCCGTACATGTCGCCGGAGCCCGTCCGCGGTCAGAAACCGAACGAGCCGTCCCTGATGCTCCATACCGCCCGTTTCCTTGCGGAGCTGAAGGGGCTTTCCGCCGACGAATTCGCCCGGCAAAGCACGCAGGCCGCCATACGCTTCTTTAACCTGCCACTGGAGGCTGAAGTGTGAGTGTGGGATACGCAGGTGAGATGGGAGGAGCGGATTCTGTCGTTCCATGCTGCCATATATCGGACTTGCGCCTCTTTTGACTAAGTGTCTAAACTCATGTTCGGTGGCGTTTCTCAGTACAGAAAGGGCCGTTTCGCGTCCTTCATTTGACTTTTACCCTCATCGGGCCCCTATTTAATAGCCACGCCTCTGGAACCATTGAGGCCGGCCCTTATCTCTACCCGTGGCCTCGACGGGGTGGAGGATTTTCCATAGAGAGCACCGCTTCAGGAAGGATGTGCGTAGGCACTGATGGCAGGGATCTTCGACCACGCGGCGATCAGCCGTGTGCAGCAGGCAAATGATATTGTCGACGTGGTGGCCGAACACGTCAGTCTCAAGCGGAAGGGTCGAGAGATGGTGGGTCTCTGTCCGTTCCACGAGGACCATCGGCCCAGTATGTCCGTCAGTCCATCCAAGCAAATCTTCAAATGCTTTGCTTGCGGCGCCGGAGGAGACGTGCTGAAGTTCGTCCAGATGCGCGAGAACCTGACGTTTCCGCAGGCGGTGGAACGTCTGGCTGAGCGCGCCGGCATCCAGTTGGAATCTCGGCGGTCCACAGCGCCGCAGCGTCGCGATCCGGTTTCGGACGTGGACCCGAATCTGTTGGCCCGGGTGAACGCTTGGGCGACGAAATTCTTCCAGCAGTGTCTCAACGATCCGGAGCGCGGCGAGGTCGCGCGGGATTATCTCGCCTCGCGCAGGATTTCCGCCGAGAGCATCGCTCGGTGGAATCTGGGCGTGGCGCCGAATGCGGTCGATGCGCTGGCGAAAGCGGCGGGCCCGAAAATCCCGTTGCGACTGCTTCAGCAGGGTGGTCTGGTGGCCGGCCCCGGCCAGGACAAGTTCGTGCACCGTCTGATGTTTCCGATCACCGACGCAACGGGACGTTTCATCGGGTTTGGCGGGCGCACACTCAGCGATGCGGGCGCCAAGTACATCAATTCTCCGACGACACCGCTGTTCGACAAGAGCAATACCCTCTACGGTCTCGAACAGGCCCGTCATCAGATTGTCGCGACGGGGACCGCGGTTGTTGTCGAAGGCTATACCGATGTGATCATGGCCCATCAGTTCGGCTGCACCAACGTGGTCGCAACGTTGGGCACGAGTTTCACGACGGGCCATGGCCGGACGTTGCGGCGCTATGCCAAGCGCGTCGTGCTGGTATACGACAGCGACGTCGCCGGGGTGGAGGCGGCCAATCGGGCCCTGGAGGTGTGCCTGTCGCAGCGGCTCGACATCAAGCTGGGTTTCGTTCCGGAAGGCAAGGACCCGTGTGATTTCCTCCTCGTGGCTGGCAAAGAGGCCTTCGAGCGGATCGTCGAAGGGGCCACCGACGTTCTTCTGTTCAAGTGGGACCGGCTGCGGGCGGCCTTCGAGGGCGATGACTCGCTCGCCAGCCGCAGGACGGCTTTGAATGAGTTCCTCCAGGCGGTGGCGACGGGGCTGGCAGCGAACAATATTCCCGTGCTGGAAAGCGGTCTGATCGTCAACAAACTCTCGAAGATCATCGGCCTGACGCCGCGGGAGATCAATGCGGATCTGAGTCGGCGGATGGGGCGGGTCTCGAAAACGATGAAATCCGATGGCGATCGTCGGGATGGGGCCGAGCCCCTCGACTGGGGTCGGGGCCTTCATGCGGCGGCGCAGCGGGAAGTGCTCGAAGTGCTGCTGAACGAGCCCGCTCTCTTTCACGGCCGCCAAGAGGAGATTTCCGAGTCGCTGTTCAGCGTCCCGATCCTGCGGCAGATCGCCGGGGTGCTGCTGGACGCGCTGAGATCGAACGACGATTTCTCCCTGCCGGGGCTATTGGCTCGCATCGAGGCGGTGTCCCTTGCGGAGGGGCTGGTGGCGCTTCAGGCGGCCGGAGAAGAAAAAGGCAACTATACTTCCCGGTTGGCGGATGCGGTGGAGGTGCTGGCGAGATATCGGAAAGATTCTCAGACCATGCGACTTGATCCGGAAGGAAATGAGGCCCGCTGTGTCGCCGAGTCGGATGGGGCTCGGGCAAGGCAGAACCCCCACAGTCTGGGCCTGTTGTGAGGTGGTCACGTCCGGTAAGGACACCGGACACGAACTGCGGCGCAGGACGGGCCGTAACAGACGTAAACTCAGGTGTTGAAACACTGAAACTGGCGGTAGCGTCAGACTTGGGTGATGATTTCGGGCGTTTGCACTTTGGCTTTAGTGGAGTCGGTATTGTGGCGAAGAAAGTGAAGAAGTCCAAAAAGGCGGCAGATATGAACCAAACGCAAGTCAGTGAAACGACCGACACGCCACAGACGGAAGAGCCGAAGGCCCAGGACATCGAGCAACTGATCAAGACGCTCATCGCCAAGGGCAAGAAGCGCGGGTACCTCACCTACGAGGAGATGAACGACGCGCTGCCCGACGATGCCGTCAGCCCCAGCCGGCTCGAACGGATTCTCGGGACGCTGGACGAGATGGGGGTGCGTCTCATCGACGAGAGCGACGTCGAGGTCCACGAGGGCCGCAAAGCCGGGGAGGAGTTTGAGGAAGATGCGGAGGTGCCGGAAGTGGAGCCGGCCGAGGAAGAGGATGCCCACGAAGAAGACGAGACCCTCGAGAAGGAACTGGTCGAGGGAGAGTCTTCCCGCCGCATCGATGATCCGATTCGCATGTACCTGACCCAGATGGGGCAGATCCCGCTGCTGACGCGCAAGGATGAGATCTCGCTGGCGCGCAAGATCGAGATTGCCCGCATGGCGTTCCGGCGCAAGATGCTCCAGTGTGACTACTGTGCCCGCAACGCGGTGGAGCTGTTTCAGCAGGTCTACGACGGGTCGATGTCGTTCGACCGGACGATCAAGACCGGAACGACACCGTTGACGGTCAAAGGGGTGATCCGCAAGCGCATGGTCGCCAATCTCAAGACGGTGACGGAGCTTCTGGACATCAACCAGACGCTGTTCAAGAAGATTGGAGCCAACCCGGAGAGCGAGGAGCACAAAGTCGACGCCAGGCGACTGCGCCGGAATCGACGGAAGATCGCCACGCTTCTGGAGGAGCTGAGTCTTCGCACCAGCCGGATCCAGCCAATGAAGATCAAGTTGCACGGCGTCTGCGAGAAGATGCGTCAGCTCGAGAAGATCATTGCCGCTGGCATCAACGAGGTGATGACCGCCGACGACATCACCGCCGCGCAGCAGGAGTTGGCGGGCCTTCAAGAATTGGTTCTGGAGACGCCGGACCTGCTTGAGAAAAAGCTCCGATCCACGGAGCGCGTCTTCACCCAGTACGAGGAGGCCAAACGGACGCTGTCCAGCGCCAACCTTCGACTGGTCGTCTCGATCGCGAAGAAGTACCGCAATCGCGGCCTGAGCTTCCTCGACCTGATCCAGGAAGGCAACACCGGCCTGATGCGCGCGGTCGACAAGTACGAGTACCGTCGCGGCTACAAATTCAGCACCTATGCGACCTGGTGGATTCGCCAAGCGATTACCCGCGCGATTGCCGATCATGCCCGGACGATTCGCATCCCGGTGCACATGATCGAGACGATGAGTCGTATCCGCAGCGCCTCCAAGGTATTGCACCAGGAGCTGGGCCGCGAGCCGACGATTGAAGAGATCGCCAACGAAGTCGGCATGTCCGTCCAGGAAACGCGAAGGGTCCTGAACATCTCCAAGCACCCCATCAGCCTGGACCGGCCCATTGGGGACAGTGAGGACTCCTACTTCGGAGACTTCATTGAGGACGACGACGTCGATTCGCCGGTTGCTTCGGCGACCCAGGAGATGCTCAAGGAGCGCATCGACATGGTCCTCAAGACCCTCTCGTACCGCGAGCGCGAAATCATCAAACTTCGATACGGCATCGGTGACGGCTACACCTACACGCTCGAAGAAGTAGGGCGGATCTTCAAGGTGACGCGCGAGCGCGTGCGTCAGGTGGAAGCCAAGGCGATCCGCAAGCTCCAGCACCCGGTCCGGGCGCGCAAGCTCGAAGGGTTCCTGGACCACAAGTCCGCCTGACCGCGTCGGCATACGATATGGCACGTCCGGCCGGAGGCTCCCATATCCTCCGGCCGTTTCATTTCAGGGCATCCCTACCTGCCTTCTTCCGAGAGACGGTTCTTGTGATCTGCCGATGCGCCAAAGGCTCGATTCGGAGGCGATTGGCTATGGACTTGAGCCAACGACTCTCATCGCGAGAGCGTTCGGCAGGCGATGTCAAGAAGTGGTGACATGGCTGTTGCCCTCGCGGCCGCCTGCTCCGATCTGTGCTGTGGGACCTCCGGTTCCCAGAGGCAGGCAGAAGACAACACGATCGACGTCTCGGATGAAGGAGAGCAGACATGGGCGTGGAGAACTGGTCCGAAAACGTGGTCCTTGTCAGCCTGCCGGACGAGCCGCAGACGGTCGAGGAGCTGACCGACGTGGCCGAGTTGATCTGCGACCGCGAGGACTGCGACGTAGTGGTGGACTGTTCGCAGATCGACCGGATGGGCCGATCGAGCTGCCGGTTGCTTCTGGAACTGCACAGCGCGTTGACCTCACGGGGGCATCAACTGCTGCTCTGTGGATCCCGGCCGGCTCTCAAGAAGGCGTTCACCTTGCCCGCCCTGTCCCATGTACTGCGGTTTGCCGAAGATCGGTTCACGGCGCTCGCGAGGCTGGAGCTGACGCAGCCATAGCATCTTCCTTCGAATGTGCCCCTTTGCCGGGTGGTAAGGCAGGAGATGAGGCCGTCTCACGTGAGGCGGCCTCGTCCTCAACTTGACGGCCCTCGTCCTGCGAGCATCCCCGGCCGGGAATCGAAACCCCTCATGCGACCGGATGATCGCGTGCCCGGCCCGCCATGGCCTGGCCCACCCGAGAAAAAAAAACGGTCCCCCTAAGGCAACAACGGCTGCGGTTTGTTATATTGGTGGGCACGAATCGTTTCCCGATACGGGCTTCAACGCCACGGCGCGTGTGCGGTGGTTCAACCAGAACTCGGATTCTAGAAGGGAGGATACTATGAAGGCGAAGAGCATCCTTTTGTTGTTGGCGGTACTGACGGCGATCCTGGCCTTTCCCGCCGTGGCGCAGGACAGTCTCGGCGATATGGTGTACCAGGGCGGATACGACTGGCTGATTGGCCGGTGGGTCGCCACGACCGAGGAAGGCCAGGAGATCACGTTCGAGCAGAGGTGGGTGCTGGATCGGCACGCCGTCGTCACGACTTCTCAGATCGGCGATATGAAATACCATGGCATGATCATGTTCATCCCCTATCGGGAGGAGATCGTTCAGGTCGGGGCGGACAACCAGGGCGGTGCTTGGAACGGGACTTGGCGGGACGAATACGGCAGCGCCGTCCATCGCATGGAGCAGAAGCGACCGGATGGCGAGGTTCACAGGATGGAGATCGTCCACACCCGGGTCGACGCCGATACGTTCAAGGCCACAGTGTATTCGATTGACAGCAGCGGTTCCCGCGCCTCGGAGCCATGGGCGACACTTACCTACAAGCGTCAGAAGGCAGACACATCAGAGGCGAAGGCCGCCGACGGGAGCGCCGGCTGGAGCGATCGAACGACCCTCGGAGACCTGCTGGCGCAGTACGGGTATGAGTACATGATCGGCCGGTGGCAGGCCCGTAACGACGAGGCGGGCACGGACATCGACGTACAGTACAAGTGGGCCCTTGACAAGAACGCCGTGCTTGTGGACGCGAAGGTCGGTCAGCTTGAGTACTGTGGGATGATCACGCTGGCGCCGTCGGGCGAAGAGGTTGTGCAGGTCGGTGCCGACAACCGGGGCGGGACCTGGAAGAGCACCTGGTCCGAGAGTTACGATGGCGCCGTCAATCGGCACGAGATGCTCAGGCCCGAGGGAACCACCGAGAAGATAGAGCATGTCTACAGCAAGATCGACAAGGACAGCTTCAAGGTCAAGGAGTACGCGGTCGAATCGGGCGGTTACCGGGCATCGAGTCCGCGCGGCGAGACGACGTTCAAACGTCGCGCCGCCGAGACTTCACAGAAGTAATCGTGGGCACTATGATTGAACTCAGGGCCCGGCGTCCAATGGATGGCCGGGCTGTTTCTGCATCTGCTGACATTCCCGACGGGCATTGGGATTAGAAGCGGAAGCGCGCCCCGAACATGTAGATCGGACCGCCGAAGTCGAAGCCCGAGTCCTCCTTCTCTATGTCGTACTGGAACTCGAACAGTAGTTCGGCGTTATCGTTGATCGCGACGTTCACGCCGGCCATGACGAACGGAAAGAACCCGTCTCCCAGTGTCTCGGTGTCTTCGTCGCGGTCCGCGAAGGTGATGTACGTGCCGGGGAACTCCGGATCCTCGATCGTCTCGTAGTACTTGTCCTTCCAGGAGTCGAGGAACCAGAAGTAGCCGACGCCGGCGCCAAGGTAGGGCCGGATCGGGCCCTCCTGGCCAAGAGGGTGTAACCGGGCGGCCAGCCGGACATCGATCAGGCTCAGCTCATCGGTAGAATACAGTTCCCACACTGCGCCGTCGTCGAAGACCCCGCTGTCCGCGTCCTTGTGTTCGCCCAGCGAGGAACCACCGATCGACAGAGCGAAATCGAGACGGTCGTTTGCGAAAAGCTGGCTGGCCAGCTCCACCTCGTACCGGGTGCGCGTAGTATCTTCCATGCTCACGGGGCTTTCGAAGGTCTGGACGCCCACCTTGAAGGCGACGCCAGGGCCGTTGCCGGCCGAGGCGCAAGTCGTTATCCCCAAAAGTATTACGAGTGCTGTGGTCGGCAGGCATAGCCCGGTTTGGGTCGGGGTCACTGCTGCCGACGGTTTCCTGCTGGCTGAGTGTGTCGATTTCATCTTCACTGACCTCCTTCAAAGGGCTCCACGCCGTCAATCGTAACTGACTCTGTCTCCGATTGGTAGAGGCATTTCGACGCACGGCAGTAACACAGTGCCGTACATATCCGGGTAAAGGTTTGGCTCGTCCAGTGGCACCGCGTATGATGGCCGTCCTTCGAACGGTTGGCTCGATATGAGTGGTCGGACTCGGATGGAGCATCGTCAAAATGAAGAAGCGCATAGGCATACTGACTAGTGGGGGCGACTGTCCGGGGCTCAATGCGGCGATCCGTGGCGTGGTTCGGGCCGGGCAGGACCATTTCGGGATGGGCTGCGTGGGATTTCGCGACGGTTTTCGCGGTCTGGTACAAGACCGCACGCTGAAATTGACCCCCGATGTACTTTCCGGCATCCTCACCGACGGTGGCACCATCCTGGGAACCAGCCGGGACAAACCCCACCGCATGCTCGTGGGCGGCAGGACGCTGGACATGACCGACGCGGCCATCGAGACTTACCATCGGCATCATCTTGACGCGTTGGTTTGCATTGGGGGAGGGGGCACGCAGAAGAATGCGCTGCGGCTAAAAGAGGCGGGCCTCAACGTGGTGACCTTGCCCAAGACCATCGACAACGACGTTGCGTTGACCGATACTACTTTCGGCTTTGACACCGCGCTGAACATCGTGACCGAGGCTATCGACCGGCTTCACTCGACCGCCATGAGCCACGGGCGCGTCATTGTCGTGGAGGTGATGGGGCATCGGGCCGGCTGGCTCGCACTCGGGGCTGGCGTGGCCGGCGGAGCCGATGTCGTGCTCATTCCCGAGATCCCCTATGACGTGGATGTGGTGGCCAAGGCCATCTGCAAACGCACGCGTGCGGGCAAGACGTTCAGCATTGTCGCGGTGGCGGAGGGCGCCATGTCCCGCTCTCAGGCCGGGACGGTGGCGAAGCTGGTCGCCGCAAAGGATCGGGCGAAGAAGAAGGGCGAGAAGAAATCTGCCTCGAGCAAACTCGACGAGTTCCATCGAGAGCATGTCAATCACACGGTAGACCTGACCGCGAGGCTGGAACAGCTTACCGGCCTCGAATCGCGTCTGACGATCCTGGGCCACCTCCAGCGAGGCGGCACGCCTTCGGCCGGCGATCGCATCCTGGCGACGCACCTGGGGACTGCATGTGTCGAGTTTCTGAGCGAGGATATGTACGGCGTCATGGTGGCGGCACGAGGCCGGGGGGCTGAGCCGGTCCCGCTCGAAGAGGTGGCCGGCAAGAAGAAGTTGGTTGCGCCGGACCATCCCTGGGTCCAGGCCGCACGCCGTGTCGGCGTCTGTCTGGGCGACGAAATCTGATGCATCGTTGTGCCAATCATGAATTCTGGTAGCATATCCCTTGACCACGGGCTCGGGGTCGCGTGGTTCCATTTACGATCTTCGATGCTTCGGAGGATAGTCAGTATGAACAGACGTCAAACCAGCCGCTGTGGTTTCATTCTTGCTGGAGCCTGCCGATTCGCAGGGCGACGGGCATGGCTTGCCGCTCTGGGCCTTTGTTGCCTGCTGCTGTCGGGTGAGGCGCTGGGCGCCGACGGCGACTGGCAGTCTCTTTTCGACGGCAAGACGTTGAATGGATGGGTCCAGCGCAATGGGAAGGCCCGGTACGCTGTCGAGGATGGCGTGATCGTTGGGACTACCGTCCTCAATACACCCAACAGCTTTCTCTGTACGGAGAAGATGTACACCGATTTTATCCTGGAACTCGAGTTCCTGGTCGAGCAGGGCATGAACTCGGGCATCCAGATTCGCAGCAACAGCTACAAGGCCTACCACGACTACCGCGTGCACGGCTATCAGATCGAGATCGACACCTCCTCGCGCGCCTGGAGCGGGGGCATCTACGACGAAGGCCGTCGCGGCTGGCTCTTTGATCTGAAGGACAGGCCCGAGGCCCAGAAGGCGTTCAAGCAGAACCAGTGGAACCATTATCGCATCGAGGCGATCGGCGATCGCATTCGCACGTGGGTCAACGGCATTCCCGTCGCCGACCTCCGGGACGACATGACCTCGACGGGTTTCATTGCGCTGCAAGTCCACAGCTCCAAAGAAGCCGGCAGGCAGATCAAGTGGCGCAGCATCCGCATCCAGGACCTCACGCACGCCAAGGACAGAGGGCCGTCGAAGGCCCTGATTGTGGACGGTCAGAACAACCACGACTGGAAGAGCACCACGCCCGTTCTCAAGCGGCTCCTGGAGGAGACGGGCCTGTTCGTCGTCGATGTCGCGACCTCGCCTGCGCAGGGTCAGCCGATGGACGGATTTCAGCCGGAATTCGCCAGGTACGATGTGATCGTCGCGAATTACACCGGCGACGACTGGCCCGAGGCGACGCAGAAGGCTCTGGTCGGGTACATGGAGAACGGCGGGGGGCTGGTCGTTTTCCACGCGGCCGACAACGCATTCCCAAGGTGGAAGGAGTGGAATGAGATGATTGCGTTGGGTGGTTGGGGCAATCGGGATGAGAAGTCCGGACCGATGGTCCGGTGGCGCGATGACAAGGTGGTTCTCGACGACACGCCCGGCGCCGGCGGGACGCACGGTCCACAGCATGCATTCCAGGTGACCGTCAGAGACCGGTTGCATGCGATCACGGCAGGGCTTCCTGAGAAGTGGATGCACGCCAAGGACGAACTCTACAGCAAGCTGCGCGGTCCGGCCAAGAACATGACTGTTCTTGCGACAGCCTATGCCGACCCCGCGCAGAAGGGCACGGGAGAGCACGAGCCGGTCCTCTTCACTGTCCGCTGCGGGAAGGGCCGCATATTCCACACGGTCCTGGGCCACGCGCCCGAGCAGATGCGCTGCGTTGGCTTCATCGTTACCTACCTGCGTGGGGCCGAATGGGCCGCCACCGGACGGGTGACCCAGGTGGACGTGCCTGAGGATTTCCCCACTGCCGACGCAGTCAGCCTCCGGTAGCAGCGCCCGCCAGACTGTGGACAGTGGCAGAGGTTTGTGTCAGAGCTTGGCGCCGCAGAACTTGCAGTACTTGGCGTCTGCGTCATGGCCTTCGGCGCTGCAATTGGGGCAGGCCTGGGTGTTGGGTTGCTGTCGCGTGCTTGCCTGCGACCACTGGACCGTCACGATACCGGTCGGGACCGCGATGATCGAGTAGCCCAGGATCATGACGATCGACGCGAGGAACTGCCCCAGGGGCGTCTGGGGGGAGATGTCGCCGTAGCCGACCGTCGTCAGGGTGACGATCGCCCAGTATACGCTCTGCGGGATGCTCGTGAAACCGCTGTTGGTCGTGCCTTCGATTACGTACATTAGCGAACCGATGATGACGACGAGCGTCAGCACCACGCTGAAGAATACGAGGATCTTTCGCCGGCTGGCGTACAGCGCTGACTTGAGGACCGCCGCCTCTTTCGTGTGATGCCCGAGTTTGAGGATTCGGAAGATGCGCAGCACGCGCAGAATCCGGACGACCGCCAGATAACGGCTGCCGAAGACCAGCAGGCTCAAGTACGTTGGCAGGATCGCCATCAGGTCCACGATGCCGAAGAAGCTCACCGCATAGCGAAGGGCCTTGCCGACGCAGAGCAGTCGCAGGATGTATTCGACGGTGAAGAGGATCGTGAAGAGCCATTCGAGACCGTAGAGCCAGCGGCCATACCCGGTTCGAACGGACGCGACGCTGTCGAGCATGACGACCAGAACGCTGAGCAGGATCACGACGATCAGCGCGATGTCGAACCACTTGCCGGCGGGGGTGTCCGCCTCGAAAATGATCTCGAAGAGGCGATCCCGCCACGAGCGATTCGACTTGTGCCGGACTTGTGCGTTCACCTTTAGCCGCTCCATGGCTGGCATGCGTTGCCTTCCTCTACGCCCGATGGCGCCAATGACGAACCCATCGTATTCTGATAGTATAGAGAAGGTGTTGATCGTTCAAGCGACTTCTGATTTGGCCCGCCCCGGCGTAGCGGCTGAACCGAAGGCTGGGGCAGTGGATATTGAGGGCAATCGGTGAACAGGTGGCAGAGAATCTCACTTGGTCTCGCAGCGGCGGCCCTGGTTGCGGTTGTTACTGGCATATTCGCTCTGCATTCGTCCAGGGGGAATCGGCCGGCGACGCAGTCTGATCGTGCCATCATCTCTATCGATCCATGCAGTGTCCCATCTCCCGATGTACCGACTTGGCGGGACGGGCAATCATCCGAGTCGGTCGCGCGTGTTACCGATGCCAATCAGACTGCCGTTCGCGAGCCAAATGATGCGGAGCGCACCGTCGCGGATTCCGAGTCGATCCGATCCATTCGCGAAGCCTCGAATGTCAGCCCGGCCTCAAGGCTCGGTGGCACGATTCGAGGCAGAGTGCTCCGCCCGGATGGGACGCCGTATGTCGAGACCATGGAACTGATCGAGATGCTGCGCGTTCGTGTCCAAGCGCCCGGGTATGAACGGGCCTGTGGGATCGACGACGCGGGGCGTTTCGAGTGCACAGGGCTGGATGCGGGACGCTACGCGGTGACCGTGGTGGATTCGCCAGATCCGCATCGGATTCTCTGCCACGGCGTGCTTGCGGACGTTAGCCCGAAGGCCTCGTCGGAAGAGGTCGTTCTGGTCCTCGGTCCGGAAACGACGGTCACCGTTCGGGCGCTGAGCGATCCGGATCTCCAGCCCGTGAAAGCCTGTTCGGTCGTTATGGAATCCACGCGCGGGCCGGCGGTTGCTACCGGGAAGACTGATGGGCAGGGGCTCTGCCCATTCGGTCTGGTAACAGGTTCATACCGGGTCTATGTGCTTACGTGGGACCAGGAGCAGTCGATCGAGGTTTCGCCCACACTCGTCACCGTCAAAGCACCCGGTCCACCAATGACTGTGGAATTGCTGTTGCCCCAACGCGAGCCGGAGAAGAACCTGATTGATATTGCCCTGGTGGATTTGGAGGGGCGTCCGCTTCCCGGGCTGGTCACACTGGAGGCGGTGGTTTCCGATCCGAATGCCGAACCAGCGGCACGGTTCTCCCTCCCGGAGCCGACGTTCCAACCGCCGGGAGGACTGGTTGGTAGCGCCTGTGATGCGTCGGGTCTGCTCGGCCGACGGTTCATCTGGCGCAAGGATTCTCAAAATACTGAAATGACGCTCGTTCTGGAGCCGGGCGCGACGATTGCCGGTCGGGTGATTGGCGTGGACCGCAAACCTGTGCCCGGCGCCCGCATCGGTCTGGAAACCCTGATGCTCGACAACCGCTGGAGCGGGCTGGGAGACCCACTCTTTGCCGCGACCACCGACGATGACGGATACTTCCAGTTGCAGGACGTCTCGGTGGGTCCAAGGGTCAGAGCCACGGCCTTTCTTGGCACGCTCAGCGGCCGTTCAAGGTCCCTCGATCTCCAGGCCGCCGACATCGCCGACGCCGGCGAGATCGTGCTGACCGGCAGCCGGCCGGGCTCAGGCATCGTGGGAGGGCGCATCACGGACGAGCACGATTTGCCGGTGGCCAATCGCGCCATCAAGGTGGGAATAGGGCGAGCCAGCCAGAACCTCGTCACCGACGCGGACGGCTGCTATGCGCTGACGGACATGCCGACCGATCGCCCCCTCACGATCACGATCGACGTGCCGACCTATGGCGTGTGGTCGAGGACTGCTGTCGCCGACGACTATGCCTGTGATTTCCAGGTCGTCCCTCAGGGCTGGGGCGCCCTGGGGCAGGAAGCGCCTCCACTGGTTGCCGATACGTGGTTCAATCACGCGCCGATCACCCTCAAGGAGGTCCGGGGCCGGGTCGTGCTGCTGACGTTCCGCAACTTCACGATGGACCGCGATGCGGGTCTGGCGACGATCCGCAGCCTGCTAACGGAGTTCGGCTCGAAGGGGCTGCTGGTCGTTGCGGTCTACGACCATCTGCCCGGCGGCAATCCCGTTGCGGAGGATATTGTCACGACCCACCTGACAAGCCTCTTCGAAGGGGCGTCCATCGCCGGGGTTCTCGACTCGGACCCCGATCTCGTGGCCGACCTGATGCCCCCGGGACGGCCTCCCGGTGTGACAGCCGGAGCGACACACTGGTTGTACCAGGTCCACGAGCGGCCGGCTTCTTTCCTGATCGACAAGAAGGGCATCGTTCGATTCTGCGAGCCAAGGGAGAACAATCTGCGAGAGCGGATCGTAAAACTGCTCGAAGAATAGGGTGTAGGGGAGAATGATTATTCGCCCCTACTAATTTCGCAAGTGTTACCCCTGCGGTATGCTGTGCCTTATAGCTACGGCTGAAGGTCTCCTATCAAGGACGTGGCTATGAACCTCGTGCTGGTCATC